>Ga0194053_10001269_pt1 | contig 16515 bp, 16 predicted proteins | sample SepL228m_MetaG_FD_161684 | JGI IMG/M metagenome (GOLD analysis project Ga0194053, IMG submission 161684) | Anoxic zone freshwater microbial communities from boreal shield lake in IISD Experimental Lakes Area, Ontario, Canada - Sep2016-L227-8m | ecosystem: Environmental > Aquatic > Freshwater >... | reverse complement strand
CTTCTGGTCCTGGAGAAATTTTTTCCTCCGCTGCGACGCCGCGCTCAAACTCTACAACCGCTTCCCGTTTCACCCGCTGCGCAGACGGGCTTTGAAAACGGCTGAAGAGTGGATGACGGCGCGTATGGGCGAAGGGAGCGAGGGCCTCTCGGCCATTTTTCCCGCGATGCTCAACGCGATGATGGCCCTGCGGGCGCTCGGCTACGCGGATGATCATCCGCTCATGAAAAAAGCCTGGGCCGACTTCACCGGCCTGTTTGTCGAGGACCCCGAAGATTTCCGCATCCAGCCCTGCCTCTCACCGCTCTGGGACACCGCGATCACTACGATCGCCCTTGCCGAATCCGGTCTCGGCGGAAAACACCCCTCGCTGGTGCGGGCGGCGAATTGGCTCACAGAGAGGGAAGTCCGGTTCCGCGGCGACTGGGCGGTCCGCATGCCGGACCTCGAACCCAGCGGCTGGGCGTTCGAGCATGACAACAAATTTTATCCCGACACCGACGACACCATGATGGTGCTGATGGCCCTCCGGCAGGTCGAGCCGGATAATAAATTTGCGCGGGAAGCGCTGTTTGAGCGGGCGCTCAAGTGGCTCATGGCTTTCCAGTGCCGTGATGGCGGTTGGGCGGCCTTCGACAAAGATGTCACTGCCTCTTGGCTCGAGCATGTGCCCTTCGCCGACCACAACGCCATCCTGGACCCCACATGCAGCGATCTGACGGCGCGGGTGCTCGAACTCCTCGGGGCCATCGGTCACGACCCGCGCACCCCGGAAGTCCGCCGGGCCCTTTCCATGCTCCGGAGCACACAAGAACCCGATGGCTCATGGTATGGGCGCTGGGGGGTGAATTACATCTACGGCACATGGCAGGCGCTCCGTGGGCTCGCCGCTATCGGGACAAACATGGACGAGGAATGGATCCGCCGCGGCCGTGATTGGCTCGAAAGCTGCCAGAACGACGACGGGGGGTGGGGGGAAACCTGCGAGAGCTATAACTTCCCCGCGCTCAAAGGCCGCGGCCCCAGCACCGCCAGCCAAACCGCATGGGCGCTCATGGGGCTTTGCGCCTGCGGCGATGCGTCCAGAGACTCGATCCGGATGGGTGTCGACTGGCTGGTGAGGAACCAGAACACAGACGGCTCGTGGAACGAGGACTACACTACCGGCACCGGGTTTCCGTGCGTTTTCTACCTGAAATACGACATGTATCGAAACCACTTCCCGCTGCTTGCGCTCGCGACCTATGCCAAGGTTCCGGGGAATGCGGCCTGAAAGGAATTGCGGGCGGCCAATCTTCGGCTGGTTGTGAAAAACCGTCGCGATGCAAAGCTATTGCCAGTGGGCGGGGATCCAAACCCTGCGCCCGTTGGAAGTCCCCCACGTTCCCTCGACCCAGATCGAATCGCGCGAGGGCGGGAGCCCGCGCTCCGGGGTCGGGGACGACGGCCCGGTATTGACATAATCCGCATCGGAATTTCTGTCGGGCCTCGGAGCGTGCGGCCCGCGGTCGATCATCTCGAAAAGCGCGTATCCGATCGGATCCGGCGGACGCCAGCGCCCCTCCGGATTTTGACACCCCAGCAGGAATCCCGAGATTCCACAAAGAACGGCAACAAGTTTCCTCATGATCAAAAGACTGCGATTCGCGTGACGGCACCTTGCATCAAAACGGGAGCATTCGCAAACGATCCTGAAGAATATCTGACTGTGGGATCCGGATGTCTGAACTTGCCCGCGTTTCCGGGCGGTGGTAATAGTCAACCATGAAACCGACGCTCCTGCTATTTATGGCCTGCGCGGGCCTGGCGATGGCCCAGGATTTTGTGGCTCCCACCGGACGGCACCGCGCGATTGTCCAGGAGATCGAAGCTCCCAAGCCAACGATCGAGGGAATGGTGAAGGAAATCTTCACGAAGAAGCCGTGGCAGGCGGTGAACCCGCTCGCGCCCAAAACCTACGGGACGGGCGAAAAGTTCGTTTCGAGGGATTTCGGCCCCGGCACTCCCCACCACTCGGAAACACTCACGGTTGTCGGCGTTGAATGGTAACCGTCCCGCGGTGGCGCTCTTCTGCGCGACGTTTCTTCGTCCGGAGATGCTTCACATCCACCGGCAGATTTCCGGGCTGAGGAACTTCTCGCCGGTTGTCATCACCCAAAAACGGGAAGGCGCTTGGGCCGCGGAGCGGGTGGAAGTGGTCCGGCGTTCATCCTTCCGGTTTGTGGGGCGCGGAGCAGAGCGATGGCTGGGAAGGCCGTGGCAGATCACGCGGGCAGAGTCGGAAAAGATGCGCGCGATCCTGCGCAGCACGGAGGCATCGCTCCTGCATATTTTTTTCGGGAACGTCGCGGTGCACATGCTCCCGCTGATCAGGAACGCCGGAGTTCCCCTTGTCGTTTCCTTTCATGGATCCGACGTGACCGGCCAGATGGCCACGCCCGCATTCGAGGACGCCCGCAAGGAGATGTTCCGGCACGCCCGCCTCGTGCTTTGTCGCTCGGAACAACTCGCGGAAAAAGTCGGCGCGCTCGGATGCGACGACATAAAACTCCGGATCATGAGAACCGTTTTGCCGTCGGTGCAGGGCTTTCCCCGCATCCCTCCAGCAGGCGGCCAATGGCATGTCGTGCAGGCGGCCAGACTGGTCCCGAAAAAAGGCATCGCCACCGCGCTACGGGCGTTCGCCGCATTTCTGAAAATCCATCCCCTGGCGAAATTCACGATCGCCGGTGAAGGCCCGCTGGAAGAGGAATTGCGAGGGGTAGCATCGTCGCTTGGCATTTCCGGAAGCGTGGAGTTCCCGGGGTTTTTGTCCCAGGCCGCGCTCGTCCGCCTCTACGCTGACGCCCACATTTTCGTGCATCCCAGCGAGACGGTCGGCGGCGACGTCGAGGGCATCCCGAATTCTCTTCTTGAAGCCATGGCCTCCGGCCTTCCGTGTGTGGCGACCGATCACGGCGGTATCCCGGAGGTCATTCAAAACGGCATCACCGGGCTGCTCTGCAAAGAGGGCGACTGGCAGGGGATATCGGCGGCGCTCCTGCGCCTCGCGGATGAGCCCGAACTCAATGCGATCGTCTCGGTGGCGGGATCGGAATTTGTGAACGGGGAATTCTCACCCGCCAAACAAATCGCCAACATCGAGCGCCTGTACCGCGAAGCGATCAGCGCAAATTAATGGAACTGTAGCGGCGGTCTGTGACCGTCGGAAAGTTCAGCGACGGTCATAGACTGCCGCTACCCGGGAGCCCGGTAATTTTCGAGGGTTGGGATAACTTGTTTCGCAAGCGCTGTTTTCGTGTTTAGTGAGTGGTTGTGCCACTTGTCGAATCCACCTTCCGCCCACCCTGGTATCTTCGGAACTGTCATGTCCAGACGGTTCTGCCGGTGCTGGCTGCCAGGGGAGCCGGAACCGAATTCCGGAGCGAACGACTCGAATTGCCGGACGGGGATTTTCTTGATCTGGACTGGATCGAGTCCGGTCATGAGCGGCTCGCAATCCTGTGTTCCGGACTGGAGGGAAACTCGCGTGATGCGGGGATGCTCCGGCTCGCAAGGAGTTTCGCGGCGGCCGGATGGGATGTCCTGTCGTGGAACTACCGCGGTTGCAGCGGCGTATTGAACCGCCTGGTGCGATCCTATCACAGCGGTGCGACCGAGGATCTCGCGGCGATCATCGCGCACGCTGGCGGGAGACCTGTCGCGCTCGTGGGCTGCAGCATCGGCGGCAACCTTGTGCTGAAGTATCTCGGCGAGGCGACACCTCCCGCGAATGTCCTCGCGGCCGCCGCAATTTCCGCGCCCGTGGATCTGGCTTCCACCGCCCGTGCTCTTGACAGGAGACCCGGGAACCGGATTTATCTGCGGCGGCTCATCTCAAGCCTCCGCAAAAAAATACGCGCCAAAGCGGCAGCCATGCCCGGTCGCATCAGCCTGGATGGTTTGGCAGGCCTGCATGGGTTCGAACATTTCGACGACCGCTACACCGCACCAACGCATGGGTTTGCGAACGCCGAAGATTACTGGAAAAAATGCAGCGCACGGCAATTTCTTCACGCCATCGGGGTGCCGGCACTGCTTCTCAGCGCGAAGGATGATCCCTTTCTGACCCCGGAGTCGTTTCCTTTCTCCGAGGCCGCTGACAACCCGCAACTCACCCTCGAAGTTCCCGGAGCCGGCGGGCATCTGGGATTCCTGGATACGGGCGGCTCCTGGATCGGGTGCCGGGTTCCCGGATTCCTTTCCCGCTTCGTTCTCTGAAGCATCGCTCCGGCGCTCACAAACTCGGGGCGAATCTGTTTGCCTTGGAACATCAGTAGCGCGTAGTTTTATAACAGATTTGCGACCAAGCGCGATTAGCTCAGTGGTAGAGCGCCTGCTTCACACGCAGGAAGTCGCAGGTTCGAACCCTGCATCGCGCACCATCTTCGTTTTGGGACATGGCGGGACAATCTGGGGCTCTCTACTAAACAATGGGGATGAAGTCATTGTTGGTGTTGTCGCCGGTTTCACAGACGCACTCCTGTGCCTGGCATGAGGGCTTGTATTGTGGCCCAGAGAGACTCAGAGGCGCGTCCGAAATCCGCCGAAGATAAATTCCTGAGATGGAATAACGTCTGCCGTGACGTCCGTGGAGAGCAACGGACCGAGCGGCCTAGGAGGACCGATCAGCAATCCGACAACGAAACCATGGCAGACGCTCGAATGATGCTTTGCCCGCACTCCCGAGCGTGCACCAATGGAGTCAGGCAGCCAGGATATCAATAAATAAAAAAGCCCCGCGGGAAGCGGGGCTTTTTTAATAGGATCAAAAGGACTTTGCTCAGATCAACCTAGAAGGCTCTCCTCGAAGGATCAAAGGTTGGTCGCATATGTTCCGAGCAGGTTGGTGGAACTGAGCTGCCTTGGAAGCAGGTAGACTCCACCGTCGCCACCGACACGGAAGACAACAAACCCACGATTTCCGAACAGCGTATATCCAGCAGTTGAATTCGTGGTCCACGCGCCGCTTAATACTGGCGTGACATTACGGGTATAGAGGAGAACCTGGCTCCCATCGGAGCCGTCGGCTTTGGTAACGATGATGCCGTTGGTGTTCGCCCCAGAGGAGCTAATGTTTGTGGTCGTGGCGATAGCCCCGGCAACAGACATGATTTTCGCGAAATCATTCGAGGAAAGATATCCAGGGGCGACGTTGGTGACCCAGCCTCCCCAGCCGTTGGTGTAAGAACCCGGCCAGCCCAATGTCGCGTCGCCGGTTGTTGTGCCGTCCAATGACATCTGCTGGCATGTCAGGTGGAGCTGTTTCATGTTACTCAGAGCACCGGTCATCTGGGCTTTTGAGATACCGCCTAGAACAGCCGGTATGGCAAGGGAGGCCAGAATGCCAATGATGGAGATAACAACGAGGAGTTCGATGAGGGTGAAGGCAGAGGAACGTTTCATAAGATGCGGTCGCAAGATGCCTCATCCGGTTGCGGGTGTCAAACGCATTTCTAAAAATTTCAGGAAATAGTTCGGGCCGCCGTCCACGAGTCCTCGATCGTGCGCAGGCGCACCTGTTTGACCCCGAGCCGCGGGACGCAGGCGATGAGGGCTTTGGTGTAGGGATGCTGGGGGTTTTTGAGGAGGCTTTCGGTGTCGCCGTATTCGACGATCTCGCCGCGGAACATGACGGCGACTCGCTCGCAGAGGCCCCGGATGATGGCGAAGTTGTGGGTGATGAGGATGAGCGACATTCCGAATTCGCCGCGGAGCCGGCGGAGTTCCGCGAGGATCTGGGCCTGGATGGTCACATCGAGCGCGGTCGTGGGCTCGTCGGCGACGAGAAGCTTCGGTCGGCAACTGAGAGCCATCGCGATCATCGCCCGCTGCTGCATTCCGCCGCTGAGCTGGTGCGGGTAATCGTGCATGCGTTTCTCCGGGTCCGCGATGCCGACGGCTCCGAGCCATTTGACGATCTCTGCATCGACGTCGGCCACGTCCGGACGGTGAAGGAGAATACCTTCGGCGATCTGACTGCGGATGGAATACACCGGGTTGAGCGATGTGGCGGGCTCTTGGAAAACATAGGCGATCCCGCCGCCGCGCACCGGGCGGATCTGCCGGGGAGTCATCTTCAGGACGTCCCGCCCGAGAAATAGGATTTTGCCGCTTGTGTATTCGGCCGGTGGGCTCGGGATCAGGCGGGTGAGCGAGAGGGCGGTGACGCTTTTCCCGCTGCCGCTCTCGCCGACGATCGCGAGCGAGTCGCCTTCCTTCATCGAGAACGAAACATTTTTCACGGCATCGACCGTGCCGTTTTCGGTCCGGAACCGGACGGAGAGATTGTGGAGTTCGAGAAGGTTCATGCTGGAAGAATTTACCACGGAGGACACGGAGGACACGGAGGACACGGAGGACACGGAGGACACGGAGTGGCTGATAAGCAAATGACCGAAATAACTTTTGCATTTCCTCCGTGCTCTCCGTGTCCTCCGTGGTTGAATAATTTCATCGTGTGGCGGCTGCGCGGCGGAGGGCATCGCCGGCGAGGTAGAACGCGAGCGAGGCGGTGAAGATGGCGAGGCCGGGGAAGAAGATCAGCCACCAGGCGTCGAGGAAATAGGTTTTGCCATCGGCGATGATGTTCCCCCATGTCGCCTGCGGAGGCGGCACGCCGAAGCTCAAAAAGCTGAGCCCGGATTCGACGAGGATTGCATCTGGGATGCTGATGACGGCGGTGACAAAGATCGGGGCGAACGCGTTCGGGAGGATGTGGCGGAAAATGATGTTCATCCGGCTCTGGCCGAGAGCGCGCGCGGCGCGCACGTATTCGCTTTCGCGGAGGGTGAGGAACTCGGCGCGCACGAGCCGGGCGGTGCCGGTCCAGCCAACGAGCCCGATGACCGCGATGATGATCCAGATGTTCGGGCCGATGATGGCGATCGCGGTCAGGATCAGGAAAAACGAGGGGAAGCAGAGAAGTGCATCGACGATGCGCATGGCGACATTGTCCACCCAGCCGCCGATGTAGCCGGAGACCGCGCCGACAAAAATCCCGATGCCGAGGGAAACCGCCATCGCGACAAAGCCGACAGTGAGGGAGATTGTCGAGCCGGCCACCATGCGCGAAAGCACGTCCCGGCCGAGGTTGTCTGTCCCGAGCCAGTTGGCCGGGTTCGGGGCCAGAAGCTTCCGCTCGAGGTGCGTGGCATTTGGCGGCATCGGCATCGGGAGGTTCAGCGCCGCACAGATCCCGGCCACGATGGCGATGGCAAAAAACAGGATGATGACGACGGTGGCGGCCAAGGCGAGCCGGTCGCGGAAAAACTTCCGGGCCACCCGGCGGATCGGGCTGTCCGGGGAAACCGGTTGCGGGATGTCGGCGACGGTTGCTGTCACGGTGGGCATTTTTTGCTCGGCGGGTGAGGATGCCGCAGAGAGGCGCACTTGTCACGTCTGAGCTTTCTGTCAATCAGGGCGAACGCAGGAAAAATCAATTGCCCTTGAGAACACGTAAAGCCCATGCGCAAGGCTCCTGTGCTGGGGAGCACACGCGGCCCGCGTGTGCGGGTTGGCGTCCCGCCGACACGATTTTCCGGCGGGCCGCCGGAAACCACACCCGGGACGGGTGTGCTCCACGGAAGGATTCGATTCGCACTCACATTTTCATGCTTTTGCCTTGTTCCTCCAATCCTCTTGCGGATCCGGCCCCGCTGGAATAAGCACAGACTGGTGAATATCTACGCGCGGGCCCTCCGGTATTTTCGGCCATTCTTTTGGCCGACGCTGGGCGGCATCCTGCTCACGTTTGTCTCCATTGCAGCCAACCTGCTGAAGCCCTGGCCGTTCAAGTATATCGTGGACGGGGTGCTCGACACCACGAAGGGAACGTCTGCCGCGAAGGTGTTCGTGCACCAGTGGTTCGGGGATGGCAACCCCGCCGGCGCCGTCCTCGGGCTTTCGCTGGTGATGGTCGCGATCAGCCTCCTGGCGGGCCTCGTGAACATGGCCTCCAATTATCTCTTCATCCGTGTCGGCCTGCGCTCGCTGCTGCAACTTCGCACCGATCTCTACGCGGCGCTTCAAGCGCTGCCGCTCAAGTTCCACGATGCGAGGCGCAGTGCGGATTCGAGCTTCCGGGTCGCCTACGATTCCCAGAGCATCCAGACGATCTACAACAAGGGGTTCGCGACGATCCTGTCGTCGGTCGTCATGCTTGTCTCCGCGCTGGTCGTGATGTTCCGGATGAACTGGCCGCTGACGCTCGCCTCGCTGGTGATCCTGCCGTTTATAGTCCTCGCGATCCGGCACTACGCGGAGCGGGTGCGCAAACAATCGACGACGATCCAGGAGCGCGAGAGCGACCTGCTGACGCTGGCGCAGGAAGGTCTGAGCCAGATCCGGATGGTGCATGCGTTCGGGCGCGAGGCGTTTGAAATCGGGCAATTCAGCCGCCGGGCGGCGCAAAGCCTTGAGGCGAACATGCGGCTCAACATGACATCGGTGGCCAGCGCGCTGGTCGTGGGAACGCTCATGGCTCTGGGGACGGCGCTTATGTATTACGTGGGCTCGGTCCAGGTGCTGCAGAGCCACGGGGCGTTCACGCTCGGGGATCTTCTGGTTTTTGCCTCGTATCTGGTGATGCTCTACCAGCCGCTCGAGCAGTTGACCTACACGGCGTGGGCGCTCGAGGGGGCCGCCGCCGGTGCTGCAAGGTGCTTCGAGGTGCTGGATCGCGACAACGACGTGCCCGATGCCCCGGATGCAAAGGTCCTCGGGTCGGTCACGGGCCGGATCGAGTTCAGCGGTGTTTCGTTCGGATACACGGACGAGCGAGTGATTTTGAGCGACATCGGGTTCACGGTCGAGCCCGGGCAGACGGTGGCGTTTGTCGGCGGCACCGGCACGGGAAAGAGCACGCTTCTGAGCCTCGTGCCCAGGTTTTATGATCCGGAGGCCGGCACGGTTTCGCTCGACGGAAACGATTTGCGCCACCTCACGAAAAAAAGCCTGCGTTCCCACATTGGAATGGTCCTGCAGGACACCCTCCTCTTTTCGACGACGATCAAAGAGAACATCGCCTACGGCAAACCCGGGGCGACCGACGCGGAGATCATCGAAGCCGCACAGCGTGCGCAAGCGTATGATTTCATCATGCAGATGCCGGACGGGTTCGACAGCCCGGTCGGCGAGCGCGGCGGACACCTGAGCGTCGGCCAGCGCCAGAGAATCGGTATCGCCCGGGCATTTTTGAAAGACGCCCCGATCCTTCTCCTCGACGAGCCGACCAGCGCGCTCGACCCCACGACCGAGCACGCGATCATGGAAACTATCTCCGAGCTCATGCGCGGGCGCACGACCCTGATCGTCACCCATCGGCTCGCCACCGTGCATGGGATCGGGCGGATCATCGTCCTCAAGCATGGGCGCATCGTCGAGGACGGGACGGGCGACGAGCTCGTCGCGAAGAACGGCATCTACGCCGCTCTCTACCGCGATGCTCAGGCGGGGTAGGAGCTCTCATGGACAAACCTCTCGACGCGCTCATCCTTACGATCCGGGATCAAAAGGTTATCCTCGATGCCGATCTGGCAGGGATTTATGGAGTGCCCACCAAGCGATTAAACGAGCAGGTAAAAAGAAACGCGGAGCGTTTTCCAGCGGATTTCATGTTTCAGTTGAAGGCTGGAGAATGGCGAATCTTGAAATCGCAAATTGCGACTTCAAGTTCGGAATATTCGGAGAATCAGTCAGATACACCGAACCGGTCGCAAACTGCGACCAGTTCACAGCGTCATAGAGGCACGTTCCCCTATGCCTTCACCGAGCACGGGGCACTCATGGCGGCAAACGTTCTCAACAGTCCCGAGGCCGTCAAAATGAGCGTGTATGTCGTCCGGGCATTCATCAAACAGCGCAAACTCTTCATGGCGCAATCCGATGTCTTGAAAAAGCTCGCCCAGATGGATGCGAAGCTCCTCCAGCACGACGACGCACTTCGCTTGATCTGGCGGGAACTCCAGCCGCTCCTCAATCCCGCGCCAGTTCCGCCGAAGCCCGAGATCGGATTCCACGTCAAAGAAGACAGTCCGGCTTTCCGCACCAAGCGCGGCGGCCGCCGAAGGCAGTTGTGATACCGCTCGACGGCGGTCAGTTTTCCCGGGCGTTGGCATTCTGGCCCTCGCGGCCGCGGAGGCGGAGGAGGATCGGGAGCCCGGGGTATTCCCATTTGTCTCGGATCCGCTTGCAGAGGTAGTTGACGTAGCTGTCCATGAGCAGGCGGGGATCGTTGACGAAGAGGATGAACTGGGGCGGCTTGATCGCCGAAGGGCCGGTGTCGTTGACCTGGGTGATGTAGAGGATCTTGAACCGCTTGTTGCCTTTTATCGCGGGAGTCTGCCGCTCGATCGCGGCGCGGATGACCCGGTTCAGCTCGCCGGTTCCGGCCCGCCGCGTGGAATGCTCGCGGACTTTTTCCACCATGGTGAAAAGCCGCCGCACGTTGTCGCCGGTCTTTGCCGACAGGACGATCACCGGCGCGTAATCGAGGAAAAACAACTCCCGTTTGACCCGCTCGACATGCTCGCGCACCAGTTCGGGGTCATGCTTGCCATCCCCTGCGACGAGATCCCATTTGTTCAATACGATCACGGCCGGCTTTTTCGCCTCCTGGATCAGCCCGGCAATTTTTTTGTCCTGGGTCGTCACGCCGCTGGTGGCGTCGATGACGAGCACGTTCAGGTCCGCGCGCAGGATGGTTTTTTCCGAACGCATCACGCTGAAAACCTCGACCGACGTGTTGTGCTTCGAGCGGTGGCGGATTCCGGCCGTGTCGCAGAGGACATAAGGCCGGCCTTCCCGAACAGTTGCGATGTCCACGGCGTCGCGTGTGGTGCCGGGGATCTCGCTCACGGTCGTCCGCTTGTCCTCGAGGATCGCGTTCACGAGCGAGGATTTTCCGACGTTCGGACGACCGACGATAGCGAGCTTCGGGGCGGCGACCGGCGCTTCCGGATCCTTCTCCGGAGCGGGAGGGAGAAGGGATTCGATCGTCTGGACGAGGTCGGCGATTCCTCGTCCGTGCGCCGCGCTCACGGTCAAAGTGTTCGCGAACCCGAGGCGCGCGAATTCATCCGCCCGTTCCTCGTGCGCCTCGATATCCACCTTGTTCACCACGAGGATGACCGGTGTCGCGGCAGCCCGGATCATCGAGGCCAGCTCGGCATCGAGCGGGGCGACGCCGTCGTGGGCGTCGGTGACAAACAGGATCAGGTCGGCGGATTCGATCGCGATCATCGCACCCTCGCGGGTGGACTCCGCAAAATCCGGATCCGGCTCCTCGCCGATGCCGCCGGTATCGACGATTTCAAACGGGGCCGATCCGAGTTTGCAGACCGAGGCGATGCGGTCGCGGGTGACGCCCGGCTGGTCGTGGACGATCGAGATCATCCGTCCGGCGAGCCGGTTGAAAAGGGCCGACTTGCCCACATTGGGGCGTCCGACGATGGCGATATTGCGCATGGAAATTCAGTGTGGTTGTTCGTGGCTGCGGAGTTGACGGATCCCCCTCGAGACGTAGATCGCACCGCTGGCCAGGGTGAAGAATCCGGCGACGTAAACAGAAACCAGATGATACGGCAACTGCAGCATCACCCACGCGACCGCCACCATCTGCGCGGCCGTTGCCAATTTTCCGGTGAAGGCGACGCGCACCTCCAGCTTTTGATCGAGGTGAAACAAAACCGCGTATCCGATCAGAATGATGGCGTCGCGCGCGATCACCAGGACCGCAAACCAGATAGGAAATGCATACGTCCACCTGCTGAGGCTCAGCGTGATGATCGCCGTGAGGAGGAGGCCCTTGTCGGCGATCGGGTCGAGAATCGCCCCGAGTTTGCTGCGCTGTTTCCAGTGCCGCGCGACCCACCCGTCGATCCCGTCACTCGCCGCCGCCACGAGGAACGTGAGGATCGCGGCCCACCTCTGCCACTCCTCCGGCTCGCCGGTTTCGATCCCCCGGCCGTAGTAGATGCAGAATAGCACGAAGACCGGAATCATCAGGATCCTCGTGATGGTGATCTGGTTGGCGATTGTCATGGCCTTACTCCGAGGCTGACACAGAATTTTTCCGCCGTCGAACATTCGCGAGGCCTCGAAACATTCCTTGTGAGCGGGCTTGATGGCGGCGTCCGGGTGGGGTTGCATGGCGAATGTGAGTGCGATCACATGCGATGGCCTGACGTGTTTGAAATCCGACTGGAACAATGCCGGTCCCGGACGCGTGGTCGATTTCTCGGGCGAGTTCGAATGCGGCGAGTTCATCGGGTTCTGCGGGCGGGACGGCTGCGGGAAAGGTCTTCTCCTGAACGTAATCGGGTTGCTCGAAAAGGCGGATGCCGGGCGCCTCGTTCTCATGGGCCATGATGTCTCGGAATTTTCCGAGGAGGACACCGCGACGTTCCGGAACGAGGCGTGCGGGTTTCTTTTCGGCCACCCGTATCTGCTGCCCTCGTTCACAGTCGCGGAAAATGTGGCGATGCCGCTCTTCCGGATCTGCGGCGGCGGGGCGGTCGAGGCCAGGAAGCGGACCCGCGAGGTGCTGGAGTTTGCAGGCATCGGGGATTTCGAAACGACGAGGACCGGCAAGCTGGATCCCGTGCTCCGGTGGCGCGCAGCCTTCGCGCGGGCACTGGTGCATGACCCGCGGGTGCTCATTGCAATTTCTCCGCCCGACCCCGATCTCCTGCCGCTCGCAAAGCTCGCCGCAGCGAAATTCCATCTCACCGTTCTCTGGGCCGGGGATCGCGAAGCCATCGAACCCTATGCCGACCGGATCATTGAAATGCAAGACGGCCGCGCCCTCAATCAATGACCGAGCTTGCTCCAGCCGGGACCGCCCGGAAATCCCACCTGGCATTCGCGCTCCTCTGGCTGCCGCGCGAACGCCGCCGCGACGCCTTGGTTTTTTTCCGTTTCTGCCGGGCCGTGGACGACATCGCCGACGAGCCGGGCCGCAGCGAAGACGAGAAGCGCCTGCTCCTGCAGGAATGGATGGACGCCATCGAAGGAAATACCCTACCCACCGAACTCGAGGCTGTCGTGGCTCAGTATGGCATCGAAAGAAACCTCCTCGCGGAAATTGTCCGCGGTTGTGCGATGGATGTCCGGCCATCAAGGTTCGAAACCTTTGCGGACCTCGAAAAATATTGCTGGCGCGTCGCCTGCGCAGTCGGGCTGGCGTCGATCCGGATCTTTGGATGCAAGGATCCGGCCAGCAGCGTTTACGCGGAAAACCTCGGCCACGCGCTCCAGCTCACGAACATCCTCCGCGATGTCGGCGAGGATGCCGCCGCGGGGCGCATCTACCTTCCGCTTGCGGACTTGAGGCGTTTCGGCGTGACTGAAGAGAATTTGCTCTCGGGAAAACCAACGCCCGGTTTCAGGAAGCTAATGGTGTTTGAAGCCGGCCGCGCGCGGGCAAGGTTCCACGCCGCGATTCCACCGTCAGGCGACAGGCGGGTGCTTCTTGCCCCCGAGATCATGAAAGCGATCTACCTCTGCATCCTTTCCCGGTTGGAAAAACAGGGTTTTCCGGTCTTCGAGCGCCGGATCCGGCTCGGACGCATCGAGAAAATTGTGACAGCGCTCGGCGTCTGCGTGACGGGACGGTGAGAATCCATATATATCGGCTCGAACGGAGCCTCGCCCTCCCCTGGCAGAGCCGACCTGCGGATTTCGCGCACGAGATTTTCCCTTGACGAAAATCAATTCCAGACGATGATTTCCGCAAATCTTATCGAGAGTGGCAGAGGGACTGGCCCTGTGAAGCCACGGCAACCGCTGGGAATGACCGCCTGTTTGATGCAGACGGAAACTTCCGGGCCCAGGTGCCAAATCCAGCTCCGGGTTTCTGCGAAAGCGAAGGTCCGGGGAAAAGATGAGGTGAGTCAGTTCCTTGGCACCGAACCGGCCCGTTTCTTCGTCCGCTCTCGATTAGACAACAACAAGCCATGAGCGATCAACAGACCTATTTTTCCAACCTGAAGTGCCGGGAATGCGGACGCCTTTACCCGAAGGAGGCGATCCACATCTGCGAATTCGATTTCGGCCCCCTCGAGGCGGCCTACGATTACGATCTGATCTCGAAACACATCAGCCGCGACATCATTTCTTCGCGCCCACAAACGATGTGGCGCTACCGCGAGTTGCTCCCGATCGACGGTCAGCCCACCGTGGGCGAGCAGGTCGGGTTCACGCCGCTGGTCCGGGCCGACCGCCTGGCGGCGAAGCTCGGCGTCGAGGAACTCTACATAAAAAATGACACGGTCAACTACCCGACGCTATCGTTCAAAGACCGCGTGGTTTCGGTGGCGTTGAGCCGCGCCCGCGAGCTCGGCTTCAAGATTGTGGCCTGCGCCTCTACCGGCAACCTCGCGAACTCGGTCGCCGCGAATGCCGCAGCAGCCGGTCTGGCCAGCTACGTCCTTATTCCCGCCGACCTCGAGCGGAGCAAAGTCGTGGGGTCGCTCGTCTACGGCACCCAGGTCATCGGCATCCACGGCGCCTACGACCAGGTGAACCGGCTGTGTTCCGAAATCGCCGGCAAATACGGCTGGGGATTCGTCAACGTGAACCTCCGCCCCTATTACGCCGAGGGATCGAAAAGCATGGGCTTCGAGATCGCCGAGCAGCTCGGATGGAAACTTCCACGCCACACGGTCGTCCCGATGGCCAGCGGGTCGCTCCTCACCAAAATCCACAAGGCCTACAAGGAGTTTATCCGCGTCGGCATTCTGGACGAGACGCCCAGCGCGGTCCACGGGGCCCAGGCCACTGGCTGCTCGCCGATTGCCGCCGCTCAAAAAAAAGCGACCGACATCGTGAAGCCGGTCCCGAACCCGCAGACGATCGTCAAATCGCTCGCGATCGGAACTCCCGCCGACGGATACTACGCGCTCCGCACCATGCAGGAGACCGGCGGAAGCGCCGAGGATTGCTCCGATGACGAGGTCATCGAGGGCATCCGCCTGCTGGCCGAGTATGCGGGCATTTTTGCGGAGACAGCCGGCGGCGTCACGGTCTCGTGCGCAAAGAAACTCATAGACTCCGGAAAAATCCCGCGCGACGAGAGCATCGTGCTCTGCATCACCGGCCACGGCCTCAAGACCCAGGAGGCGATCCACGGGCGCTGCGGCGAACCGCGCCTCATCAACCCCAGCCTCCGCGAGTTCGAGGCCCTCATCGCCAATGACGAAGCCGTCGCCGCTCGCTAAGGTCGTTCCAAATTTCGCATTCCACATTTCAAATTAACCCAATGAACATCCAAGTCCGCATCCCCGCACCGCTCCGCAAACTCACCGGCGACCAGGAAGTCGTCCCCGCCGACGGAACAAACATCGGCGAGATCCTCACCAACCTCGACAAAGCTTTTCCCGGCCTCATCGAGCGGATCTGCGACGAGCAGGGCAACGTCCGCCGATTCGTCAACATCTTCGTCAACGACGAGGACATCCGCTTCCTCGAAGAAAAGGCGACCGTTGTCAAAGACGGCGACGAGATCAGCATAGTCCCCGCCATTGCCGGGGGATAGGGAACCGGATAGCGCGCAGTGTTCACCCGAGCGCCTTTGTAAAGTCCCGCGGGCTTTTTCCGAAGGCTTTCCGGAAGCGGTTGGAGAAGTAGAACGCGTTGTCGAAGCCGGCTTCGCGGGCAACCTCCCCGACCGTCATGCCGCCCAGGCGCAGCAGCTCGGCGGCGCGGTTCAGGCGGAAGCGCTCGCTGAACCGCTGAGGGCTCGATCCCACCTGGGCACGGAACAGATGGGTCAACCGCGAAGCGGAAAGCCCGCAGGCCTTGGCGAGGGCGGCCACGGAAAACGGGGAGGAAAGATCCGACCCCATGATGTCGAGCGCGCGGCGGATTCTTGGATCCAGGCGGAACCTTCCTTCCTGCGCGAGCGATTCGCGGACCCAGAGCAGGGCGGTTTCGAGCGCGTTCAGGGCAAGGTCCTCGCTCGATGTGCCGGCCAGTTCGAGTGAGCGGCGGATCCGCCGGAGGGATTTCCAGCAGTTGGCCCGGGCTTCGCCATCCGGGACCTCGGCTATTCGGAACCCGCGGCTTGGTGACGGCCAGTCGAGCCAGGCGATCCATGTCGGTCGGGTTTGAAAATGCGTCCAGACCAAGTGCCAATGCGTGCATTTGGGATTGGTCTGATAGTGCTGGGGGGCGTCCGGCTCGAAAAGCGCGACCGTTCCCGCGTGCGTTTCCAGCTTGGCTCCGCCGGACTCCAGCAGGCCCGACCCGCCGACCGTGGCGAGCAGGAGGTAGTCGCCCCGCCCTTTTGGCCGCGTGGTGGAATAGCGTGTGCCCTGCCGGAATTCGCCGGCCGAGATGCGGCGGTCGCCCGGTTTCCACAGCGGATCGAAAAATTCGATGTCTCGGCGCATAGCAGGATATTATAGGTATTTGACAAGTTATGCTATGGCAAAAAACCGCGCGATTTTTCAGTTTTGTGACATGCGAACCAACTCT
>Ga0194053_10001267_pt1 | contig 16523 bp, 16 predicted proteins | sample SepL228m_MetaG_FD_161684 | JGI IMG/M metagenome (GOLD analysis project Ga0194053, IMG submission 161684) | Anoxic zone freshwater microbial communities from boreal shield lake in IISD Experimental Lakes Area, Ontario, Canada - Sep2016-L227-8m | ecosystem: Environmental > Aquatic > Freshwater >... | reverse complement strand
AATCACGCACATGTTCTTGCATGGCGATTTCGGACATATTTTCGGGAATATGCTGGCACTTTGGATGTTTGGTTCTGTTTTAGAAAATGTTTGGGGTTCAAAGCGGTTTCTTACTTTTTATATTGTTTGCGGATTGGGAGCCGCGCTCATACACTTACTCTTTCTCAGCTATGAGTTTTTGCCCATGATGAAAGATTATCAGCTTTTGTATCAAATGCAGCAAACCGAACATTCAGCAACTACCAGTCAGTTGATGCGATTTATGGAAAAATATTTCCAAACACCAATAGACCCTACTCATGCATTGGGGGGAATTGAAAACAATACAGCTTTGAGTAATTACCTCTTCAATCAAATTACTATCCGCTATCAGGAAATGCTAAATACCGCAACGATTGGTGCCAGTGGAGCTGTGTTTGGAGTATTGGCTGCATTTGTATACTTGTTTCCAAATACCTATATCTACATTTATTTTCTATTCCCAATCAAGGCAAAATGGTTGGGTATTTTATACTTTACTTACGAGTTATTTTTTGCCGTACAAAATAGTGCCGGAGACAATGTTGCAAGATGGGCACATGTAGGAGGGGCGCTGGTTGGATTACTAATAGTAATAACCTGGAATCGTGGAAACAGAAAAGAATTTTTTTAACCCAATTTATTTGCTCAGATGAGAGATATGAGTTCACGTTCGGCAAAGCAAATTTTATTAGGTCAGGATAACAATGCACTTGTTTTGTTATTTGCCATAAATATGCTGGTGTTTCTGATGATTAATTTTATTAAAATTGTTTACTTTATTTCAGATACGCCACAGGAATTATTTTACCGACAGATCTTGCATTGGTTTACACTGCCAGCAACCACTGATATATATTGGGGAAGGCCATGGACGCTGATAAGTTATATGTTCACACACCATACAATCTGGCATCTCATCAGTAGTATGTTATGGCTTTGGTGTTTTGGATATATCCTGCAGGATTTGGCAGGTAATAAAAAATTAATACCTATTTATCTATATGGAGGGTTAGCTGCCGCAATTGTTTTTTTGGTTGGATATAATACACTTCCCTCATTAATGCCATTGGCTGCATCTGTTGCTCCTTTGCTTGGGGCTGGTGCTTCCGTGATGGCAATAGCAGCTGCAACAACAGCTCTAGCACCTAATTATCGATTGTTTCCATTAATCGGAGGTGGTATTCCACTTTGGGTACTTACAGCAGTTTACATGTTGATTGATATTGGATCAATCGGTTCCAGTTTATGGATTTTGCGTATTGGCCATATTTTGGCAGCTGCTATTGGATATTTATATATACAACAATTACAGCGGGGAAATGATTGGGGTGCCTGGATGGTTTCGCTTGTTAATTGGGTTAATGATTGGTTTAATCCCTCGCCTTCGGAAAAAAAGCGCTCTTATATGCAAGAGGATGTTTTCAGGATAAATAATCCTCCTCCTTACGAAAGAATTCCAAAAATTACACAGCAAAAGCTTGATGCAATTTTGGATAAAATCAATCAAAAAGGCATCGATCAGCTAACTGAGGAGGAAAAAGAATTTCTTCGTAAAGCCAGTGAATAGATGTGCCAACATTTATTCGATACGGTACTTGTTTTGTCTTTTCCATTTTTGCTTTTTCCCCTTAAATTGAGTATCTTACTTTAGTATGCCGGCCCAATTTTTACGCAAAATCACTAAAAGAACTTTACTGGGGATTAACGGGTTCCTTATTATTATTTTTATTATTTCGATTGGCTTAATCAACATGGATAAACCGGTGAGTTGGTTAACCGGTTTTGCAGGGTTGGCGCTCCCTTACTTGATTTTGTTTCAATTTCTTTTTTTACTTTTTTGGTTATTTGCAAAGCCTGGTTTTGCCACTTTTTCTTTTATAGCCCTACTCATTGGTTGGAAGCAATTGAGTGTGCTGGTGGCTTTTCAATCTACCCGGTCGTTTGAGGATGAAAAAAGAGCTAATTCCATTCGTGTGGCAAACTGGAATATCAGAGGCTTTAACGGAATTGGAAATGTTTCCCGAGGCATGGCAGTTTTAAAAAAACAAATCGTTGAAGCAATTCAGCAACATAATCCGGATATTATCTGTTTACAGGAGTTTAATCAATCCGAAGAAGAAAATCATATTGGACTTTTTACTCCTACATATCCTTATTATTATTTCGCGCCCGATTATCAAAATAAATCAGGTACCTATACCAGTGGTTGTATTATTTTCTCTAAATGGCCTATCATTCAAACCCGGCGGGTACCTTATTTGGATGCAGAAAGTTTATTGTTCGCCGACCTGCGTAAAGGGAAAGATACGTTTCGTATTTATACCACTCATTTACGGTCTTTTAAATTTAAAAGGGAAGACTATCGTGATCTCGATAAAATAGGTGCTCCTGAGGAAGATGCAATGGAAGCATCCAAAAATATTTTCCGAAAAATGCGACTTGCGTTTAAATATCGGGAGCGACAGGCTTTACTGGTTGCCAAAGAAATTGCGGCATGTCCTTATCCCCTGGTATTATGTGCCGATTTTAATGATGTTCCCACATCCTACACATACCATCAGATTACAAGTGCAGGGTTGCAGGATGCCTTTATTAAAGCTTCGGCTGGTTTGGGTAGAACGTATATGTCGATTTCACCTACTTTGCGTATCGATTTTATTTTACCCAATCTTCAATGGCAGGTTCATCAATTTGCAATCATAGATGAAGCTTTGAGTGATCACTTCCTGTTAGTCAGCGACCTGGAATTGAAAAAATAGAATATCTTTGCACTGCTTTTCTGGTTGTTAACCTAACAGGAAAAACAAGCAGATTGAATTACTGATATAAATCGTTTCTCCTGAATTTTTTGGCATGTCACTTTCATTATATAATGCGCTTACCCGGAAAAAAGAAGTTTTTACCCCCATACATTCTCCTTTTGTTGGCATGTATGTTTGTGGACCAACCGTTAGCGGAGAAAGTCACCTTGGGCACGCGCGCCCCTTCATTACATTTGATGTATTGTATAGATATTTACTGAGCTTAGGATATCAGGTAAGATATGTAAGAAATATTACCGATGCCGGCCATTTTGAGGAAGAAGGCCGAGAGGCAGAAGATAAAATCAGCAGCAAAGCAACCCTCGAAAAGCTGGAGCCCATGGAACTGGTACATAAGTATACCCGCTTGTATCACTGGGCAATGTCACAGTTCAATAATCTGCCTCCCAGCATTGAGCCTACAGCAACCGGACATATTGTAGAACAAATTGAGATGATTAAAACCATCCTGCAGGATGGTTATGCCTATGAAGTAAATGGTTCTGTATATTTTGACGTGGAAAAATATCATCAGGTATACAGTGCAAAAGGTCAGCCTTATGGAATTTTAAGTGGTCGTGTTTTAGAAGAGCAAATGGAGAGTAGCCGGGCACTGGATAATCAGGACGAAAAGCGAAATAGAAGTGATTTTGCACTATGGAAAAAAGCACCACCAGAACATATTATGCGTTGGCAAAGCCCCTGGGGCGAAGGCTTTCCGGGTTGGCATATCGAATGCTCCGCTATGAGCACAAAATATCTTGGTAAAGAATTTGATATTCACGGAGGGGGCATGGATTTGCAATTTCCGCATCATGAATGTGAAATTGCACAAAGTACCGTTTGCAATCATGCTATGCCTGCCCGATACTGGCTACATAATAATATGATTACCATCAATGGTAAAAAGATGGGTAAAAGTTATAATAATGTAATTAAGTTTACCGAGCTTTTTTCAGGTTCTCATCCATTATTGAGTCAGGCCTATTCTCCACAAACTATCCGCTTTTTCATTCTTCAAAGTCATTACCGAGGTACGCTGGATTTTAGTAATGAAGCACTTCAGGCAGCTGAAAAAGCGTTTAAACGATTATGGGAAGCTTATCAATGGCTGATGAAAAAAGACTGGTCACTGAATGCAGGTATTACGTCTGATGCTGCTATAAATAATCAAATTACTTCACTCGCAACCGACCTGGATGCCTGTATGAACGACGATCTGAATACGGCTAAAGCATTGGCTAATTTGTTCGAGTTAACCACGCTGATTAATTCTATCAAAGATGGACATATTAATGCGGCTTCCCTTAGCAACAACACGATTTCCTTTTTGAAAGGTCAAATGAAAAAATTTGTAGAAGATATCTTTGGATTACAGGGAGAACATGCTGCAGCTGCTGAAGGGAAATTGGATGGTGTAATTCAATTATTGATTGATATCCGAAAAGAAGCTAAAAAGAAGAAGGATTTTGTTACCAGTGATACCATACGCAATGAATTAGCCCAGTTGGGCGTTTTGCTGAAAGACGAAAAAGATGGAGGCGTTAGCTATCAGATTGCCTAGTTAATCTATTTAAACTTTTGTTTCACTAAGTTTTTTAATGGTTGCAGTCATCGGAATGTGCATGATTATGATGTCGGCATAATTTATAGTTTAATGCATGTGCTGCAATAATGCAAATTACAGCAGGATATAGCAGGAATAATTCCCATTCCTTTAAACTAACTTTTAAAAATAATAGAGTCATGCCTGCAATAAACAGGGCGGTTGGCCACCAACTATGATGGTGCTTTCTTTTCCCATGATACAGCGCATATACCCCAATGGCAAGGGAAATCACAATCATGCAATACTCAAACAGCAGATTATGTATTATGTTAATACCCCAAATAGGTAAACTGGAAAAAACGAGCGGTAAAACCGCACAATGAATGGCACAGGCCAAACTTGTTCCTATTCCCAGAGCGTCCCAGTTTATTTTAAATGACATCCGGCAAATTTACTACATTGCAACTATGTTGCAAAAATTGTAAGTGAATGATTTTGCCGCATAAATGCTTCGTACTTTTGCATAGAACTACCTTTATGAATAAGAAAACACAGCGGTATCTCATATCCTTCGCCCTATTGGTTGCAGCATTTTATTATTTTTTATTCCGGGGAACCGACAATTGGAAATCAAAACCTGCAGTAATTAGTTATGTTAAACCATTTCGGTTTCTTACACAGGATGGAAAGCCTTTCACCGACTCGAACATGTTAGGTAAGGTTTCCGTTGTAGAATTCTTTTTCACTACTTGCAAAGGGATATGCCCGAAAATGAATGGAAATATGAACAACATTAGCAAAGCATTTCAGGCAGCACCCGATTTTCAGATAGTAGCGCATACATGTGATCCCGATAGAGATTCGGTGGCACGATTAAAAATATATGCAGATTCCATGAAAATTGATACTCGCCGATGGATTTTGTTAACTGGCAGGAAAGACAGTCTTTATCAAATGGCAAGAACTGCTTACCTATTGGATGATCCGAAAAATAATGTGGCTAGTATTGAAGATCAATTCATGCATACTCAGTTTTTTGCTTTGGTAGATAGGAACGGAAAAGTGCGCGGACAAGTATATGATGGATTAAAGCAACCGGATCTGGATCGACTCAAGAAAGATATACAGCGTGTATTGGATGAAAAATAAACCAAATGATTGCCAATAAAAAATATAAAGACGGCAGGCTATCAAGTGTAATGGAAACACTAAAAAAACATCATGTAAGCATTACCGACAGTAGAAATGCCATCCTCTCTTTGTTTATGGAATCCGATAGTGCTTTGGCACACATGGATATTGAGAGCAGAACCGGAGATGATTTTGACAGGGTAACTATCTATCGCACTTTACAAACATTTGTAGATAAAGGTATTATTCACACAATTCCCTCGGCCGACAATTCGATTCGGTATGCTTTATGTAAAGAGGCCTGTAGGGAAGGTCATCATCATGATAATCATATTCATTTCATGTGTGATGATTGCGGCACAACTTATTGCTTAGATCATGTTCAAATTCCTGATATGCAGTTACCCGGAGGATTTTTTGCTACCCGAACCGATATGGTGGTGAGCGGATCTTGTAATAAATGTATTCGAAAATAATTTTCGATTAGTTATATATAATTTATGATTTTAGTTACCGGAGGAACAGGTTTGGTTGGGTCTCATTTGCTGCAACAATTGGTTGCTGCAGGTAAAAAAGTAAGAGCCATTTATCGGTCTGCCATACCGGTTTTTCCGGGAGCTGATGGGGTAGAATGGGTTAAAGGAGATATACTCGATTTAATTAGTATTGAGCAGGCGTTGCAGGGCGTGCAGCAAGTTTTTCATTGTGCAGCCATTGTATCATTCAACCCTAAGCGGAAAGGTGAAATGCATCTCATGAATGTTCAGGGAACGGGGCATATTGTGAATGCTTGCTTAGATGCAGGCGTTCAAAAACTCTTGTTTGTAAGTTCGGTTGCTGCATTGGGAAGAATACGCGAGAGCGAACCCATTAACGAATCAATGAACTGGTCGCCAGAAACCAGTAATAGTGAATATGGTAAAACCAAATACCTGGCAGAAATGGAAGTATGGAGAGGAATAGCCGAAGGATTACCTGCAGTAATCGTAAATCCGGTAATTATTTTAGGCGCGGGTGACTGGAATGGAGGGTCATCAAAAATTTTTCAATCTGCTTATAATGAATTTCCCTGGTATACTACCGGGAGTAGTGGTTTTGTAGATGTGAAGGATGTTGCAAGAGCAATGATTTGTTTGATGGATAGTGATCAAACTTCGAAACGATATATTATAAGCGGGGAAAACAGGAGCTATAAAGAAATATTTACTTTAATTGCTAAAGGCTTTCAAAAAAAACCTCCTTCAAGAAAAGTAAATCGTTTAATTAGTGAGCTGGTATGGAGATGGGAAGCAATTAAGGGATGGGTTACCGGTAACGATCCTTTGCTTACCAAAGAAACTGCTGCAACTGCCCGGGCCCGGGTTGAATTTGATAATAGCAGAATGTTGATTGACTTTCCCGATTTCAGATATACCCCTTTGGAAACTTCCATTCAGCGAATTTGCAATGAATTTAAGGTTGCTAAGTCACTGAAGTAGCTTGCAATTTCTTCCATCTATCCTTCCATAACTTTTTTCCAGAGCTCCGGAATTCTTTTTACCCATACCAATTCTCTTCTTTTTTGTCCGGCTTCTTCGGCAGGGTAACCAAAGTATGTTTTTCCTCCTTTCAATGATGAGGGAACACCACTTTGTGCTAAAACGGTGGCATGTGCACCAATGGTTAAGGTTTTACTAACGCCCACTTGTCCCCATAGCGTAACACCTTCTTCCAAAATAGTTCCTCCTGCAATACCTACTTGTGCTGCCAGTAAACAGTTTTCTCCGATATGGGTATCATGCCCTATATGAACCATATTATCCAATTTGGTTCCATTGCCAATGCGTGTTATTCCGGTTACACCCCTATCTATAGTACAACCTGCTCCTATTTCAACTTCATTTCCTATATAAACGCTTCCGCAACTTTCCATTTTTTTGAACCAGTGAGGTCTGTTTTTCTTGGTATTATAATAAAAGGCATCGCTGCCAATTACTGTTCCCGATTGGATGATTACCCGATCCCCGATCTCAGTATCGTCTAAAATAGTAACCTGCGGATAAATAATGCAATCTTTTCCGATGCGCACATTTTTCCCAATAAATACCTGTGGCATAATAACCGTTCCCTCACCTACCTGAAGGTTGTTATGAATGGATTTTTCTGGTATGGTAAGGGGATGAAAATGACGGACAATTTTAAGATAGGCTTCAAATGGATCTGTTACAACAAAAATTACTTTCCCTTCCGGAATGGTAACTTCTTTTGAATTGATAATTATAAAATCTGCCGCACTAGACAAACAAATGTTATAATATTTCGGATGATCTACAAACACAACATCACCCGGCTCTACTACATGAATTTCATTTATACCTAGAATTGATTTATCTGATTTTCCAACTATTTCTGCTGAAAGAAAATCGGCCATCCATTCAATTGAAAGAGGTGCAGGGAACTTCATAATCCACTTTTTTTAATAATTATCAAAGGTAATGAGTATGTTTCAGCCCTTGCCGGATAATTTTTTTTGAAAAATTTCCTTCATGAAAAAAATAGCATATTGATCAAATTGGCAGAAAAAATTTTGTTTAAAATTCTGTGATGATTAAAAACATCATATGCTGAAACCCTTTGTTGACAAGTATTTCAGCAGTATGATTTTATTTTCATTGATAACAACTCGATATTAGTATTCTCTATTTTTTAAAATTTTTACGCTTACTAAAAAGAGGTTAATCCACAATTCTGATTAAAATGTTAATAAAATTGTTTAAAAAAATTTTTGCTTTAGTGGAAAGGTTTTTTAATATTGTGTAGGGAAATTTATTTCCCGGTACTTACTAACCCATCCATATACAAAGTCTCGCTTCTGCGGGACTTTTGTTTTATGCATAAGTATTTTCTATTTTATAAACCATTTCAGGTACTCAGTACCTTCACTTCTTCCGATGGAAAGAAGTGTTTACGTGATTATATTCATCTAAGTAAAGACGTATATGCTGCTGGTAGATTAGATTATGATAGCGAAGGATTAATGTTGCTTACCAATGATGGGGCGCTTATTCATCAATTATTACATCCAGGTTTTCATCATTTTAGAACCTACTATGTTCAGGTAGAGGGAGTTCTTAATGCTGCTGCTTTAGAATCCCTGTGTTCGGGAGTATCCATTCGAGTTGACGGAAAAGCTTACGAAACACTTCCTGCAAAGGTTGTTCCTATTCCCAATCCAACTAATGTGCCAGAAAGAAATCCACCTATTCGGTTTCGAAAAACGATACCAACCTCTTGGTTATCTATTACCCTGCAGGATGGTAAAAATCGACAGGTACGTAAAATGACGGCAGCAGTTGGGCATCCCACCCTTAGGTTAATCCGTTGGTCAATTGAAAAAATCACGGTTGATCAATTAGAGCCAGGTCAATTAAAAGAAATTTCCCGAAGTACTTTACTGAAAAAATTATTGATTCAACCATAAGCTAAAAGTTGTTTGAAGAGATTCGGCTTATGAATTCCCATCTTTCTTTTACTAAACGTATCTTTGCACGTATTGAAATGAAGTTATGAATGCATCCAATTTTTCAGAACAAGAATTGATACGCCGCGAAAAGCTGGCAAAATTGCGGGAAGCAGGAATAGATCCCTATCCGGCACCTTTATATCCTGTTACCAATTTTTCAACAGATATAAAAGATCAGTACACAGAAGAAAACAAAGAACAATTTGCATCTGTATGCCTGGCCGGCAGAATTATGAGCATCAATGATAAGGGAAAGGTATTTTTTATAAAAATTCAGGATAGCAAGGGAATCATTCAGTTATATGTTAGGAGAGACGACATTTGTTTGGCCGATGACTATACTCTTTGGGATGTATTGGTAAAGCATGGATTAGATCTGGGTGATTTTATTGGAGTAACCGGATATGCTTTTGTTACCAAAACCGGAGAAACATCCGTGCACGTGCAAACTTTAACTCTGTTGGCAAAATCATTAAAACCCCTTCCGGTAGTAAAAAGAGATGAGGATGGGCAGGTATATGATGCAGTAACTGATCCCGAGTTTCGTTATCGTCAGCGTTATGCTGATTTAGCAATCAACCCTGATGTGCGCCATACCTTTATTCAAAGAACGAGATTAGTGAATACAATTCGTCAGTTCTTAAACGAAAAAGGGGCGCTGGAAGTAGACACACCTGTTTTGCAATCGATTCCCGGAGGAGCTGCTGCTCGTCCATTTATTACACATCATAATGCGCTGGATATCCCTTTTTACCTTCGGATTGCAAACGAATTGTATTTGAAAAGATTAATTGTGGGAGGTTTTGATTGGGTATACGAGTTCAGCAGAAACTTTCGCAATGAAGGGATGGACCGCACCCATAATCCCGAATTTACGGTACTGGAATGGTATACCGCATATAAAGATTATAACTGGATGATGGAAATTACCGAACAGTTATTCGAAACCATTGCATTAACATTACATGGAACTACCAACGTAAAGCTGGGAGATCAGGTTATTCAATTTAAAGCACCTTTCCGCAGAGTAACTATTTTAGAAGCCATTGAGCAAAATACGGGTATAGATGTTAGTGGTATGGATGAAGAAGCCCTCAGAGGGGTATGTGCAAAACTGAATATTTCAGTAGACCCTAAAATTGGTAAGGGAAAATTAATTGATGAACTGTTTAGTTCTACTGCCGAACATACTTTTATTCAGCCCACTTTTATTATCGATTATCCGGTCGAGATGAGTCCGCTTACCAAAAAGCATCGTTCAAAGCCCGGTTTAGTTGAACGATTCGAGCTGATGGTAAATGGTAAGGAATTAGCGAATGCATATTCAGAGTTAAATGATCCGATTGATCAGCGGGAACGGTTCGAAGAACAAGTTGCCTTAATGGAGCGAGGAGATGATGAAGCAATGTTCATTGATCACGATTTTTTGCGTGCACTTGAATATGGAATGCCTCCGACCTCGGGAATAGGTATTGGTATTGACCGGCTTTGTATGATGATGCTAAACCAACCTTCCATTCAGGATGTACTGTTGTTTCCTCAAATGCGGCCAGAGAAAGCAGACTAAACTGCTGTAATTATTCAACATTAATCTCGATAGTTTAAGGCAGGGGCTCTGTTTCCCAATAATGCCTTGTATTGATAGTTGCCTAATTGCCGGCGATGTTCCTCTTTCGCCTGTTGAATATATTCGGGCTTGCAGAATAAGTCAATACCTGTAAGTGCCATGGTTTTTGCAGCTACCATCATCCCCTTAAAACCAATTCCGTTTGCGTTACAAGCAACTGCCTGCCAACTATGTGCTGCTGTTCCCGGAACCCAGGTTGCAGCATCTAAACCCACGGTTGGTACTGCATAACTTACATCACCCACATCTGTACTTCCTCCCCCTGCATCTATTTGGTTTTGTAATGGCTCAATTTTTTCAGATGATGAAATTGAAGGGGGATTAGTAAAAGTGGTAGCAAGCTTTTTAGCAAAAGCAGTTTCAGATTCGGAATAAATTACGCCACCGGTAAGTTCCAGATTTTGTTGCATAAGTTTTGCCAGACTGGTATTTATCAATAAATCATGCGTACCTCCAATGATTTCATACTCCATCCTGGTTTCTGTTCCTTTTGCTGCACCTTCAGCTGTTTTCACCAATCGCTCAAAAATTGATTGTACCCATTCTCTTTTTGGATGACGCACATAATAAAAAACTTCAGCAAAGTCAGGTACCACATTTGGAGCCTTTCCACCTTGGGTAATTACATAGTGTATGCGTGTTTCCTGCGGCACATGTTCCCGCATCATATTTACCATATAATCCATTGCTTCTACACCGTCCAAAGCAGAACGACCTCTCTCCGGTGCCATTGATGCGTGTGCCGAAATACCATAAAATCGAAATTTAGCAGAGGTATTGGCTAAAGCACTCGTCATGGTAACCTGATTTTTATCTTTAGGATGCCAATGAATAGCAACATCCACATCTTTAAAATATCCTTCCCGCACTAAATATACTTTACCGCTACCCCCTTCTTCTGCCGGACAGCCATACACGCGAAGGGTACCTTTTATTTGTCCCGATGCCATCAATTGTTTTAGTGAAATGGCGGCGGCAACCGAGGCAGTGCCAAATAGGTTATGGCCACACCCGTGTCCGGCATCCTGACCAGCAATTACTTTCTTTTCCGGAACTGGCTGTTGCGATAAGCCGGGTAATGCATCATACTCTGCCAATAGAGCTATTACCGGTGAGCCTGATCCATAACTGGCAATAAATGCAGTAGGAATACCAGCCACACCAGTAGTAACCTGAAACCCCTCTTTACGAAGTGTTTCCTGCAACAAAGCACTGCTCTTAGTTTCTTTATATCCTACTTCGGCGAATTCCCAAATTTTGCTGGCAATGTTTTGGTATTCATCCAATCTGTTATCTAATTGTTTAATAGTAGCAGACTTCATGCCGCTAATATTTTGAGCAGTAACAGGCATGAAATACAATACCAATAAAGCCATACAAGCGGCTGAAAATATTTTTCTTGAAAACATAGCAATAAAAAAAGGATTACACAAATAGGTCTTTATATAATGTTGCACCCGGCACAACTGAGTATTTTTCAAGGTCGGTGATACCTGCCAGTGCCAACACATCTTCATCTACAAATGTATTTCCCGAGCAGCTGGCTGCGGGCTGACTGAGGATGAAATGTGCAGCATCTGCTATAATGTCGGGCGTACGGCTCATGTTTGCCAGCATTTGCCCACCCAGCAAATTTCTTACAGCAGCTGTATCAATAGTGGTTCGGGGCCATAAAGCATTCGATGCAACACCTTCAGCTTTCAATTCCTCTGCCCATCCTAATGCCATCATGCTCATGCTATATTTAGTGATGGTATAAGCGATATGTCCACCCAGCCATTTTGGATTCAAATTAATGGGGGGCGAAAGGGTTAGGATATGAGGGTTATTACCTTTTATTAAATAGGGCAAAGCATGCTTTACCATCAAAAAGGTTCCTCTAACATTGATGCTTTGCATCAGATCGAACCGTTTACTTTCTGTTTTGTCGGTTGTAGTAAGTTGAATAGCTGAAGCATTGTTGATTACAACATCAATTCCGCCAAAATGATTCGCTGCCTTTTCTACTGCTGCCTGTATCTGATCTTCGAAGCGGATATCCAACTGAATAGGTAAAGCTTTTCCTCCGGCAGCCTCTATTTCTTTAGCAGCAGAAAAAATGGTTCCACCTAGGCGGGGATCTTCTTCCACACTTTTGGCCCCAATTACAATATTGGCTCCTTCAGCAGCTAACTTTAGGGCAATGGATTTTCCAATACCACGACTGGCACCGGTAATAAAAATGGTTCGATTGTTGAATGACATATATAAGATTGAGGTGTTAAATAAATAAAGTTGCCAATCGGTTTAATGCTATGAAATTAAAAAGGTTTCGGCATAGCAGTCCAATTATTTTGGTAGGGGAAAATGAACCGATTGTAAAAATTCCAGCAGATATTGCTCCGCTTCTACACAGGCCATCAATAAATCGCGGTTGACGATCGTTTGATGAAAATGCTCCTTAAAGGAAATTTCATAAGCAGCTTTATTTAATCGGGTTGCCAGGGTTTCGGCAGTCTCGGTTCCCCTGCTTAATAACCTGTTTTTCAATTCTTCTATACTGGGTGGTTCGATGAATAAAGAAAAACACTGCTTAGGAAATTGTTCCAACAAGTGCAAAGCACCTTTCACATCAATATCGAGTACGGGAACCTGACCAGCTTGCCAGATTCTTTGTATTTCCGACCGAAGAGTTCCATAGTATTTGCCCTCGTATACCATTTCCCACTCAACAAATTCGTTATGAGCAATTTTCTCTTTAAATGATGCTTCATTTATAAAATAGTAATCGACCCCGTCTTTTTCATTTCCTCTGGGTAATCGGGTAGCCGCAGAAACCGAAAAACATAAGAATGGATATTTTTGAAGTAGGTATCGGGTGATGGATGTTTTTCCTGCTCCTGATGGCGCGGTTATAATTAAAATCGGCTGAATGGCGGTGCTCATACCATTGGTTTCGGCAAAGAAACAATTAATTATGGAGATGATACCAAAATTACCAGAAATGCTCTTCTAATGTTATCTGATAATTTTTTCTGCCAGCGGAATTTTTCTGATTCCCTGTGCAGGTGCGGTATCTGAATATCCCAGGTGCAACAACGCCAGTATCTCATCCGATTCGGAAAGTCCTGCATATGATTTGAGGGCGGGATGGTGTGTCATTCCTCCTGTACTCCAAAGTGTACTAATACCTAGTGCCTCGGCACCCAACAATATATTTTGAATGGCAGCAGCTGTTGCAGCATATTCTTCTAACATAGGAATTCCTGTGGGCTGCGTGCGTTTCATTGCTACCAGTATAATATGAGAGACCGAAGTAAACTGATTTTTCAGACTCTGATATTTTGCCGGATTGAAATTTTCAGGTTGAGTATGCTGATGATATAATTCTGCATGATCTGCACAAAATTTTTCTAAAGTTGAACCACCATACACAAAAAATCTCCAGGGCTCTGTTCTTCCATGATTGGGTGCCCAGTCGCCTAATTCAAGCATAGCCATTATTTGATCTTCAGGTATAATTTTCCCATTCATGGAAGAAGGCTTACAACTTCTTCTGGAAATAATCAATTGCCGTATTTGATCAAATGAAGGCTGCATACATTAAAACTTAGTAGGAAAGAAACGAGAGGGAAAAGTAATTAATACCTTTTATTGAATTGACCACCCCGATTGTCGTTACGGTTACCACCGCCCCGATTATCGCGGGAAGAATTGGGGTTATTTCCACGATTGCCACCACCACCCCTGTTACGGTTACCACCTCTGCCTCCAAAATTTTTATTTTGCCATCTTCCTCCTCCACTTCTGGGGAATTCATCACGGTCGAAATTCTGGTTACGGTGTTTAATAAATGGTGTATTGCTGAATTCTAATTGACCTCCGGTAATATTATTCAACTCAGCACGGATAGAATCATCATGAACCAGTTCTTTATGCCAGTTACTGTAAGCCAATTTCATATAATAGGCAATAGCATGTGCAAAGCCGGCTTTCTTATCTGGATCTTCCTGTTGAAGGGCTTTATGTATCACCACTTCCAAATTTTTACCTAAGTGTGCATATTTAGGATGACGCTTGGGATAGGGAAGTGGATCTGGTTTGGTTTTGTAGGTTTCGCGAGTGGGTATGGGATAAGGACTATCCACATCCAACTTAAAGTCGCTGATAAAAAACAAATGATCCCACAATTTATGTCGGAAATCTTCTATGTTTTTAAGTTGGGGATTCAAGAAACCCATTAACTCGATAACGTATTGAGTTTGTTGTTGTCTTTTTTCCCGGTCTTCAATTGTAAGGAGGAAATCAACCATTTTCTGCACATGTCGGCCATATTCCTTCATGCCCAGAAATGCCCTTCCTGTATTATAATCCATTTGTTTAGGTACCATGTAACAGCAAATATACGAAATCCTCAGGTTTTCGGCTGTAAAGGTTCGGAATCAGTTTCTTAATCTGATTTTAAGAGATAGCTAATAAGCATATTTTTCTCATGTGGAATTAGGGTTCTATCTTTACACAATGGATCAATTGACACAGCAGATTGCGGAATGTAAGGCCGAAATGGCGGCTTTCGATGCTCAGCAGCCCGATGCTGCTGAAGTTTTTCGGATAAAATATCTGGGAACTAAGGGAATCATTAAAAATCTGATGGCTGAAATGAAACAGGTAGCACCTGATCAGCGCAAGGCAATGGGTTTGCTAATGAACGATTTAAAAGTTCATGCCGAGCAGCAGCTGGAACTATTGAAAGAACAGGTAGTGAGCCCATCGGTTTCAACTGCAGATTTTATTGATAGAACTCTACCCGGTACTGCCGTCACTGTTGGAACTCGTCACCCCCTCAGCCTTGTTAGAAATGAAATTGTATCTATTTTTCGCCGACTTGGATTTGCTGTAGCGGAGGGTCCAGAGATAGAAGATGATTGGCATAATTTCGGTGCTATGAATTTGCCGGAAGATCATCCGGCACGAGACATGCAGGATACATTTTATATCCAGCAGCAACCAGCCTGGTTGCTTCGAACGCATACCAGCAGCGTACAAGCTAGGGTAATGGAATCTCAAAAACCACCGATCCGGGTTATTTGTCCGGGCAGGGTTTACCGAAATGAAACCATCAGTGCGCGCGCACATTGCTTTTTTCATCAGGTAGAGGGTTTATATATCGATGAGCAGGTGAGTTTTGCCGATTTGAAGCAAACGCTGTATTTCTTTGTGCAGGAAATGTTCGGCTCTCGGGTGAAAGTGCGTTTTCGACCCAGTTATTTTCCATTTACCGAGCCGAGTGCGGAAATGGATATTAGTTGTTTAATATGCGAAGGAAAGGGTTGTAATATTTGTAAGCATTCAGGTTGGGTAGAAATTTTAGGTAGTGGTATGGTGCATCCTAAAGTATTGGAAAATTTTTCAATCGATACCAATCGATATACCGGTTTTGCTTTTGGTATGGGCGTGGAACGCATTACACAGCTCAAATTCCAAATCAATGATTTGCGCCTTTATTCCCAAAACGATATCCGCTTTTTACAACAGTTTACAGGGGTAATTTAAGTATCCCCAACGGTTATATTTTATCCGATTAACTCATGATCCATGCAACCAAAGGCATTGTACTCCGATCAATTCCCTATGGTGATTCCAGTATCATCAGCACAGTTTACACAGAATTATTTGGTTTGCAGCAATATCTTGTAAAAGGCATACGAACAGCTTCAAAGAAGTCGTTTGGAAAATCGGCCTGTTTTCAACCTGGAGCCATCATTGAACTTTCGGTATATCATAACGAATTAAAGCAACTTCAATATGTGCGAGAAGTACACTGGAGTTATTTATATAATAGTGTATTAACTGAGGTAGTAAAAAATACGGTGGCGTTGTTTATGATGGAATTATTGCAACATAGTTTACAGC
>Ga0194053_10001265_pt1 | contig 16533 bp, 15 predicted proteins | sample SepL228m_MetaG_FD_161684 | JGI IMG/M metagenome (GOLD analysis project Ga0194053, IMG submission 161684) | Anoxic zone freshwater microbial communities from boreal shield lake in IISD Experimental Lakes Area, Ontario, Canada - Sep2016-L227-8m | ecosystem: Environmental > Aquatic > Freshwater >... | reverse complement strand
CCCGGAAAATCGACGTCATTCATCGCGCGAGTTCTTTCTGGGCAACCCTCATACCAAAAAACCGCCCAACGAAAAACCCACAAGAAATTATTTTAAATCGTCCATATCGTAACTAATCGTAGTCACATGACTTATGAAGACACTGTTTTCGGCCTGATTGTTTGCTCAGACCTCTGATGTTGGGTTTCGGTGTGTCCGCCGCAAGTGCGTGAGGGCAGCAGTTCGCTAGAATTGTGATCAGAAGAATGTTCGCGCGAAGGTTCATGGTTGCCCGATAAAATGGATTAGTATGTCTTTGCTCAATCGCTGCGGTGCTCCGCTTCTCATAATGACGGTTCCATTGATTTGACCTCAATGATTGCAGCAAGCTTCCGGGAGCGGTATCCCTACTATCAGGGATACCTTGGCTTTGCGCTGCGAGCGCACGATTCCACTGGCGGTTAGCATCAGCGGGCAGCCGCAGCAGGAACGCCCGGTCATTGGAGAGAGTCACGCTCAAGGAGCACTGCTCTGCCATCTGGAAAAGCCCGGGTTGGTTCAGGGCCGGATTACCCGGTAGAAGGCGCCGGTGCCGGGCGCGTTCTGGTCGTCATAGCTCGTGCGCCCAAGCGTCGGTGTCGATCTTGTAAACGTTCGTCACCTTCGCTGCGACCTGCGCCTGCCAGGCGCGCAGCAACAGGTAATTCGGATAGTTGGTGCCGGAGGGATTGGAATTGACGGTTTGATTGGAAGAAATTCGGCTCAAGAAAAAGGGAAGGTTCGTGCCGTAGGGTTGGTTCGTGGCATACGTGAGGCGCAGGTCGTTGATAAAGCGCAACAGGTTGAATTTGTGACCGGCGGCGGGCTGGCACCGCTGACGGTCACGGTGACGGCCCAGGGCCAGGACGCAGCGGTGCTGAGGGAGAAAGTGGCGCTATTGGTGCCCAAATTGCTAGCGGTCATTGAGACCGTCGCCGCGTTTGGAACGGCTGCGATTCCCATGACTCCCGCAATCGCGGCCGCCAGGCAATTTCGAAGTGTTCGTGTCATTCTCTCCTCTGCGACCACGCTGCCGCCATCGCCGGAATATTGGACGGGCCGCCGGAAACCACCGGCGGCCCGCTTCGCTTCATGACACTCTCCCCCCCCCCGCGCGGAGTCACGAATGCGGTTTCACTGAATCGTCTCAGAACTCGACTCACGGATAAGCCAACCGGAAGAACACAGACCCATTGGCCGGGTCGATCGGCATGGTCATCTCGTTCACAGCGCTGGAACCCGGAACCGTGAACCAATTGGTGCCCAAGCCGACGTCCGCGGAGTTGGTCTGCGCCTGGAGAGACCAGCCTTTGTGGTCCACCGGCCAGGACAGTTGCAAGGTGTTGCCGCCGATTACCACGGCGGTGATGTTCGTCGGGTTCAGGGCGGTGACCGCGATTCGCAGCGTGCCGTCCACAAGCAGCGTGTCGGTATTCCACGCCAACCCGGCGCCGGGAGGCGGCGTAACGTTGGCAAACGCGCCGGAGTAACCGGCGGCGGTGAACAGCTTGAACGTATGGTTGGTCGTCAGCGTCCCCGCCAGGTTGGTGACCTGCAAGGTGCCGCCGTAAGTCAGCGTACCGCCGCAAACAATCTGGTCGCATGCTCCGTCCGACCCAACATCGATGGCGGTGGTGCTGCCGGCCTGAAGTGCCAGGTTATTGCTGAAGTTCAGTGTGCCGATCGAGGCGCCGGGAACAACCGTGCCATTAGCGGTCACGTTGCCCAGAACAGTGCCGGTGCCCTTGAGTGCCTGGTCTGCGCCGAGGGTGAAGCCGCCGACTTTGCCCGAAGTGTTCAAAGTAGCGCCGCTGGCCACGATAATATTCGAGGACCCGGCGATGCCGCCAGTGGGGTCAAGGATGAGGCTGCCCGAGGCAACGGTGGTGTCGCCGCGATAAGTGTTGGCATTTGTGAACACCAGGACAGTGCCCGGCTCGCCAGCCATGATTACACCAACTTCCCCGGAGATTATTCCGCCGAAAATGTTGGAACCCGGCCCACCCCACGGGATGGTGGTGGCAGTAAACAGTTTGTTGGAATAGTTGATCGCGCTGCTGATATTGAGTGTCAGAGTCGAAAGCGAGCCTGCTGTATTGACGACCCGGCCGTCGCCAACCAAGCCGGCCGTTTGGGGTGAGAACCCCCCCAAGTCCAGACGCGTCGAGGAGGGATTGAGCACACCGACCACCGTCCCAGCGGGCAAGGCGTTGGCGTTCCCAAGTCGCAGCCATCCCACAGTAATCGCGGTGCTGCCAAGGTAGGTATTGGTGCCACTGAGTTGTACGATGCCGTCGAAGGAAACGCCGCGGATCATGATCCCGTAGCCGAGGCCGCCATCCAATTGGAGAACATTGGCGCCGCTCAGGATGGTGACCGTCGGCGAACTGCCCAAGGCATGGCCGTGGCTGATATCCAAGGTGCCGCCACTGACCACCGTCGCACCAGTGAAGGCATTCGGTGCGGTGAGCGTCGTCGTGCCGGCGCCGGCCTTCGTGAGACCAAAGTTCCCGCTGATTTCACCGTTGAGCGTCATGTTTCCGCTCCCGCCCACAGCGGCGTCGCTGGCGAGGGCGACGGGGCCATTCAGGATGACAGCGTTCGCGCTGTTGTTGACCAGCGCGCCGGTGCCGGTCCCGGAACCGCTGATTGAGAACGCCTCCAGCGACCCGTCCATCTGGCCGTGGAGGTCTAGGACTGCGCCGTAGTTCACGACCGTGGAGCCGCTCGCCACTCCCAGCGCTGTCGCGCTCCCGAGCTTGAGCGTGACACCGTTGACAGTCGTGCGCCCGCTGTAACTGTTGTCCCCGCTCAAGGTGGCGGTGCCTGATCCGCTCATGGTGACGCTGCCCGTGCCGCTGATGGCGTTGGGCAATATCCCGGCGGCATCACTCCGGGTTAGGACGATCGCGCCATTGTTCGTGACCGCGCCCAGGCCGAGCGAGCCAACGGCGTCGTAGTTGCCGACCTGCACCACGCCGGCTTGAATCAGCGTGGAACCGGCGTAATCGTTATCGAGATCGAGAACGAGGGTGCCGGAGCCCATCTTGGTCAGGCCACCTGGCCCGCTGATGGAGCCGCCAGCGGCGACGAAGTTGTAGGTAGAGGCGGTGTCCACCGTCGTCGAGCCCGGAACGGCCGCTATAAGGTTCACATAGGTACTATCGGTGGTGTCGTCAAACAGGACGAAGTCTCCATAATTAAAGTTGGTGTTCAGGCCGGCAGTATTAGTCCAGTTGGGTGTGGTAGTGTCCCAATCCGAGCTATTCTGGCCGGTCCACACAAGGTTCTGCGGATTGCTGTTAGTGACCTGCACGGGGGCGATGTTCACGGCAACGACCGCCGGTGAGGCGTGGGTGTTCAAAAAGAATGTGGCAGTATAGTTGTTGTTGCCCAGCGAGGTAGTCAAATCGGCAGCGGCACCACTGAGGGTACCGGTGCATTGGCACAGGGTATACGTGCCGGGAACCGGGATGCCGCCACTGGGGAAAACCAGCTTCGCGGTGATCCCCGGAGTCAAGGCCAGGTTGCCGTTGACCACGAGCAGGTCGTTCAGGGCATTCGTGCCGCCCGTCAAGGCCGCAGCATTCAGGTTCCAGAGCATTGAGCAATCGCCCAAGCTCATGTTGCCATTAACCGTCAAAGTGCCGCCGTTAGTGTTGCCGGGGAAAAGCGTGGTGCCGGTACCAGAAGTCACCGCGCCGATAACGGTCCCGCTGCCCGTCAGGGTTTGGCCCGAAGCCAAACTGAACCCCGCGACGGCCGAGACATCCAGAATAGCGCCGTTGTTCAGCGAGATCGTCGAACTGCTGGTCAGGGAACTGCCGACCCCCAAGGCCAGCGTGCCTGAGTTGACAATGGTGGCGCCGTTACCATCACCAAGGATGCCGATAGTAACCGACGATGAGCTGCTGCTGATGGGCGCGCTGATCGCCAACACCCGGTTGGTTTGCCCCGCATTCAGGAACGAGGTGGCCAGCACGGTGATGCTGCCCGCAACCGTCTCGACGCCGTTGCCCTGTGACTGTACGATCGCTGCGCGATTGAGGTACAGATTATTCACCGTTATGGTGGAGGAGATCGGGGATTTTATGTTCATGCCAAGATTATGGCCACCACCAATACTGGCGCCACTGTAATCGAGGCTGAGCGAATCCCCGGCAAAGGGGCTCGGATTTGCGGTGGTCGGTGTCCGCAAAGAAAAACCGGCGGTGGAATAATTGTTGCCCGAACTGGGCGCTTGGGAATTGTCCCATTTGCCGGCGGCATTAAACGAAGAGCTGCCGGAGGCATCCAGGTATCGTGCCGCCGGACCTCGCTCACAAACTCGGTCATGGCTGCAACCATGTGCTGTGACTTCAAGTCGTCGCGCTCGGTTCCACCCTTCCTCCGGAAATCGATGGCGTTCGGCAAGTCCACGGAGAGGTTAGGCTCGTTGCCAAATTCCCAGGCCCAGATGGCCGGCGAGTCCTTATACCGATGCACTACGTCGCCCACGTACTGCCGCATCGTGCCAATGGTCTTGCTCTTCGGGTTTTCCCATTGGTCACGATGTTCTCCCACCGCGTCGGGCAAATCCAGGTTCCAGAGCAATGAAGGAATCAACCCCACCTTGCACCGCTCCGCGGTTTTCACCACCTGGTCTAGCCGCTGAAAATAGGCCTCCTGATCCTCCAAATAAACCCTGTAATCGTGCGCATTAAACGCCGTCGCAAACCGCACGAAGGGAATGCCGGACTCGCAGAGCTGCTCCAGACCGCGAAGGCTGGTTGAGTTAGTCGGCTCATGCAGAATTCGTAGAAACAGGTCGAAGTAGTTGGCGCCCACTCCGCGATACGGGCGGCCGGCCAAAACGAGTTGGCCCTTCCGAACGGATAAACCTGGCCGTTCGAGCGACCGGTTCTCCGCGGTGGCATTACAGGTAAGAAGTAGCGCCAGCGCTCCACAACTCCAACCGATAATCATTCTTCGCATCATGCTAGTTCCACCGCTCGACCGCGCTTGCTTTGATCCTTACGTCATTAATACTGGAGAATCCTTGATCATCACACTATCCCAAGTATCAGGGATGGCCGATTCACGAGCGCACCGCAAACTAATGCGATGCTGCAAGTCCTATTTTGACTTTGGCCAGACGGTGGGACGACCCTGCGAGCGCTGAGCGAAGTCCGCCCCGTAGCCCACGCTTCCCGTAAGTGGAAGAGCTTCGTCGAAGGCGGAGCAGGCGAGCGAGGCAATGAACGCACGCTGAAGGAAACCGTGAGCGAAAGAAAAGCTGCGAGGAAGCGCGTAACGAGCGTGGAGCCAAGGGACGCAGGAAAGTGGAAGGAAGAAGAACAGAATAACGAAAGACAAACCAACGCTAGTGCCCCTCATGGCTATGCAGTGGCTGGAGCTGAGCCGAGCGCAATTGACTCGGAGCGCACCGAACGTCTGGCCGACCTCCTTGTGCGTGGCTCCCATTGCCCGCATCTCGCCGAGAAACCACTGACCGGAAAGCCGTACTTTATAGAAACGGACACCCACGCACCGGCAATTCATTTTGACGGGGCGTGGGGCAGGTCTCCACCCTGCCGGTTCACGGAGTCTCCGACTCGGTGCAGGGCCAGAGCACGATGTCTCCCCCACGCTGCTCCCCAAAGTGAGAATTGCTGGTTCGCGGCTGCGCCGCGAAAACTTGTCGCCGAAACCGCAGATACTGCTATTATATAAGCGTCATGAGTTCGAGCGATAAACCACTGAAGATGGTGACCTGCAGTGGATGTGAGTCCAAGGTCTTCATTCCGGGCGACCTGCCGCCGCTGGCCTCGGTGCCATGCAGCAAATGCGGGCATGCTATAATGATGCCGATGCAACTGCGCCAGTTTGAATTGCGCAGCAAGATCGCCTCGGGGGGGCATGGGAAGGTATATCGGGCATTCGACACCGTGCTCGAGCGTTTGGTGGCGGTGAAACTGATGCGCAAAGAATTAGAGAATGACCCGGTGGCACTCGAGAGTTTTTATCGCGAGGCACGGGCCTGCGCCTCCCTCAATCATACCAACATCATTCACATCTATTCCTTCGACGAGTTCGAAGGCCAGCGATACCTGGTCATGGAGTTGGCAGATCGTGGCAGCCTGGATACGCGCATTGAGAGGCAACAGCGGCTCTCCGAGCTCGAGGTTCTTGATGTCGGATACAAAATCGCCTCGGCGCTGGATATGTCCCTTAAACACAACCTGCTCCACCGCGACATCAAGCCCGGCAATATTCTCTTCGACGCCGATAACGAACCCAAGCTCATCGACTTCGGATTGGCTCGTAGCGCCGAGGCTGAGCCGGAATCAACCTCTGTGACCGAGGGCACTCCGTATTACGTCGCCCCGGAGAAGATCAAACGGGAGCGCGAGACATTCCTGTCTGACATGTATAGCCTTGGCTGCACTCTGTACCACGCTTTGACAGGTCACGTGCCGTTTGAAGCGCCGACGGTCGAGGAACTGGTCTCCGCCCACGTCCACACCGCCCTGACTCCGCCTAATCTCGTTCTGCCCGACATCTCTCAACCCACCAGCGATGCGTTGGTGCGCGTGTTGGCCAAGAACCCTTCCGACCGGTTTTTGAGCTACGATGAATTGCTGCTCGCGCTGTGGGCAGCCCGAAGCCAGTTGCTGATCCAACAAACCACCCAGAGCAACCCGGGCAAAGGCCTCAAGAGCAAGACCAGTTGGTGGCGGCGGTAACGGTTCTCTCGCCTACTTTGGCGTGGCCTCTTTCTTCTTCGGAGTGCCTTTGCCGTCAACCCTCGGTCCAAAACGCACCGAAGTCGCCGCCATCTTGCCATCATCGGTCGGCTTCACATAACCGCCAACTTCCTCGCCAACGACGCCATCATCAAGGGTAGCCGGCTTGCCCGCTTTGGTGATCTTTGTTTCGGAAGTGATCTGGTATGTGGATTCTCCCAGCTTGATGGTCTTGGCGGTCTTGTCCAGCGCTGCCAGTTTTCCGTGAAAAGGATGCGCCCCCTTCTTTTTCAAAGCGCTGTCTTTCTTTTCTGCGCCGGACTTTTTGGTGGTGGCAGGTTTGTTGGTGTTTTGCGCGAAGACGTGCAGCGGAAGACAGGCAATCGCGGCGGCCAACAGACTCGCGGCACTGAATCTCAGGATGGATTTTAACATGGGATGTGATGGATTAAATTGTTGGATTCGCCGGCCAATCGCTGCCACATCGCCGTCGGCAGGCAAGTCCTCTCATTAGTGTTCACCATGACCCTTGCACCAACCGCGCCGTCGCGTTCTTCGCAAAGTCCGCAGCCAGCAGTGGCAGCGCCTGGCGCTCGGCGCTCGTTAGATCGGAGCCGACTATTATCAGTGTCGAGCCGGTCACGCGCTCATTGAAAACCACCTTGCCCGTGCTCCGTTCGCGCGCGGTCACCTGCGCCACGAGTTTCACACTGTAGTCGGTCACAGTCAACGCGTCTGTGGGTTGGAAACTCAAAGGCAGACGCAGGTAGTTTACGACCACACCACTGACAATAATGTCCCCGTCGTCGTGGGAGGCGAGTTGATAGGTGCCATCGCGTTGCATTTCCCGACGCAATTGCGAGGTGACCACCTCACCCAGACGCGGCTCCATCGTCTGATTCGAGAACGGCATAATTTGAGCCGACCTTGCGCCCGCGGTGACTCCGTTGGTCGAGCCGAGCTTGTAACCGGCGCAACCGGTCAAACCGAGCGCCACCAGCCAGAGCGGCAGCCAGCGAGCGAAGTGCATGCTATTTGCTCGCCTGTTGAGTGCGCCGTTTCAGTTCGTCCAGACGCTGGCGCGCGGCAGCCGCATACGGCGAATTCGGGTCTTGCACCAGCACTTCGTTGTAATAAACCAAGGCACCGTTCCACTTCTTGTACCGCTCGTAAAACTTCGCGGTCTCAAAACTGCCGCGCGCCTGCTCGCTCTTGAGCGCGGCAATGATCTTCTGCGCCTGAGGCACCCGCGGGTCATTCGGGTAGAGGGCGATGAAGTCGGTAAACATGGCGATAGCCTGTCCGGCAGCGCCTTGATCGTACTCGGCGCTTTGCGCCTCTTGTTGGCGGGCCAAGCCTGCGCGGTAAATTGCATCCGCCGCTATCTGAGGCCGGTCATGATACCGATCGGCGGCCAACTCGTAAGCTTTGACAGCCATTGAATAGTTGGATTGCTTTTCGCGCGCAGCCCCTATCTTCAATTGCGCCTGCGGGCCAACCTCGCTGTAGGGCCCGTTCTTCACGATCTTGGCGTACATCTCCGCCGTCCGATCCATGGCCGCCGAGATCCAGGCCGGAACCGGGACGTAGTTCCACAGCTTGAACCATTTGCCAGCCAGATACAGATTCGAGATCTCGTATTGCCGTTGCAAAATCTCCTGGTAATTCACCACCTTCGGGTGTTTCTCCAGCAGGCTTTGATATTCCTTGAACGCCCTTTCCTCCTGCCCTTTCGCCTGGTAACAACGTCCAACAAGGTATTGGGCCTGCGGCGCGTAATCCGACAACGACCAAACCCGCACCACCCGGCGCGCGGCTTTGAGTGCCAAACCGTAAGCCTTCTTATCGAAGGCCGCCTGGGCGACTTCCAGTTGATCCTTGGCCCGAGGTTGTATCCACTTGCCTTCCCCCCCGACCGGCTCGTAAGTCCAGCCTTCTCCCGGTCGATAGATCAGCGGCGCCGGTGACAAAAACGGGAAGGCCAGCCAAAACACTGCAATCAGCAACAGACAAATGGACCGGCGATTCATGCGGGCACGGTAACCATGCGCGGACGGCAAGTCAAGCTGGTCTGCGGGCAGGGCATCCGAACGGAGGGTCACGGCTCAACCCCGATAAACGACCAGGATGCCAAAATCGGTCAACAGCTTCTGCGTGCCAATATCCAAGTGCGTATAGGTCAGCGTCGTGATGCTGATGACATTGAGTTCGCCAACCTTGACCAGAAAATTCGTCACCACCTCGTCGAACTTATCATGGCCCACCTCAATGCAATCAGTGTGCTTGATCGTCCGGACGCGGATCTTCTTGTCGGTCTCCTTCGCCGTGACATCGAGCGGAACCAGCGGCTTCTCGATCAGGCTCGCACTGGGGCTCGAGTGCGACGGCACCCGCAAGTGCATTTCCACTTTGGCGGCTGCTGAAGAGGCGATGGCGTTTACAGGATGCACCTCGAAACGCGGCACCCCGGGGCCGCCTTCCACCCCAGGCCGCGGAACGATTGTTTCCGGCGCCGGGATGGTGATGGTCTCACCACACGCGGGGCAGGGGATCGCGCTCCCTGCGCCCGAGCTATCGACTGCCAACTCCTGTTCGCACCTGGGACAGTTAAAAATTACGTCCATATAAAGTCTTTCGTTTGCCAAATCTGTGCTGCATGAGAATAGGTGGCTGCCATCTGCATGGCCAGAAAAATATTTATTCGTACGTCTTTTCGAGCTGCTTCACCCGCGGCCAGACGGGCGAGGATGGCGGCGTGCGCTCTTTCACTTCGGCGAAGACGCGCCGGGCCTCAGGAAGATCTTCGTGCGAGACTAACACGCAGTAATCCAGCTCAATCCAGGCCTTGCGCGGATCCTGCACCATGCGTCCGTAGTTCTTCAGCCAGGTTTTCAGCGCAGTCGCGCTGTGCTTCTTCGCAGACTGCAACGATGGACCGAGCTTGTCCGGAAGGCCAGCCAATTGTTCCTCCACCACCGCCGTCACGGCTTCCTGCTTCTGCCTGGTTTCCTGCTCGTTCTGGACCTTCTCCCAATACAAAAACAGATGCCAGCCGCCGTAAAGCACCGCGATGATGATGAAGGCAGCTATTAATTTGGTCATGATTCCTCAATCCGTTCGATGCGCGCGCCCAGTTGCCGCAGCTTGCCATCGATGTTCTCGTAACCGCGGTCGATGTGATAGACGCGATTCACCTGGGTGGTGCCGCGCGCGGCCAGACCCGCGATCACCAGCGCGGCCGATGCCCGCAAATCGCTCGCCATCACCGGCGCGCCACTTAACGGTTTGCCGCCTTTCACAATCGCGCTCGGCCCCTCGATTTCTATGTCTGCCCCCAGTCTCGTCAATTCACTCACGTGCATGAATCGCGACTCAAAAATCCGCTCGGTGATGATGCTGATGCCGGGTGTCAAAGTCATCAACGCCATCATCTGCGCCTGCACGTCAGTCGGAAAGCCTGAGTAAGGCAGCGTCGTAATATCCACCGGTTTCAACCGGCCGTTGCGCCGGATGGTCATCTCCGCCCCGTTGCGCTCAATTTTCGCGCCCGCGTCTTTGAGCTTATCCAGCACCGCCCGCATCTGGTCCGCGCGCGCCCCCCGCAACGTAATTTCGCCGTTGGTGGCGATGGCGGCGATGGCGTAAGTCGCCGCCTCGATGCGGTCAGGAATCACTTCGTGCTCGGCGCCGTGCAAAGCCTCGACGCCGGTGACGGTGATGGTGGGGCTGCCGGCGCCGGCGATCTTCGCGCCCATCGCACTGAGAAAGTTTGCCAAGTCCACTACTTCCGGTTCGCACGCGGCGCTTTCGATAACCGTGATGCCCTCGGCCAGCGCGGCGGCCATCATCACGTTCGCTGTGCCAAGCACCGTCGAGCCGGACCGGCCGCCCAGAAATATGGCGGAGCCCACCAACCGTTTGGCGCTGGCCTGAACGTAGCCGCCCTGGATTACCACCTTCGCGCCCAGCGCTTCAAATCCTTTCAGGTGCAGGTTAATGGGCCGCGCGCCAATGACGCAGCCGCCCGGCAACGACACCGTCGCCTTCTTCAACCGGCCCAGCAGCGGGCCCATCACGCAAATCGATCCCCGCATCTTGCGGATCAAATCGTAATCGCCTGTGCCTTTTATTTTCCGGGCATGGATATGCACGGCATCGCCTTCAAATCGCACTTGCGCGCCAAGCCAGGTAAGTATCTGGCCCATGAACCTCACATCGCTGAGGTTTGGCACCCGGCGGATGAGGCAAGGCTCGTCGGTGAGCAAAGCCGCCGCCATGATCGGCAGCACCGCGTTCTTGGCGCCGCTGATGGTGACTTCGCCATGTAAGGGCACCGAGCCTTTAATTAATAAACTGTCCATGATTCAAACTGCGACACACTGTTTCCGGTCGCGGGCGTGTTAATCGCGCCGCGCAATCAAGATTCTCGGCTGGTGACTGTAGTCCTCCTGGATCGATTCGACAATCCACTTTTGCAGATCGAGGATGTCGCGCACGCTCTCCGCCTGGCCGTCGCCAAATTCGAGCATGAGGCGTCCTCCCAATCTCAGAAACGGCCCCGATTCCACCGCCAACCGCCGATAATAATCCAAACCTTCCAGCCCGCCATCCAGCGCGCCGCGCGGATCATAATCGCGCACTTCCGGTTGCAACGTGGCGATCTCGGCGCTCGGAATATACGGCGGGTTGCTGATGATGAGATCAAATTGCGTTCCCGCCGGCACCGCCGCAAAGCCGTCCCCGTGGTGGAACTGGATGCGGCCGGCCAGGCCGTGGCGGATGGCGTTTTCCCGCGCCACCACCAACGCTTCTGGCGATCGGTCGATGCCCCGGACCTGCGCGGCTGGGCTTTTGAACGCCAGTGCGATGGCCAGGCAGCCGCTGCCCGTCCCGAAGTCCAGAGCAGTGCATGGTTGCTGGCTGATCGTTGACAGTTGATTGAGGAAGGTCCAGCCGCGCTCCGCAAGCAGTTCGGTTTCGGGGCGGGGAATGAGCACATCCCTGTTGACAGTGATTTCAAGACCGCAAAAGGAGGTCGAACCCAGGATATGCTGCAACGGCTCGCGTTGGCCACGCCGCTTGATCAGGTCGCGGAAGCTCTCGACCTCCGGCGGCGTGAGCACGCGCGTAAAGTTAAGATACAATTGCATCCGCGGCGACCCAAGCAATTGCGCCAGCAGCAGCTCCGTTTGCAGCCGCGGCGAGTCCACGCCTTTCCTGGCCAGAAACTCCGTGCTGCGTTTAATAGCGTCCAAAACCGTCACCGGTCTAATCTAGGAGGATCGAGCCGCGGATCAAGCGTGGGATGATTTATCGATGTTTTCGGCGGACCAGCCTTGGTCCCCCCCGTGAAGAACCACTTTGTCCCTTGAACTTGGCTGGGGAGATTCCTATGTTCGGCGCATGAAACGAATTTCCTTTTTGTTGGTTATCCTGGCGATCTGGTCGATGCCCGCCGCGCGCGCCCAAGACGCGGCGATGCAAGAGAGGCTGGACAAGCTGAACGGCAGGATCGACGATTTGATCGAGCGCCAGGAGGCGCTGGCCAAGCGGGTGGAGGCGCTGCACCACGAAATCGAAAGTGTGCGCGAGCTGGCCTCGAAACCGCCGGGCAACTGGGCCACGCCCGAGGATTTGAAGCGCGTGGCCAAAGGCGTCGAAGAAGTTGATCGCAAACGGAGGGACGATTCCGAATTAGTGCAGAAGCAATTGGAAAGACTGCGCAAGGTGCTCGAGACGCCCTTGCCGCAGGCGAAACCCAAGCCCGCCCCAGCGGTCAAAGACAACCCTGTTCCTGACAAGCCGGCCAGGCCGCAGCAAGGCGTCGAACATCTGGTCAAACCGGGCGAGACGCTCTCGGCCATTGTGCAAGCCTGCCGCGAGCAGAAAATCAAGGTCACCCAGAAACAGATTCTCGACGCAAATCCGGGTTTGAAACCGGACCTGCTGATACCGGGGAAAAAGATTTTCATCCCCGCAATGCCGCAGCCCTGAGGCTTGCGCCGCCCTTCAACTAATCCCCGCCAGCAGCAATATCCCAATCAAGACGGCCAACCCGATCCGATACCAGCCGAAAAGCGTGAAGGGGTGCGTCTGCACATAACGCAGCAGCCATTTCACGGCGATGAAAGAAATGATCGCCGATACGATGAAGCCGAGCAGCACGGCCCCCCAACGTTCCGGGACCGCGCCGGGTGGCGGATGGTGGAGCGCCTTAAAGATTTTCAAGCCGCTCGCCGCGAGCATCGTCGGGATGCCAACCAGAAAACAGAATTCCGTTGCAGCCGGTCGCGCCAACCCCAGCAACAGACAGACCAGGATGGTCGTGCCGGAGCGCGATGCACCGGGAAAAACAGCAGCGACAATCTGGGCCAGCCCAACAGCAGCCGCCATCGTCCACGTCACATGATCGTTGAGCGTCTTGCCTCGCAGCCAGGCCTCGGTGACAACAAAGCCGATGCCGCCGATCAACAGTGCCCAGGCAACGGGGGCGAGGTGTTCGGGCAATTTAAACCCTTTCTTCTCCAGGATGAAACCGATGCCGCCCGTCAGCACGAAGGCCAGCGCCAGTTTCGCCGCGTAGTCCTGCGTCGGCCGCTCGCGCCAGCGGAATAGAAACTGGTGGAACCGCTGGTGAAATAGTGGAATCACCGCGAGCACCGCGCCGGCCTGGATCACGACGTTGAACAGGTCGCTTTGGTGGATATGCAGCCACTTTTCAGCAATGAGCAGGTGGCCGGTGGACGAAACGGGCAGGAATTCGGTAATCCCTTCAATAATTCCGAGCAGGATAACAACAAACCAGTCTGGCATCGCGTCTAAAAACGATAAAATTAGCTCGAGGACAAGCCGCAAAATCAACTCAGCGACCCACGCCTATACCACAGCGCTACTTTCGTTTTCTGCCGAACATCGAGCCGATGCCCGACTTGGCTCCCTCAGCACGCTGGCGGACTTTCAGTTGGCCGAGAATCGCGTGCCAGTCGATATAGATCTTGTGCCATTGGTTTTCAATGTTGCGCAACATGCCTTCGTTCAGCTCGCTCAGGTAGCGCAACGACGGGGCATCGCCCACCACAATGTGGATTTCCTCGCGGCTCGGAGAAGCGATTTCGACAGCCGCCAGTATCAATTCCAATTCCTGGATCAGAATACTCTTGGTTTCAAGGAACTGGTTGTCATCCTCCACAGTGAACTTCTTGGTCCGGGCCAGGGTTACGAAGCGGTTGAACTGCTTCCAGCACTCGACATAGTTTTCCACCTGATCGACGAGTTGGTCCAGTTTCTTGTTGGCCATAAGTTGATGCGGTTAGCTTGGATTCGCCGGTGCGTAAGAGGCCCTGGGCGAGAGAAAGATGATCGCGCCGCCGCGCAATTCACGCGCGGCAATCTTCAAACTCGGGTAGTCGATCACCATCTCGGAGAGGGGCAGTTGCGCCGCTGCCGCGTCGTGAAAAACAGCCAGCACCTGCCGGGCGATGTCATTCACCAAGGCGGCCGGATAGCTCGAGGGCAACGTGCCCACCAGCACCGAGCCTTCCCGATCCACGGTGAAGCTGCCGGAAGGCAAGCGCAACAACGCGGGCGCAGGTTTGGCAAAATAACTCAGGAAACCCATAGCGCTAAAACCTTCTTCATCATCTCCCGCATTCGTTCCGGCGTCATCGAGTGCGCCCAGCCTACACAGAAGTCTGTATCGCCCTGGCAGGCCAGCGTGACATGACGTTGCTGGCCGAGACCCTGGATTTGATCGAGCGGTCCAGCGTGCAGCCGCTCGCCCAGCTCCCGAAATCGTTCCAGGCTCTGCCGCGACCATTTCGCCATCCGTTCGGGGTTCTCCAGCCCACGGGCGACCTGGTGACTCGTTTCGCCGGCTTTCATCGCCAGCACAAACTCCACCCCTTCGACTTGCGACAGGGCCGCCAGCGGCGATGAAGCCTTCGGTGGCGTGTCTTCGGCCGTCACCCCGCCCCGCAACTCATCCAGAGCCTGAGCCGATTCGAGCAGCAACGCATTGTAGGATTTGAAAACGGTCCGTGGCCGGCTCGGTTCCCCTGGCAGCATCTCAAAGTTGCCGGCCCTCCAGGACAGTATCTTGTGAAAGGCGGGCTCGTTGCGCAGATCGCCGGCTTCCGCATCGATGATTTCCCCTTCCTGTATCCAGATTCTTCCCGTGAGCGGGCCGTTCGTAATGCGCAGCGCCGATGAACTTTGCGAGATGCACTCCAACTGAATGATGTCCATGAGGCTCTTGCTTTGCACGCCGCGAAAACCAGTTTCGGTTTCGCGCCCCAGCAAGGATTCGAGACATTCCAGAAACATCTTGATTTCCTGCTCGGTGCCGGGCTTGTTCCAAAACAAATCCACCCCCAACGCGTAAACGCGCGACCGGAACTGCTCGTCCATAACGGCGGTCAGCACCACCGTCCGCAGTTCCGGGTATTTGCGGCGCACAATGGAAAGAACTTGCAAGCCGTCCATCCTCGGCATCTTCAAATCGCAAATGAGCAGTCGGAAAGGCTCGGCCTCCAGCATGGCCAAGGCGCGTGCGCCTGAAACCGCCGTATGGATTTCCGGCCGGCTGGGCAATTGCCCCAGGATTTCCTGGTACACCACCAGCAAATCCGGATCGTCATCCACCAGCAGAATTCTGTGACGCGTGTCCATCGGTTCTTACGTCAATCGCTAACTCGATATCAGAATAAACTCAAGCCTCAAAATCAAACCTGCTTCTCGCCGCTTAGCAGCAAGGGCCATTCCTTGCTGCCTCGATTCCGCAGTTTTTCGAGATTCTGAGCCTGACACCCTTGCGGCAGAGCGTGGATTCAGCGCACCCAAGCCTCCCTAGAGGGCCCGCGCCGCGGCAAAAACGGGCAGCAATAGGACAACCAGTCCATTGATGAGACAACCCCATCCCCCCCCAGCCTAAACCGGATGGCCACCAGGCCACGGAAGTTCAGAGAGTCCAGGGAATTGGCTCGACCGTGGCATAGTTCCTGCATCAGTACCCGATAGAAGCAGTTCAAACAAAACAAACCACATGAAGCGTGTGCTAAGGGCCAGTAATGCCAACATGCCGCAAGGGATGTCCCGTCCCGGGCGGTTTGCGAGCTGGGATTCGCCCCATTCGGATATTTGGGTCTGCACCGGTTTGAAACAATTGACGTAACATGAGTTCGCTAGCTCACTCCGTAAGAGCAAAGATGGCCGGCTTCCTGCAGAATCTGCTGCGGAGGCTGAGCGACACCCCCGCGGAAAACCACCCCGCCGCTCGGCCCAGTGTTGCTTCGACCAGCCAGTCCAGGCTGGCTCCCGCGCTTGCTTCCGATTCGGTCAAAAAAATCATGCCGCCACACAAAAACGGCATCCACAACGGCAAAGGCATCGAGCTGCCTTTGCAGCCAATCATCACCGGATTGCCCCTGGCGTTGCAACCCCGCCTCAAACACCCGCATGCCGGCGCCTTGACCATTTGCGTTCCGCTCGAAAAGATTCTGGCTCAGCTCTCGAGCGGTGTTGTGAAAATCTCCTTTGGCGAGTTGCGCGAGGCCGCACCGGACCTCTTCACTTCGGAAGACGATCAGGACCGGGTTCTCATCCCCCTCCCGTTGGCCGAGGTTCTTACCCGGCTCAACCCGGCCTTAATCATGCGTCGGCGCGAGCAAAAGCTGGTCGAAGTCCCGGCCGAAATTCACAGCCCCTTCGAGCGTCACGGCCAGGGATTAGCCTTTTCCGTTGGTCTGACCCATCCTGAAACACCCCCTCCCGCTCCCCAGACTCCGCGCCACGC
>Ga0194053_10001263_pt1 | contig 16552 bp, 15 predicted proteins | sample SepL228m_MetaG_FD_161684 | JGI IMG/M metagenome (GOLD analysis project Ga0194053, IMG submission 161684) | Anoxic zone freshwater microbial communities from boreal shield lake in IISD Experimental Lakes Area, Ontario, Canada - Sep2016-L227-8m | ecosystem: Environmental > Aquatic > Freshwater >... | reverse complement strand
CCAAAATCCTCTTCGACGCCGGTTACACCGGCTACTGTTGTCTCGAATTCGAGGGCAAAGAAAACCCCGATACTGCCGTGGCCAGGAGTTTCGAGGTGCTGCGCCAAACCATTGGAGCCTGATTGGGGGCCTCTGTTGTGCGTGGCAAGGTTTTGAAATCAGCGGACCTGGGTCCAAGCCTGTTTCGGGGCGGTGGCGGCGCTTCCCCAGGGTTCACGCTTATCGAACTGCTGGTCGTCATTGCCATCATCGCCATTCTCGCCGCGCTGCTGTTGCCGGCGCTGGCCAAGGCCAAACAAAAGGGGCAAGGGGTCGCCTGCGTTAACAACTTGCATCAGATGTCCATCGCCAGCCAGTTGTATGCTGATGACTTTAACGGAAGGTATTGCCTGACTTTCCAGGTGACGGGCGACAATTCTTCGACTATCAGAGGTGGTCGGAGGGCTTGGTTTAATTTCCTCATGCCCTACCAAAAGACAACGAACCTTCTCCTTTGTCCTGTCCGCAGCAAAATCTTCAATGAGTTCATCAATGAGTACCCCACGGGCCCCGATGATATGGGAGTCTCGAACTACGGCATGAACTTCCGCGTTGGCGGCTGCGATTTTGCCCCCTGGCCTTACTCGCAGTGGCCGGGCGTGCGCGGGGTTCTTCCCAAACCCGCCGGCCTGGCTTACCTAACCGATTCCGGCACCAAACTGAAGAATACCACGAATCCGCTCCTGTGTGTCACTGAAGCCACCCCGGAAAAACCTGGCTGCTGGATACTCCACGACCCGGGCGACGATGCCCCGGACACCGGCGGCGTCGCTGGGGACGACCCAAACTGGGGTGGCCCGAGGCCGCGCCACAACGGGCGCAGCGCCATTGCTTTTCTGGATGGGCACACAGAGAGCCTGAAACCGTCGATGTGGTATTGGAGCCTCACGCCTTGGCTGCAGCCGAAAAAGGGGGGATCGTGATGAGCCATGAAAACGAACTCCCCAATCCTACCATAAGCATGTTCGATACCACAAGCGAAGTGGGCGGCCGCAAGGAAAACACAGCGCGCAAACTCGACCGCATGAACAAGGCGCTGCGCCACCAGGAACCTGACCGCGTGCCGATCGGCGATTTCTTCTGGGGCAGTTTCATCGAGCGCTGGCGGCAGGAGCTGGGCCTGCCCGGCGATGCCAACCCTTATTACTATTACGACCTGGACTGGATCGTCACGGTGCCGAACATGGATCCGTGGATTCGTCCGTTCGAGACGCTCAGCGAAACGCCCGAGGAAGTGGTGGTGAAGACGGGCTTCGGCGCGATCCTGCACAAGCATTTCGAGTTTCCGATGCCGGAGATGCGGGGCTGGGAGACCGACACGTTCGAGAAGTTGGAGCAGGCGCGCTTCGATGACCCGCGTGACCGGCGGCGTTTCTTCGCCGCGGGCGACAACCAAATCGCGGGAGTGGGCGACGGGTTCCAGCGGAACTCGGCCGCGTGGATTGAAACCGTAAAATCGCTGCGGCCGGACTTTCCAGTGTATGGGAGCATGATCGAAGTGAGCGAGTGCCTCACGCGGCTCATTGGCCAGCAGAACACCTTGATGTGGATGGCGGAATACCCCGAGCGGATGGGCGCGATCATCAACCGCATCGGCGCGTTCTATCTCGAGATGGCCAAAGCCGAGATCAAGGCAGGCGCGAGCCTGCTCGACGGGTTTGTGATCTGGGGCGATGTCGCCTACAAGAAATGCACTTTCATGTCGCCGCGTTACTGGCGAGCGTTTTTCAAACCGTGGGTCGCCCAGATTGCCACCCACGCCCAGGCGCATGGCCTGCCGGTCATCTACCACGGCTGCGGCAATGTGAAGGCGATTTTCGCCGATTACATCGAGATGGGCATCGATGCTTACAACCCGCTCGAAGTGAAAGCCGGCATGGATGTCTTGGAGTTGCGCAGGCAATATGGCCATCGCATCGGGTTTTGCGGCAACAGCGATATTCAAGTTTGGGAAAGCGGTGACCGTGCCGCCATCCGCCGCGAGGTGCTGCGCAAGCTTAACGCGGCCAAAGGGGGCGGGTTCATCTTCCAAAGCGATCACTCGGTCAGCAGCGCTGTATCCGGACATACCTACGACTACATTGTGAAGTTGGTGCGCGAACACGGAACCTATCCGGTTCAACTTGGCGAATTTGAGGAACAACCTTGAGAGCGATTTTGCCATTCATCCTTTCCATTCTGCCCGGGTTGGCGGCCTCTGCGGCGGTCGCAGCATCTCGCGACGCCTCCAATGTGGCATGGAATTCACCCAGCGCGAATCACCACGGCTCGCTGCCTCTCGGCGACGGCGACATCGCCATTAACCCGTCGCTGACCAGGGATGGCGAGCTGTCCTGCTGCATCAGCAAGACCGACTCGCGGAACGTCAAATGAATCCCATTGTCCCCAATCCCATTCTCGGGGTTCTCCTGCACGGGGTTGGGGCCTGTTTCGCCGCGATATGCTACACCCCGCAGAAGCAAGTCAAGCGATGGTCTTGGCAGACCTACTGGCTCACTCAGGCTGTCTTCTGCTGGTTCCTCCTCCCCATAATCGGCGCGCTGCTAACGGTCACGGACCTGGCTGCAGTCCTGCGCGAGGCCCCTCGCGGGGCCATGCTCAATTCATTTCTCCTCGGCGCAGCTTACGGGGTGGGCGGGACGGCGTTTGGGATTTCCATTCGTTACATCGGGTTTTCACTCACCTACGCCATTGCGGTCGGACTGTCGAGTGTGCTCGGCACATTGATCCCGCCCCTGGTTAAGGGAACGCTGGGACCGACGCTGCAGAAGCCCGGGGCGGTCTGGATTATGGCTGGCATTGTGATCGGCACCGCCGGCATCGCACTGGCGGGAACCGCCGGCAGAATGAAGGAGCGCGATTTGAGCCGGCAGTCGGGCCGGGGCGAGTTCTCACTGATGAAGGGCCTCTTGCTTTCTCTGCTCGCGGGTGTTCTGTCGGCCGTGTATGGTTTCGCCCTGGAGGCGGGGGAACCGATCGCCGATGTGGCATCGGCTCATGGCGCGGGTGTGTGGCGCGGAAACGTGGTTTACATCTTCGCCAACACCGGCGCATTTCTTACCACCGCGATTTATTGCCTGTACTTGCACGTGCGGCACGGGACCCTCGGCGAAGTCATCGAGTTGCCTGCCGGCCCCGGCAAAGCCAGCCTGGCGGTTAACTGGCTGATGGCCGTGTTGACCGGGCTGTTGTGGTATGGCCAGTTCTTTTTCTATAACCTCGGCCATGTGCGAATGGGGGCCTACAAGTTCACAAGCTGGGCGATTCACATGATCATGCTGGTGCTCTTCAGCAACCTTGTGGGCATCGCTCTCCGCGAATGGCGCGCCTGCGGGCGCTGGACCCACCGCACTATCGCGCTGGCGCTGCTGGTGCTCGTTGCGGCCGTGTTGCTGCTGACTTTCGGAAATCACATCGCTGAGCTCGCTCCCAACTGAAATACAAACCATGAAACGCTATGCCATGATAATCGGCCTGCGCGCCGATAAGCTCGAAGAATACAAGCGGCTCCACGCGGCCGTATGGCCGGACGTGCTGCGGCGCATCCAGCAGTCTCACATCCAGAACTACTCGATCCACCTGCGCCAACTCGATGATGGACAACATTACCTCTTCAGCTATTTCGAATACACCGGCAACGACTTTCAAGCCGATATGGCCGCGATGGCCGCGGACGAAACCACCCAACGCTGGTGGGCCGTCTGTAAGCCGTGCCAAAAACCGATTGATGGCCGCGCGCCGAATGAATGGTGGGCCGGCATGGAAGAAGTCTTCCACTGCGACTGAACCGTGTCGCGCAGCCAAAAACCTCTTGCGGCCGCCCGGTCGTGGAATCTCAGGGACCGGCCTTAATCTGAACGGTCGCCCTGCTTACTCTTGGGGATAAACCAGGATGCGGTCATGCACCAGCACGATAAGGTCGTTCTTGCCGTCGCCGGTGACATCCGCAACGGCTGCTTCGCGCGGCTCGGGAAAGTCATTCCGTCGGCTACGGAACGTGCGCTCTTCAAAAACCTGCCAGCGATTGGCCGGCACCAGTTTGCGGTTGGCATCAAAGATCACCAGGTCCAGATAATTCCTGGCCGTCTCGAGAAACACCAGGTCTTTGCGGCCATCATTGTCCAAATCGCCGGTGACAACATCGGTCAGCCGGCCGTTCTTAATGGGTGTTTCGTAGCTGTCAAGCTCGGTCAGTTCCCAAGCCTGACCGCTCAAAGGCATGCACGCGACAGCATTCAAACCCAGGAACGAAATCGCATTAGTCTTGGGGCCGCCCATCATGACCGGTTGGATGGTGGTGAAGTCGGACACGGGCAAAGGCAGGTTGCGCACGACCCGCCAGACGCCGACGCTGTCACGCTCGCACAAAGTCAGGGCCTTGCGTTCGGTATCGAGCAGGAAAAGCGCGGGGATGGCATTGGTGCCCGCGGGAACCGTGGCCGCGCCGACAAGGCGCGAGTTGCTTCCCGCGCCGTTAATCTGTTCCTTCACGCTAAAGGTCCATCCTCCCGGGTTGCTCGAGTTTGGCGTCGGCCCCTCCCGCTTTAACACGACCGCGCGCAGGAAGTTCTTCTGCGGCAATAGCAGTTCCGGCTTGCCGTCGCCATCGACGTCGGCGGTGCTCATCCAGGGTTGCTCAAGCGCCCCTCCGGGTGGCGCCACGTCCAATTCTTCAAAATCCTTCCCCGGCACCTGGCGCAACACTTTGATCTTTTCATAGGGCATTAGCATCACCAGATCGGTCAGTCCATCCTGGTCGGCATCCTGAAAGGCGAGCGTGGTGGGGTTGGATTTGAAATCCCTGCTCAGCCGTTGTGTTTTGGTCTTGCCGTCGGCCGTCCGCACCACCAGCAGACGCCTGGCCTCCTGACTGCCCTTGCCTTCCTGTTCGACGATGACGGCGAGCACAGGTTGGACCCCGGCCTGGAGTTTGCCCGCTGCGATTGCCAGTGGCCTGCCTTCCAGCGAAATCAGCGTGGGAAATGGCAGCCGTTGCTTTTCGTCCAGGCGCGTCACCCCCACCTGCCGCTCATCAGCGCTGAGCATGAAGATCTCCGGCTTGCCATCGTCGTTCCAGTCCGCGATTGCCAGATCGCTGATGCCGGCGAGTGTCGGGAACGTTTTTGGGGCGGCCAGCGAACCGTCTTCTTGCTGGAGGTAAAGCGAAATCTGGCCGCTTTCCGGCTCGGAGACCAGCAAGTCCGGCAGGCCGTCGCCGTTCACATCAGCCCACAATAAACCGCGCCGGGCCTTGTCGGTCCTGGTCAGCGGCAGCACCTGGAACTGGCCCTGGCTGAATGACCCCGAGAGGGGCTCGGCCGGCTTGCGTGTGAACTCTGAAATCTGCGCCCGGCCCGAATTCTGGGCGATGGTAATGATCTGTGTCTTCTTGTTCTCTTCCAGGTTGTCCGCCCAGTAGGAGCGAATCGGGACCGAGGTGAAATAGATTTCCAGCCCCAGCTCGCCGTCCGGCTTCTGCAACCGGAAGCGGAACGGATTCCGGTCCTCCCAATTGACCAGCAACAGATCACTCCGCCCGTCGCCATCAATATCGACCACCTGGACCGATTTAACCGCGCCTGAGAACGGAATCTTCTGCGGCTCGCCGAGGGTGTGGCCATCCTTTTGGGGCAGGAAATATGTGAAATTCTCCCCCAACAGCACCAAGTCGGTGCGGCCATCGCCGTTCAAATCGCCGGCGCAGAGCGCATTGGCCGAAAGCTGCCCGTCCTCGATGGGCCAGCGCTTGGGAAGGCTCCATCCATTGGTGCCACGGTTGTAGAGCACGACCAATTCTTTGGGCTCGCCATAATAGGCGATGTCCGGCCGGCCATCGCCATCCAAGTCCGTGACAACCAGCGAGAAAATTCGTTTCTCGGAGGCGATGGACTCGATCCGGAACCGGGAATCCGGCGGCAAATCGTTCAGTTCACGGCTGCCTATCGGTTTGAGCTTCGGGGGCAAATTGGTTTTGCCGGTTTGGTTGTACAGCAGGTTTATCCTGGAACGAGCGTTGTTCACCACAATCAAGTCGTTCAAACCGTCGCCGTCGAGGTCGGCCACATGCAGTTGGGTGATTTGATTCTCGATGGGGAAAATCTCAGGGCCGGTGAAGCCGAAACGGTTGGTGCCGGCGTTCGCCGCCAGGCAGCCCGCCGCGAAGCTTGCGGCTGCAGCCAAAACCGTGCTCCGACAAATCCGACGCCTGAACGAAATCATAGTATCAATCGTAATGGAACATGCCGAGATCACGATGGGTTGGAAAGAATATTCCTTCTGAACTTGACTTGCCCCTGGTTCCCTCCAAAGTGCCCTCGCATTGCTGCAAGACTGAGCCGTCCGATTTTTTCAGTGGCGGAATTGTCGTACTGGCACGATAGTTACTTGCATGGGTCAGCGACAGCAAATCCAGGAACAATCTTATGAAACTTAGCATCAGTCGAACAGACGTGTGGGCAACGACCATTGATGATCGCCCGGGCGGGGTGGCTGACAAACTCGAGGCGTTGGCGGCAGCAGGCGCGAATCTCGGGTTCATTATCGCGCGCCGCATGCCGGAACAGCGAGGCAGCGGGGTCTTATTCGTCACGCCGATCAAGGGCGCCAAACAGGTGAAGGCCGCCGAGAAATCCGGTTTCCAGAAAACAGAGAGCATCCACTCCGTCTGCGCCGAGGGCATCGACAAACCCGGGATAGGCGCCAGAATTACAAGCGCCGTCGCCCAGGCAGGCATCAATCTCCGCGGGATCTCGGCCGCTGCCATCGGCAAACGCTCCGTCACTTATCTGGCGCTGGACACCGCCCAAGAGGCTGCGAAGGTCGTCGGCATTCTGAAGAAGCTGGTTTGAGGGCGGCACCCAACCAACCCCGGAATTGAGCGTAGCAGCGAAGGCGGGAAGGCACGAAAAGCCGAGCCTTCAGACTTAGTTCGGATTTCGGGCTTCGGGCTTCGGATTGCCCACCGCCGGGTATCCGACCGCTTGGGCAAGGATGATCTTCTGGTCGGACGTGAGTTTCATGGCGGCGGCAAGCGGTGCCCGGTCCAAATCAAACACCACCGTCGCCAGCCCTTCGGAAGCACAATAGAGATAAATGTTCTGGCTGATGCAGCCGGTATCGATTCCTGCGTAGAAAAGCCGCTGGTCGGGTTTCGCCTTAACGAGGCGCGGCAGATCGGCGACGAAGATGAGCACTACCGGTGCTTGCTTTAGAAAGGGTTGACCGCTGATCCGGGAACGGATGTCTTCCCCCAGCACCGGCTTCAACTGATGCGGTTTTGCTTCATAAAGGTAGAGACCATCAGCCAGAGCGACGTAAATGTCCACTTCCTGGGAATTCATCGCCGAAGGAGCGGTGCGCTGCCCGGTTTCAGCCCGGTTTATACCGAAACCGGCCCATAGCACGTTAGCCAGCGCCTGGGTCGGCAGTTGGTCAGGCTTGAACTCCCGGGTCGTTCGCCGCTGCTTGAGCGCTTGCATAAGCGGTTGGCCGCTTTCAGTCTGCGGCGCCGGCAGAGGAATGAGCTTGAGTTCCTCACCGGCCAGTAAACCTGCGCTAAACGCCAGGATCAAAATCGCCGGGCAAATCGCGCCATCAAGTTTCGTTCGTATCATCGTCACTCCAGTATCCACAAATGCCGGCTTTGAAGCAACAGTCCCCACCACCAGGCCAAAAGTACTCCACCGCGCAAGAAGAGGTACACCGACAGAGTTCCGAGGGCCAATCTGGAAACCAGAAGTCCCAACAACAACGCCGACGGCAGCGGCGTTGGTGAAGAATGGTTCTTGACCGCCATGACAAAGACTCCAAACAGGACGGTCAGAATAGCCGCCATCCCCATGCTCTGAAACAATCTCATGCACCAGGCATAAGGCGCGAATACCAGGTAGAGCTGAGTGAAGGACAGAGTGAACAGTGTCAGCGCCATCCATTGGAAGAGCGTCTTCGGATAATCCTCGGGTGTTCTGAGGCGGAGAGCCGGATCGAGCCAGACGTGCAGGAGAATGGCAATACCCAGACCCGATAGCGTCGCCGTGACGAAAGGCCCGAGCCCCACTTTGAAGGTGAATACCGGCCGGTGCGTATATTTCGTGTGCCATGCGAACACGAACGCCCAGAGCACGATGCCGCACAGGAACAGCACCGCCTCCAAATACCAAAGAAAATAAGGCCGATTGAGCCAAAGTGACAGGCGGGGAAAACAGGCGATGGAAGAAATGAGCGCTGCGGTTCCTGCCGATTTGAGCACTTCGGGTTGCGCCAGCGATCGCATGGGCAGGGTCTAATATGCCGGTCAGGGAAAGGAACAGCCAAAATGTCGATGCCCGCTAAATACGCGAAATGACGCGAAAAGGAATCCGATTCCGAATCTTCCTCTTTGAAAGTTTCATGGCTATATCGCCTTCCGTGGTATGCGCGCGGTAAACAAGTTGCGCTCATGGTCCGATTCCAGTTCCAGGTCCGGAACTGCCGCGAGCGCCCGTCGAATGCCCGTGCCGATGCCTCGATAGGGCAGTTCGCCGCCTTTGGTTGCGAAAGAGGCGATCAATGGGTTTCGGATGACTGACACGCCGTTGCGGATGTTTTCGACGGTGAGATTGTTCGGGAGAGAGCCTGGGCTGATCAGTTCGATGCGATTGTCGAACAGCATCACCCGCCAAGATGCGGAGATAAAGTAGTCACGGTGCAAGAGCATATTGACAACAAGCTCTTCCAAAGCAGCCAGCGGCACTTCCAAATCTCCTTCCGTGTTGATCCCTTTGTCGCCCTGAAGTCGTCGTAAATTGCGCGTGAGAAAGGACATCGTGTCCTTGTGCAAAACCCGCAGGCAGCCCTCGATGTCCTGGCTGTCCCGGTATTTGTTGCCGGCAGCATCGTTGCCGACGAAGGCAACGGCCTTGACGACGAAGGCGGGACGATGCCGTTGAGGCTCCCGCCCGAAGATCATGAGTCCGGCAAGATTGAGCGTTGCTTCCCGGGCCAGCCTGAGATTGTTCAGCAGGCGGCCTAACGAAAGGCCATCCCGATCGAGCGCCTTATCGAGTGGTTCCCCGTGCAGTTTCTCGAAGAACCGGCTGAAGTGCTCCAGGTCCATGTCGCCGGTTGTGGTTCCCTCGACAGGAACCTCGTCCGCGTGAACGAGATCGGCGCTTTGAAGCATTCGCTGAACTTCCTCGCGAGAAGTGACCCTGCGCTTGTCCGCCCCCGACTTCACCCAGAACACACCATTGTTGTCGGCGTATGGCTTGGAGATGCCCTCCTGGACGGTAACGATCATGACCAACTGCCCGCCGACAGAGATATTCTCGGTTATGGGGTTGACCGAGGGGCGAACGAGATTGGTTGCCGTGTTGGAGACCAGTTGATTGATCCGGCGGATGTCGTCGGCAGAAAGCCCTGTCACCGTCCCGTGGTCGTTGACTCCAATGACGATCATGCCGCCCTTGGTGTTGGAGAACGCTACAAGGTCACCCGCTACTGATTCGGGGTTCGTAATGTTCTGCTTGAACTGGTGGCGGCTATCCTCGCCGCGGGGAAGGATTTCAGTGGCTAGTTCTATTGCTTCCATAGTTGGTAAATCTCCTTTCGTCGGGCGAAGGCTTCGTGACCACCTTCCATGATGGACACAATCGCTTTCTGAATACCTGGATCGTCTATACTGCCCACTTTGACATCACCATGCCCGGCGGCAAAAGAGCACGCGCCCACTTGCTCGGCATCGCCCAGAACAGGGAAGTTTGCATTGTGCGTGGCGAAAATAAACTGAACGTCCGTCTTCAGAACCCGGATAAGTTTGATCACGTCCTTGAAAATCGTTTGGTTGTCCAGATCGTCTTCCGGCTGGTCGATGATGATCACGTCATTGTCGCGTTGGCTCAGGATAAACAAGATGAGTGCCGATGCGCGTTGGCCGAGCGAGTGGTCGCGAAGCGCCATTCCGTGATACTCAATGGTGAAGCGGTTCGGGATCTGCCACGTCAGCAACCCCGCCTTGGCATCGTTGAAGTGCTTCCTGAAAACCTCGCCTGAGTCCCCCATGCCGCCACAAAGGGCAGCGAGTGCCGCATGGACGGACGCAAAATCGGCGTGCTGCCGTACTATGCCATCCAACGTAGCCTCCCGCAAGCGACTCCCACGAACGTTCGCCTTGAGTTGCTCCAGGAATGCGTTTTTGTCGCCCTTGTATTCTGCCGTGATGCGCAGGGCTGTCTGGCCTTCGTTAAGCTTCTTGATTTGCGCTTCGATCTGCTTGAACTCCTGGTGCCAAAGCTCCGATAGCCCCTTCAGTTCCTTCGTAAGATCGTCCTGCATGGCAACCTTGCGCGCCTTGCCCTTGGCGATTTCGTCAATCGCCAATTTAGCCTTCTGCAGGTCGGCGTTGAGACTGACAAAGTCGTCGGGGCGGACGGAGACGCTTCCCTGTTCCTGCAACTGGGCGCTCAACCGTCGTTCTATGGCGGCAAAGTCCTCCTTCAACGCATCGCGGCGACGCTCCAACTCGCTGAACTTCGCGTGCAACGACTGCACTTCCTGCCTCGATTCCGCCAGAAGTTGCCGGCCCTTTTCGGGCAGTCGGAGGATACGCGCGAAAATATCGTTGAACTCGTTCATCAAATCGGCGTTGCCCCGCGATTCAATCCGCCCGTGCGCAGACAACTCGGCTTCCTGCGCGCTCAAAAAGCCTTCCAGCGCGCGAACAAACGATTCGGCCGCATCGACAGTGCGACGCGCATAAGTCACGTCAGCATTGAAATCCACATGCCGCCGCAATTGCTCCTCGACCCCGTGCTGGCGAAACAATTCCAGTTTGAACTCCGCGTCCTTGCGCTTGGTCTGGTATTCCTGTTCCAGAGCATCCAGATCTTTCAACTTGTCCATGTTCGCGAGAACATCGATTACCCGTTGCTTCTGGGCCACGATTTCCCGACGCGTGGAGTCCTGTCGCGCACCGAGCAGCTTCTCCATTAACTCGCGCTCAAAGCCTTCACCTTTGGGAACCAGTTCCTTTTGGCCGAAAAACAGCGGCTTATTGACCACGGACTGTGTGCTAACGCCAGGTCGTAATTGGTCTTCGACATACACACCTGCGCTATCATTCAGGATGCGACGAACTTCGCAAAGTCTGCCTTGGACGTCCTGGGCTTCCACGATCACCTTCCCCCCGCTCTGCAACGCAAAACGCACCAAGTCTTGCTTGTACTTCCAGTCAGCAACCGTCTCGTCACAAGGCATCTCCAATGCATAGCGCAGCGCCTCCAAAACTGCGGACTTCCCGCTTCCCCGAATGCCGATCAGGCAGTTAAGTTGATCGGAGAAATCGAAGCGTTTCCCATCCAGAATCCCGCCCTCGAATCGAATGGAACGTACCCATGAATGGGGCTGGCGGCTTGGCTCACTCGGGGCTGCCCGATCCGCGTCCGGCTTCAGGGCAAACTGGACCGCCTCGAATGTGAAAGCGCCGATCTTGATGAATGTCTTCTCGCCTCGCCCGATCTCGGCCATTGCTTTCGGGTCAGAACCTTCGACTTCGACATGAGGAAAGACCAGCAAGTAATCTCGATGGAACTTGTCCAACTCCCGAATCGTCTCGAGCAGGTCATGGTTCGAACGGGCATTGCTGTTATCGTAATTTGCCTGTCCGCCGAAAGTAACGCCAAGGAAACCGTTGACGTAGTCCATCTGCTCTTGATTCGTAATCCAGTCTTCGCGGAAGACAATCAGCGTGTGAACCCCATTGGCCCCGTCCTTGACGGATAGCTCTACGCCAGGCAGAAGATAAATGTCCTCCTTTCCGGCCGCCTTCCGTAGCATTATGAACTCATCGAGATCGAACTTGTTGTGGTTTGTGATGACGCCGACGCGAATATCCGCCTGCTTGAGAGCGGCCACATACTTGGACACGAAATCGCACTCCTCACCAGTGTCCGCGAACTCCCAATCGCGGCGGGTGTGCAGGTGACAATCCGCTCTTACCCAGCGGCTGCCGTGAGTGAAAAAACTCGATTGTTCAGGCATGATTAGCTCTTTCCTTCAACTCAGTATTCTATCATGGACGCGGTGGCCATCTTCGGCGAACACAGCGAACGATTCCCCGGTAAAGTCGCGTACTCGTATGATGCTGGGCTCGCTCATTGCGGCACCTCAGGTTGACTCATGGGATGCTCACCCCGCACTTGGTGGCAATGACTGTGGCCAGTTTCTTGAAGTCCTCGTAGCAATCCTGCACGGCGTAGATATGTCCCCCGAGCGCACCGTCGGCAGCCTTGAGATGGAACATCGGTTTCAAGACTTCCTGCGCCATCGGCATTAGACTTCGATAGTGCTTGAGCACCGCAAGGCACTGGGAATCCTCCCCGACGGAAGGAATTGTGCCATCATCCTCGTCGAGCACCTCTTTGCGATAGACGCTCGGGATGCGCTGCATCCATCTTTGGTATGCTTTGACGGGCCGGTCCGCCCGTGCGGCGTGCTGCATCACGATATACCCGGCGGGAGAAATGTCGGCGGCGGGCAGATCGAGGGCAAGGTCAGCCGGGCGGCGGGCGAGCCGGGCTTGCCATTCGCTGCGCCACTCGCGAAGGGTCGGACCGAGGTTCCTCAGCCCTTGCAACGAGAAGAGGTCCGGGGCCAAAGGAACCACCACATAGCTGGCCGCGATGATGGCTGCTCGATTGATAGCCCCAAGATTCGGCCCGACGTCAATCAGCACCAACTGCGCACCCGTGGCTTGTGCTGCCTTGAGGATGACCCGGTGAAAAGCCGACTCGGTACGGAATGCCGCCTCGTCCCGGCTCAAACATTCCGGCCAGGCAGACGAGAGCTTCGCTTCAAAGCGGGACAGCCCCAGGTCGCCAGCGAGCAGACCCAGATTGCTCGTGATCTGCTCAACATGGGGATCCTTGATGTCACCCAGCCCGCGAAGCATCGGCGCAACTGCACCGAGGATGCTTTCAGGATGGTCGCCATCCGGCCAGAGAGCCTCAAGTCGTTCCTCGCCCAGAGACATCGCCGTCAGATTGGCTTGCGGATCCAGGTCCGCTGCAATCACCGAGATGCCAAGATCGGCGTACATCCATGCGAGGTGATAGACCAGCGAAGTCTTGCCGATACCACCCTTGTTGTTGAAGAAGGCAATGGTCTTCATAGCTTCCTCCGAATTGTCGCCAGGAACTGGGTCGGCTCGTCCGTGATGAACTCGGCCGGTGGACTGCCGTTCTTTCTTAACGCATCCTGAGATCGAACAACGCCCCGGCCGTAGGCGTTGACGTAGCCAAGCGTGGACATGGCCTCGGCGATGACCGGATTTCTATAGTCTGTCTGGCGCGGAAAATTCTCCGCTGATGCCATGCCATAGAGACCACCCGGATTCTGAATCTCGACCCGATCGTCGTACCAATAAAACCGAACCGGGGCATTCGATTCGTACGATCTGTGCATGACCGCGTTCCACAACAGCTCGCGAATAGCCACCGGCGGATAATCCGTCTCGGCGCGCTCCCGCAGCGGGGATTCCGCCACTGGATAAGTTTGGATCGGCAGCGAAAGAAAACCCTGTAGCTCGCGCAAAACCGTCAGAAGATCGCCCGTGAAACGCTTGGCGTCCCTCGGTTCGTCGGACATGGTTGTTCCCGCCCAGCGAACAAACTGCACGTAGGCTCCAGGAACCCAACGCAACGGGTCTTTTGCAAACAGTAAAACACCAGCATGCGTGGGGCAGTCGGCCCCAAGATCGTAGAACCGTAGCGAAGCCAGTTGTTCTTTCACATCGCGGTTATTCTCCTCGATGACCGCCCGATCAATGGCTGCCGTCCGATAGGTGACCAGGAATAAATCCATCACCAAGTCTTCCAATGCGCACCCTCGGCACGGCTGCGCATCGAACGTGCGCATACGGGCAGTCCGCTTTTCACTCAACAGGCGTTCCTCCTGCTCGCTGGCGAACCCCCTTCTGGGGCCCACGCGAATGTGAACACGTCCCTTGTACCGCACCGGGGGCATATCTGCGGGTTGGACTTCGACGACCGCGACATCCCCCCCGGGTAAAACGTGCTTTTGGACGTTCATGGCCGGGATGGGAAGGATATGCCCATTGGATCGATGGGACGCCAAATTCTGCAACAGTTGATCGCTCACGACCAAACCGGATGGATGGCCTTCCGGGGTCACCCCCACAAGAAGGTATCCCGGTTGCCGGCAATTGGGCACGTCGTTCGCAAAAGCGCAGATTGCCTCACAAAACTTGTCTGTATCCGTTGTCGAAATTGTCCGCTCCACACGATCAGATTCGATATCGGCCATCAACGCCTGAAGGTGTTCTTTGGTCAGCATGTCAGTTCTTCTGTCGCAATTGTGATGGGCTTGCTCATGGTTCACGCCTGCAATCTCTTCCACGGATAGCCAGCGTTTGTTCATGTTGTGTTGCGAGTCTTGCCGATCCAGGACGGCTAAACTCAAAAGGCAAAATATCTGCTCAGTTCCTCTTAAACAAGCCAAAGCCGAAAAGAATCAGCAATTCAGCAATTTCCATGAGCTTGGGAATTCATGGTCCGTGAGCAGGTCCAATAACGGTGGCTGTTTTCCTTGTGTCCGGTCTCATCGACGTTCAAGTGCCCTTGCTGGGGCAGCAAGGCCATTAACTGCGCGTAGGGCTGGGCGAAGGCTTGCGCCGGTTTTTGATTCAACGAGCAGTCGGTTCTTGCGCGTGCGGACTGGGGAAGGTAGGTTGAGGTCAGCGTGGACGCAGCAAACTCGCCGCTCCCCCGCCCATCCGGGACATCATTTTCTGGAACTTGCCCATCTTCTTCATCATCTGCTGCATTTGGGCAAAACGGTTTAACATCGTGTTCAGCTCGGTCACTGAAACGCCGCTGCCCTTGGAGATGCGTTGACGGCGGCGTGCGTTGAGGATATGCGGATTCCCCCGCTCCTGCAATGTCATCCCGCAAATCATCGCTTCCATCTGACGGAATTCTTTTTCCTGTTTGGTCAGGTCAGCCCCTTTAAGCGCTTCGGCCCCGCCCGGCAGCATGCTGACGATCGATTCCAGCGACCCCATCTTCTTCATTTGCCGCAGTTGCTCCAGGAAATCGGTCATCGAGAACTGCCCTTTGCGCATTTTCTCTTCCATGCGCTTCGCATCGTCCTGGTCCACCGCTTCCGCCGCCCTCTCCACCAGGCTCACCACGTCGCCCATGCCGAGAATGCGCGACGCCATCCGCTCCGGATGGAAGGGCTCAAACTCGTCCAGCTTCTCGCCGATGCCGACGAATTTAATCGGCTTGCCTGTCACAGCTTTCATGCTCAGCGCCGCCCCGCCGCGGGCGTCGCCGTCCAGCCTCGTCAGAATCGAGCCGGTGATGTTCAGTGCCTGGTCAAAGTGCGTTGCCACGTTGACGGCCTCCTGGCCGGTCGCCGCATCCAACACGAGCAGCGTCTCCTGTGGCTTGATCAGGTCGCGCAGGCAAACCAGCTCCTTGACCAGCAGCTCATCGATTTGCAGACGACCGGCTGTGTCGAAAATAAGCGTGTTGCGGTTGTTCGCACGCGCAAATTCGAGCGCCTCACGCGCTATCTTGAGCACATCGGTTTCCCCCTTGTGGGCGAAGACCGGCAGTTGCAATTGCCGGCCCAGCGTCTCGAGTTGATCCATCGCCGCCGGCCGGTACACATCCGACGCCACCAACAATGGTGTCCGCCCCTGCTTATGGAGGAGCCGTCCCAGTTTGCCGCTCGATGTCGTCTTGCCGGAGCCGTGCAGGCCAACCATCAGAACACAACTCGGATTGCCGCTCAGTTGCAGGCCCGCATTGGCCGAACCGAGCAAATCCACCAACTCGTCGTGGATGATCTTGATAATCTGCTGGCCGGGTTGGATGCTCGAAATGACCTCCTGCCCGACGGCTTTGGCCTTGATTCGCTCGATGAAATCCCGGGCAACCTTGAAATTCACATCCGCTTCGAGCAGAGCCATCCGCACCTCGCGCAGCGCTTCCCCGACGTTGTCCTCGGAGATTTTTCCGAGGCCACGCAGGTTCTTGAAAGCGTTCTGCAGTTTGCTGCTTAAGGAATCGAACATTTAATTAAACTAAGCCATCAAGAGTGGGTTGACAAGAGCGCGCACTTGGCTAAACTTCCCACTCGCGTTTGGCGTTTGTGGAATTTGCGGTGGGAAGCGGGCTGGTGTTGAAGTGGTTGCGAGAGCTTCCATCAACCCCCAACTTTCAACCAATAACCGTGGTAGGATACTCAAGTGGCCAACGAGGGCAGACTGTAAATCTGCCGGCTAACGCCTTCGATGGTTCGAATCCATCTCCTACCACCACCTTGACCGCGTCCAAGAAAGCTCCTCGGCCTGGGCCGGAGTGAGCGGCGGCTCATGGCCTTCGTCCGCGATGCTTTCCCACAGGCCCCCCCCCAGCCCTGCGGAGAATGGACTGCGGAGAGCATGCAATCCCAGTCATTTCTTGGACTGCTGTTGCCGGGCCGATTTTATTTCCTGCTCCAGCGTGTAACT
>Ga0194053_10001262_pt1 | contig 16557 bp, 9 predicted proteins | sample SepL228m_MetaG_FD_161684 | JGI IMG/M metagenome (GOLD analysis project Ga0194053, IMG submission 161684) | Anoxic zone freshwater microbial communities from boreal shield lake in IISD Experimental Lakes Area, Ontario, Canada - Sep2016-L227-8m | ecosystem: Environmental > Aquatic > Freshwater >... | reverse complement strand
AGACCATCCGCTGCTAAACAGTTGCCGCTGTGGCGGCCCTACGGCAAACTGGCAGGGCATGGCAATTGCCGAAATGCCGAAGTGGTCATTACGCCTGGAACGGGCCGAGTCGTCGCGCCTTTTCTGGGCCTTTGCCATTTCTCTGGCGCTCCACCTGCTGGTCTTCGGCACTTACCAAACCGGCAAGAAGTTTAATGTGTGGCAAAAGCTGCATTGGCCGGCCTGGATGCAATCGGCGAAGATGCTGACCGAAGTTCTCAAGAAGAAGGACGCTGCGCAATTGCAGCCGGAGCAACAGCAGGCGCCGCTTTTGTTCGTGGATGTCAACCCCGCCCAGGCCGCCGCCGAGCCGCCGAAAAACGCGAAGTTTTATTCGGACAAGAGCTCGCTTGCGGCGAACAAGGAGGTGGACAAGATCATGGACGTGCCGAAGATCACTGGGAAGCAGACCGAGATTGTCCGCGTCGAAGACGTATCGCGCGAGAAATTCGTTCCGTTGCAGCCGTCGCCGCCGGTTCCGAAACCGCAGGCCACCGAGGAGGAGAAGAAGCCCAAACCGGTATATACGCCGGGTGATTTAGTGATGGCGAAACCCGAGCCGACACCGCGCAAAGATGAAGGGAAGGCGGCTGAGGCCAAGCCTTCCCGCCCGCGCACCGTGAAGGAGGCGCTGGCCCGTCAGCCGAACAACCGGTTGCCGGGCGAGATGTTAAAGCAGGACGGCGGCGTCGGCCGGCGGCTGGATATGGCTGGCTTAGACGTTGCGGCGTCGCCCTTTGGCGCGTATGATCGGGCATTGATCGAGGCAATCTCACAGCGTTGGTATAGTCTGCTGGATGAACATCAATACGCGTCGGACAGCCGGGGCAAGGTGGTGCTGCAATTCCATCTGCATTACGACGGGCGGATTACCGAGATGAACGTGTCTGAAAACAGCGCGGGCGAAATCCTGGGTTTGCTTTGTCAAAGGGCAATTCTGGATCCGCAGCCGTTTCCAACGTGGCCGGCCGACATGCGGCGTCTGCTGGGAAACACGCGGAGCATCCAGTTTACGTTTTATTACAACTAGCGCAGCCGAGTTCTAATCTAAATCAATTCTAAGAGTCGAATCGGGAAGCCCAATATGGAACCATTTGTTTTTGCCTTGTTGATACTTACTTCGGTGGTGGGTCTGACGTTTATCGTCGAGCGCGGAATCGCGTTGCGCTGGGGGCGGGTGGTGCCCGGGCAAATCGAGGCGGCAGTCGAGTCGTGCCAATCGCGCGCGGACGTGCCGATGCTGCGGCGCGTTTGTCAGCAGCATGATTCGCCGATGAGCCGGCTCCTGCTGCAGGCCGCTGATCACTTGGATTGGCCGCGGGACGAGAATATCGATGCCGTCCAAACCCGCGCGCGGCAGGAGATGGCCCGGTTGGAGCGCGGGCTGGTGGTGCTGGAAATCACCGTCGGCATTGCGCCGCTGCTCGGGCTGGTGGGAACGATTGCGGGGATGATGACGCTCTTCGCCGGCATCGGCAAAACCGGGCTGCCGGAAGCCGCCTTGCTGGCCAAAGGCATCGCGACCATCCTCAACGCCACACTCATGGGTTTGCTCATCGCCATCCCGTCGCTGGTCTTCTGGAGCTATTACAGCAAGAAAGTGGAAATGATCGGGATCGAAATGGAGACGCTCTGTGATGAATTTGTGCGCCGGCAATACCGGGAAGCCATCGAAGGGGTAAAGGCTAAAGGAAACAAGAGTCCGAAACCCAACCCGTAACTGGTTCATGCGATTTTACGTCCGGAAACGAAGACAGGCGCCCGCAGTCATCATTGTCGCGCTGATCGACATCCTGATCGTGCTGCTGATTTTCCTGCTGGTGACGACGACTTTCAAGCAGCAGCCTGCGCTCAGGCTGGCTTTGCCCGAATCGTCTCAGGCCCAGAAGTCCGGCGCCAACGACGCACCGCCGATGATCGTCAGCATCGACCCCAAAGGCCTCCTGCGGCTGGGCGCGGACGCCCGGCCGGTGACGGTGGAGCGGTTGAAGGAGGAGCTGCTGTCGCACGCGGCCAAGACGCCCGACCTCAAGCTGGCCATCAGCGCCGACACCGCCGCGCCGTTCGGAGTGATCATCAAAGTCATGGACGCCGCCAAGGAGGCGCATATCAAGATGGTCAACGCGTTCACGAAGGAAGCGGCGAAGCCGTAACGGTTACTTCATCAGCTCTTCGGCAATCTGAACGGCGTTGAGAGCGGCGCCTTTGAGGAGTTGATCGCCGCTGACCCAAAAGCAGAGGCCGTTATCCAGCGCGCAGTCCTTCCGGATGCGGCCGACGGCGCAATTGTATTTGTCCGACTGGTAGAGCGGCAGCGGGTATTCGCACTTGGCGGGGTTGTCGATCACGTCCAGTCCGGGCGCCTTTTTGAGGACCGCCAGCGCGGCCTCGACGGTCGTGGGTCGGTCAAACTCGGCGCTCACCGCGATCGAGTGCGCCCGATAAACCGGCACGCGCACACAAGTCACACTGGCTCGGAACGCCGGGTGGTGCATGATTTTGCGGCCTTCGTTCTCCATCTTCATTTCTTCCTTGGTATAACCGGTTGGCAGGAAGGAATCGACGTGCGGCAGGACGTTGAACGCGATTTGGTGCGGGTAAACTTCGCGGGTCACGGGCTGTTTGTTGACAATTTGAACCACCTGACGTTCCAGTTCGGCGATGGCTTTGGCGCCGGTACCCGACACGGCCTGGTAGCTCGAGGCGAAAATGCGTTTGCAGGTGAACGCCTGGTGGAGCGGATACAACGCCATAAGCGCGATAGCGGTCGTGCAGTTTGGGTTGGCAATGATGCCTTTGTGCCATTTGATATCCGAGGCATTGACCTCGGGGATGACCAACGGGACTTTCTCGTCCATGCGGAAGGCGCTGGAGTTATCGATGACGACACAGCCGGCCTGGGCGGCGATGGGGGCAAATTCTTTTGAAATGCTGCCGCCGGCGCTGAACAAGGCGATGTCGATGCCTCCGAAGGAGTCTCGCTTGAGTTCGGCGACCGTGACGTCTTCACCGCGATACTTGAGGGTCTTGCCCACCGAGCGGGCGGAAGCGAGCAGCGTCAGTTTCCCGACCGGGAAATTGCGTTTCTCGAGGGTCTTGATCATTTCGATGCCGACGGCACCCGTCGCACCGACCACGGCCACATGCGGTTTACGATTCATATTGCTGATGAGAATATACAAACCTCGCACCGGCAGTGTCAATGCGCAGGAACCGGGATGCTGGAACCCTCACGCCGGATTCAAGAATCCGCAGATTTGTAGCCGCCGACGGCAGTCGGCGCACTTTCTCCAATTTACGGAGATTAGCGCCGACTGCCGTCGGCGGCTACGATTTCTTGAATCCACCCTGAGGAACCCGCGGCAGGTGTCGAATCGGCCGGGTCGCGCGACTTCGTTCGTGGGGGTCTCGGGTGGGTGCAAAGGGTTAACCAAGCAGGCGGCGGTTAGAAAGGTCAGTTAAAAAGGTCGATTAAAAAGGTTGACTAGAGGTTGAGGCGGAGAGAGGCTCAGGACAGGAATGTTCATGCGCGCATCCAAAGGGTTGTTGCTGTTAATCTTTGGCCTTGTGGCCGGAGAGTTTTGTCTGGACATGGTCATCCGGAACAACTTGGTGGACTGGGTCATCTATTTCATCCCGATTTATTTGTCCAGCAAGGCGGGGGGTCGTAATTTTTCCTATCTGCTGACGGGTCTGATTTCGTTTTTGATGCTGGTCGCTTTGTATTATTCGCCGCCGGGAATAGATTCAAGGCTTGCGCTGACGGGGCGGGGGATTGGGGTGTGTGCCTTCTGGCTGATGGCCGCATTGATTGCGCACCAGAAGGATATCAAGAATAGCCTATGGCAGATCGATCGCGCGTTGCGCACGGTCAGCGCCTGCAATCAGGCCCTGGCACACGCCACGAGCGAGTCCGTTTTCCTGGAGGAAATCTGTCGCCTGATCGTTGACAAAGGCGGCTACCGGATGAGTTGGGTTGGCTGCGCAGAGAATGATGAAAACAAATCCGTCCGGATTGGTGGCAGCGCGGGCATCGACGAAGCCCATCTTGCACAGGCGCGGGTTTCCTGGTCCGACACGGACGAGCGTGGCCGCGGTCTTGCGGGCATCGCCTTTCGCACCGGAGAGATGGTCGTCTGCAATGATTTTCAAAACGACCTGAGAACCGTGCCCTGGCATAAAGATGCCGTCCAGCATGGCTACGGCGCATCGATCAGCCTGCCGTTGAAAAGCGAGGGAGAAACCTTTGGCGTGCTGATGATTTACGCGAGCCGGAAGAACACCTTTAATTCCGCCGAGTTGGAATTGCTTGTGGCGCTGGCCGACGATCTGGCGTTTGGCATTCATGCGCTGCGCGCCCGCGCCGAAGGCAGACGGTCCGAAGCCGCGCTCAAGGAGCGCGAAGAGATTTTCTCCAGCATCGTCAACCAGGCGGTGGACGCGATTGCCCTCATTGAAGCCGCCACGGGCCGTTTTGTTGAGTTCAACGCCTCGGCCCACGAATGCCTTGGTTACACGCGCGAAGAATTCGCCGCGCTCGGTATTGCCGGCATTCAGGCGGAACACTCTGGGGCGCAAATCCGCGTGAACATTGAACTCATTCATCAAGCGGGCGGCCATGCCTTTGAAACCCGCCACCGCCATCGGGACGGCACACTGCGTGACGTGCGCGTGAGCGGTCGGCGGATAAACCTTCGGGGGCACGATTACCTGGCGGTCATCTGGAGCGACATTACGAAAGCCAAGGAGGCGGTAGCGGCGCTCGAGGCGCAACGGCGCTTGCTGGCCGACGTGATTGAGAACAGCAGTTTGATGATCTGCTTCAAAGACCGCGAAGGCCGTTATCAGTTGATGAACCGGCAATTTGAAGAATCAATCGGGCGGAAACGCGAGGAAATACTGGGGCTCACCGCCGGCGAGGCGCTGCCCGGCATGGACGTTGAACATCTCTCCCAAAATGATCTGGCGGTGATGGAGTCGGGCAAAAGCCAGACGTTCGAGCAGACGCTGACCGATGCCACGGGGATACGGACCTTTATCTCGGTGAAATTTCCCGTGCGCGATGCGGTGGAAGGCATCACGGGCACTTGCAACATGATTCTGGATATTACCGAGCGCAAGTTGATGGAGGAGGGCAATGCCCGACTGGCGGCAGCCGTCGAGCAGACGGGCGAGAGCGTTATGATCACTGACAAACAAGGAGCGATTCTCTATGTCAACCCGGTGTTTGAAAAAACCACCGGCTATACCTGCACGGAGGTTTTGGGCCAGAATCCACGCTTTCTCAAGAGTGGCCAGCACGATGCGCGTTTTTACCGCCGGATGTGGGATGCCCTGGAACGTGGAGAAATCTGGAAAGGCCATTTCACCAACCGACGAAAGGACGGCTCATTTTTCGAGGAGGACACTGTCATTTCGCCCATCCGGAACGCGCAAGGCGCCATTTTTAACTATGTGGCTGTCAAACACGATGTGACCCTTGAACTGCAACTCGAGGCCCAATTCCGTCAGGCGCAAAAGATGGAGGTTATGGGCACGCTGGCGGGCGGCATCGCGCATGATTTCAATAACATGCTCGCGATCATATACGGTTACGGCTGCATGCTCCAAAACGAAACGACGGACAACCCCGAAGTGCAGGAAAAAGTCGGGGAAATTCTCAAAGCGGCCAACCGGGCCAAGGATTTGGTGCGGCAGATTTTGACCTTCAGCCGCCGGGGCGAACAAAAACGCCAGATCATCCGGCTGGAATCCGTCCTCAAGGAGGCGACGAAATTCCTGCGTGCCTCCTCGCCGTCAAGTATCCAAATCAACCTGGACTACTCGGCTGACTCGCCGGCCGTCCTGGCCGACTCGACCCAGATTTATCAGGTGACGATGAATCTGGCCGTCAACGCGCTGCATGCCATGGAAGGCCGGCAAGGCCAGCTCACCGTGAAACTGGAAGCCTTCACGCCTGACGAGACATTCATCCAGGCGCACCCGGGATTGCGGCTCATTCAATATGCGCGGCTGACCGTAGCCGACACCGGCCAGGGCATGGATGGCAAGACATTGGAGCGCATCTTCGAGCCTTTTTTCACCACCAAACCTGCGGACAAAGGCACCGGTCTGGGCCTGGCAGTGGTGCATGGCATCGTTCAATCCCACAATGGCATCATCACGGTGGAAAGCCAGCCCGGTCAGGGCACAACCTTTGGTCTCTATTTCCCGGCGGCAATACCGGAACCGGACGAGACCTTGACGGAGCCGGTGGAGAGGGCTATGCCCCTGGGCCAGGGCCAGAAGATTCTCCTGGTGGATGATGAAACCGTGATAACAACAATGTTTGGACAGTTGTTGAAGCAACTGAATTATCAAGCCACCACGAGTAACAGCCCCCGCGAGACCATTGCCTTGTTCAGCAGGATTCCTGACGAATATGATCTCGTCATCACTGACCTCGCCATGCGGGAGGTGGACGGCCTGGAGTTGGCAAGCCAGCTCCGTGCCATTCGCCCCCAGTTGCCGATCATTCTCTTGAGTGGGTTCAGCGCAACCCTGACCCCTGAGAACCTGAGCGCAGCCGGCATCTGTCAAGTGCTCCACAAGCCCGTCACCATGATGGCTTTGGCCGAGGCGATTGGGGCGATCCTCGGACGGGCACGCTAAGTTCGCCGCTTATTCCTCGACCCGGTAGATCTGGGTCCGGCTGCGGAGGAAGAGGGCTTCACCGGAGACAGCAGGCGACGCCATGAAACCGTCGCCCAGTTGGCTCTCGGCGAGTTTCTTAAACTCCCGGCCGGCCGCAAACACTGTGGCCTTACCCTCCTCGCTGAAGAAATAGATGCGCCCAGCGGCGGCGAGCGGCGAAGCGGAGTAGTGCCCGCCGGTGCGTTCGCTCCAGAGGACTTTGCCGCTGGTTGCTTCCCAGCAGGTGGCAATGCCATTGTCCTCCATGCCATAAAGGAGATCGCCGAGGAGCAGGAAGGACGGTTTCTTGGGTGCGTTGTGTTTGTCTTTCCACACCACCCGAAGTTGTCCGTCTCCTGGCGCGGCTGTCTTGGCATCGAGAATCTCCCCTTGCCTGCCCGGTCGAATCGCCAGCACCTGGCCGCTGGCAAATCCGCTGGGGACGAATACCAATCCGTGGCCCGTGACGGGCCGTGTGGCGCCGGAGTAACTGGAGCGCTCTTCCACGCGCCAGAGTTCGGAGCCTGTTAACGGCTCATAAGCGTAGAGCGCTTTCGATCCCTGGCTCAGCAGGGTGGTCTGCCCGTCCAGCGACGCAATCTGGCAGGTCGCGAACGCTTTACGGGAGTCGCCGCCCAACTCGGGCTGTCCGTCCGGGCCAAGATCCTGGAAATCAATGGACCGATTCTTCTGCCAAACGGTGCGCCCGGTTTTCTTGTCGAGCGCGAGGATGAACTGATGGTCGCTGCCGTCGAAGTTGAGGATGACCAGATTGCTGCAGAGGATCGGCGATGAACCGGCGCCGCGAAAATGGTTGCACTCGATATCCCGCCGCGCCCAAAGCATTTCGCCGGTTTGGGTGTCCAGGCAGGCCGTTCCCGGCGCGCCAAAGGTGACGTAAACGCGTCCCGCTTCGATGGCCGGGGTCGGCGAGGCGTACGTGTTGAACGGATGGGCGTATTGGGGTTTCTCGACGTCAAAGAGTTTCAGGTCGCGAACGATCCTGCCACTGTCCCGGTCCAGGCAAACGGCGAACAATTCGTGCCCGTTCGTGGTGGCCGTCGTCACCCAAACCTGCCGGTCCCATATCACCGGCGACGACCAGGCGCGACCGTGGACCGGAGTCGCCCACTTCACGTTCTGCTGTTCGCTCCAGTGCAGCGGCAGGTTGGTCGCGGTGGAGGTTCCGTCGCCGCGCGGGCCACGGAACTCCGGCCAATTGACTTCCGCAGCGTCAACCCGCAGGGCGACCACCAAAAGCAATGCCATGAAGCGAATGCCAGCCACGCCGCCATCACGCCACATCGGACTCATGCAACTCATACAACTCATGTTACTCATGTAACTCATATAATCGGTTTAACCAACATCCCGTTCTCCACGTTCCACTTTTGCCCCTCACGACCCAATTCTTGCGGCCAGTTCTCTTCCGTGCTCGTCATGAAGACCTGGCCGCGCGATTGATGGGCCTGCTCCAGCAACGGGAGGAAACCGCCGCGCCGTTTTGCATCCAGCTCGCCCATGATGTCGTCGATCAGCAGGACCGGCGGCGAGCCGTGAAGGCCGGCGAGGTACTCGGCCTGGGCCAGCTTGAAGGCGATGGCCAGCGTGCGTTTCTGGCCTTCGCTTCCGAACTGCGCGGCCGAGCGGTTGTTGAGCAGCAGCTCCAAATCATCCCGATGCGGCCCGATGATCGTCGAGCGATACGCCCCCTCGCGCCGGCGGGATTGCGCCAACTCGACCGTAAAATCCTCTTTCACGCTCGGCTGGTACTCCAGGCGCAACTCCTCGGCGTCATTGGAAATACGCCGATAGGCCAGGCGCGCCAGCGGCGAAAAGCGCGGGACCAACTCGCGCCGCAGGCGGATGATCTCGTCTCCGGCGCCGACCAGCTCGCGGGAGAAGCTTTCGAGTGTCGCAACGTCGAGCACGGGCTGTTTGAGCAGCGCGTTGCGAGATCGCAGCGCCTGCGTGTAACGCTGCAACAGTGGCAAGTAGGTGGAATGCGTTTGCGAGAGCAGCAGATCGAGAAAGCGACGGCGGGCGCGTGCCACTCCTTTGACCAGGTAGAGATCTTCAGTGCAAAAGACCACCGTGCGCAGCACTCCCAGGTAATCCGTCAGCTTGCGCACCGGCCGGCCGTCCAGGCTCAGGCTGCGCTCCCCGCTGGACCAGTATATTTTGATGTCATGCCCGCCCTGACCGATCACATTGCCGCCGACAAAATAGCCTTTCTGGCCGTGGCGAACCATTTGCGCGCTCCCGACGCCGCGAAAGGAGCGCAGGGTGGCCATGAGGTAAATGGCTTCGAGGATATTCGTCTTGCCTTGGGCGTTGGTCCCGAGCAGCAGATGAAAGCCCGGCGAAAAATCCACATCCAGCCGCGTGTAATTGCGGAAATCGCGAAGGCGTAGATGGGCCAGATGCATGGCGTCTCATTTGCCACAAAACGGACTGAAAAGACATCAAAAGTTCTCACGTGACGGTCAAGCAGGCGGATGCCACCACCCGCTCATCGACGACTTCACCGCAGGTGTGAGAACTGATGTCATTCGTCATTCCTTCTAGCGCCTTCGCCTGCGTTGTTGTAAGAAGTCCACAGGCCGAGCCGGAAAATCGAGGCTTTCATCTCTCGCCGAAGCGGCCCAGGATGAGCGACGCGCTTGAGTTATAATCATCGCTGCTGTTTGCGGCACGAAGCCCGGCGACCGTGCTCCTGGCTGAAACAGCCTTTATCCGTGAAACCGCGATTTGTTCCGCGTTAGTGAGCCGTAATGATATCAAACCAGCAGTTTGACCGGACGAAACGACTGGCCTTAAGCCTGGCGGGCATCGAACTGTCTGAACGCCACCGCGAACTGCTCGAAGGCCGCAGTCGGCGGCTTGGGGTTGGCGACAGCACGGGGCTGGATTCACTGCTCAGCGCCGCCGAGGAGGGGGAAACGACTGCCCGGCGAAAACTCGTCTGCCTGCTGACAACGAAGTTCACTGGCTTCTTCCGCCACCCGCGCCAGCTCGAAATCGCCGCCGAGCACGCGCTTCGGGCGGCTGACCACCGCGGTCGGGCGCGCCTGTGGTCGGCCGGGGCGGCAACCGGCGAGGAACCCTATTCGCTGGCAATGACGTTAATCGAGCTGTCTCGGCGCGATGATCCACCGGCCAGCATCCTCGCCACGGACATCGACCTGGACGCGCTGGCGGTGGCACAGCAAGGCGAATATGGTGAGGCGGCGCTGGGCGGGCTGCAACCGGGACGGCGTGAGAATTTCCTGTGTCAGACCGGCGTCGCCCGCCGGTCGAGCATCGCTCCCGCCGTGCGCCGCCTGGTGGAGTTCCGCCTGTTGAACCTCGCGAGCGCGGTTTGGCCGGTCACAGGACCGTTCGATGTGGCGCTATGCCGCAACGTGCTGATGTATCTGGAGGCCGGCCACCGTTATGCGGTCCTGGAACGTATGGCCTCGCTGCTCGCGCCGGACGGTTTGCTGATGATTGATCCGACGGAGCATCTGGGCAAAGCAGGACACTGGTTCACGGCGGGTGTTGACGGCGTGTATTCGCGTCGGACCATCGCTTGCCCGCGCTACACCGGCACGCCGGCACCCAGCATTTCAAATTGACGAACATCGACCTATGACCATCGCTAAGCGTTTAATCATTCTGCTCGCCGTGCCACTGGTGGCGCTGGTGGGGATTGGTGGCTTCACCCGGCTGCAACTGTCGAAGATCGAGCAGCGAAGCCGCTTTGTCGCCGAAACCCAAATCACGAGTCTCGCCGTGCTGGGGGATCTTTCCCGCAACTTTGAGCAGTTGAGAGTGAACGTTCGGAATTGCCTGCTGGCTGACAGCGATGCAGAGCAGGCGAAGGCCCGGTCGGCCTTCGATACGGCCTCAGTCGAAGTGTCCCGGTTGCTGCGCCAATATGGCGACGAGTTGGTCGCGGACGAGAAAGACCGTCGGCTGCTGAACGACTTTCGGGATTCGTATCGCGACTGGCTCGCCGGTGCCAGCCAGGCCGTCAAGTTGGCGGCCGAGGGTCGTCGCGACGACGCTGCCACCTTCCTCCTCAAAGGCTCGACAGCCACGTTGGGTGATCGCCTGACCAATACTTCCGGCGAGTGGATTCAGTACAATAGAGATGTGGCGCACGCCGCCGGCAAGGTGGCGGTTGAGACCATCGAGGAGTCCCGATCTAGAATGCTGATCATCAACTCGGCCGCCGTGCTGCTGACTGGCCTGCTGGGATTCCTCACTTTCCGGCGAATCGTCCGGCCGATTCGGGCGCTGGAGGCATCAGTGAAAACCATCGCCGCTGGCGACTACACCCAGGAAGTTCCGTTCACGCAGAACACGGACGAGACGGGCGCCCTGGCCCGTTCGATTGGCGTGCTCAAGCAAGGCGCCGCCGCGATGAACGAGCAGCGCTGGGTAAAATCCAGCACCAACCAGCTCACAGGGGAATTGCAGGGCGCGGCCTCGCTCGCGGAGTTTGCGCACCGGCTCGTTTCCGGCCTGGTGCCGCTGCTGGGTGGCGGCGTCGCGGGCTTCTACCTGTTCGAAGAGAACCCCGGGCTGCTCAAGCGGATTGCGGCCTACGGCCTGGCTCAAGGGGCGGCTGCCGCTGATGCATTCGGGGTGGGCGAGGGTTTGGTTGGCCAATGCGCGCAGGAGCGGACAACCGTGACGCTCACGAATCTCCCCCCGGATTATCTGCAAATCGCTTCCGGCCTGGGCGGAGCCAAGCCGGTGCAGACGGTGGCGTCGCCGCTGTTGTCCGGAGGCAAGCTGCTGGGCGTGCTCGAGCTCGCCTCTTTCCGCCCGTTCAGCGCGCAGGAAAAGGCGCTGCTCGAAGAACTGCTGCCGGTGGTGGCGATGAGCCTCGAGGTCTTGCAGCGCAACCTCCGCACCCAGGAATTGCTCGCGCAGACGCAGGAGCAGGCCCGCCGGCTTGAGGAGCAGACGGAGGAGTTGACGCAGTCGCAGGAGGAATTGCTGACGCAGCAACGCGAGCTCACCACGCAACGCGAGCAACTCAAGGTGAGCGAACAACGCTCGCGGCTTATCCTCGAATCCAGCGCCGAGGGCATCTTTGGCACGGACACCGAGGGACGAGTCACCTTTGTGAACCCCGCCGCCTGCCAGATGCTTGAATTCACGGCCGAGGAATTGGTCGGGCAGCCGTCCCACGCCGCCTTTCATCACCAGCGACCCGACGGGAGCGTCTATCCGCAAGAAGAATGCCCGATGTTTGCCGCCTACAAGCACGGCAAGGCCAGCCGCATTGACGACGAATTCCTCTGGCGCAAGGATGGTGTCGGGGTGCCCGTCGAGTATGGGGCCACGCCAATGCTCAAGGACGGGGCCATTGTGGGTGCGGTGATCAGCTTCACCGACATCACCGAGCGCAAACGCCAGCAACAGGCCCTGGCGACCAGCGAAAAGAAGATTCGCAAAATCATCGAAACCAGCCTCGAGGGGTTTTGGTTGGTTGACAATAACGCGGTGACGGTCGAAGTGAACGACTCGCTGTGCAAGATTCTCAAGCGACCCCGCGAGGAAATCGTCGGACGCTGTATCTTCGACTTCACCGACCAGGAAAACACTCGTATCTTTAAGGAAAATGTCTCCCGCCGCGCCCACGGCGAATCCGGCAACTACGAGTTATCGCTGAGTGCGCCGGACGGCTCCCAGGTTTCCTGTCAAATGAGCGCCTCCCCGCTCATGGATGATCAGGGGGTGAAGACTGGCGCATTTGCCCTCTGTACCGACATCACGCTGCGCAAGCAGCAGGAAACGGAAATCCTGGCGGCCAAACAGAAGGCCGAGGAAGCCACCCAAATGAAATCCATGTTCCTGGCGAACATGAGCCACGAAATCCGCACCCCGATGAACGCCATCATCGGCTTGTCCCACCTCGCCCTCAAAACCCCCCTCAACGCCAAGCAGCGCGATTATGTCAGCAAAGTCCACAACGCCGGCACCTCGCTCCTGGCCATCATCAACGACATCCTGGACTTCTCGAAGATCGAGGCCGGCAAACTCGACATCGAGACAACCGACTTCCGGCTCGACGAGGTGATCAGCTCGGTCACGACGCTCACGGCCCAGAAGGCGCACGACAAGGGCCTCGAGTTCCTCGCCCATGTCTCGCCTGCAATTCCCGAGTATCTGCTCGGCGACCCTCTCCGCCTCGGCCAAATCCTCACGAACTTTGTCAATAACTCGGTCAAGTTTACGGAGCAGGGCGAGATCCGGCTCAACATCGACCTGGCCGAACGCACCGGCGAGAAGGTCCAGCTCAAGTTCTCCGTTCGCGACACGGGCATCGGCATGACGAAGGAGCAGGCAGCGAAGCTCTTCCAGCCGTTTACCCAGGCTGACATGTCCACCACTCGCAAACACGGCGGCACGGGTCTGGGCCTGACCATCTGCCGGCGGTTGGTCGAGCTGATGGGCGGCCGCGTTTGGCTCGAAAGCGAAGCCGGGGTCGGCACCACCTTCTTCTTCACCGTTTGGCTTGGAGTCGGTGCCGCGAAAGGCTCGGGCAAAATTGTCCCCGAACGGTTGGCGCACCTTCGTGTGCTGGTCGTGGATGACAACGCCGCGGCGCGGGAAATCCTGCAAGAACCGCTCAGCGCCATCGCCAGCCATGTCAAGGTGGTGGCGTCCGGGGCCGAAGCCATCGCCGCCGTCAAGGCGCAGGACCCTGCGGCTCCCTACGACATCATCTTCATGGACTGGCGGATGCCCGGCATGGACGGCCTGCAGGCCAGCCGCCATATCAAGAGCGACGAGACGCTCACGAAACAGCCGGCCATCGTGCTGGTCACCGCTTTCGGGCGCGAGGAGGTGCGCGAGGAAGCCGAGCGCCTCCAACTCGACGGGTTCCTCGTCAAGCCGGTGACCAAATCCATGATCGTCGATACGCTGGTCAATGTCTTTGCTTCGCCAGCAGACGAACCCGCCGGAGGGGTTGGCCGGGTGAAGGAAGCGGATTCGCCCTTGCGCGGGCTGCGCGCCTTGCTTGCCGAGGACAACGAAATCAACCAGCAGATCGCGGTGGAACTGCTCGAAGGGGTCGGCGCGACCGTCAACGTGGCCGGCAACGGACGCGAAGCCGTGGAGCGACTCTGCGCCTCCCCCACCAGCTTCGACCTTGTCCTCATGGACCTCCAGATGCCCGAGATGGACGGCTACCAGGCCACGGCAAAGATTCGTGGGGATGCGCGCTTCGCGACTCTCCCCGTGATCGCCATGACGGCGCATGCCACCATGGAAGAGCGGCAACGGTGTCTGGCGGCGGGCATGAATGATCACATCTCGAAACCCATTGATCCTGTGGCGCTCTTCGAGACCGTGGCTCGCTACTACAAACCAACGACCGGCGCCGCGCCGCCAGCCACGCCGGCCCCCGCAGCGGCGGGTGCCCTGACCAGCCCGGAGCTGCCGGAAGTCGAAGGTCTCGACGCGAAGGACGGCCTGGCCCGCGTCGCGGGCAATCGAAAGCTCTATCTGAAACTCCTGCGCCAGTTCGCAGAGCAGCAAGGCCCGTCGGTCGAGCAGATCACCGCCGCACTGGCCCAGGGCGACTCCGCTCTGGCCGAGCGCCTCGCCCACACGCTCAAGGGAGTGGCCGGGAACATCGGCGCCAAACCGGTGCAAATCGCCGCCGGCGCGTTGGAGAAGCTTATTCGGAACCGGGCTACTGCCGCCGAAACGGACTCCGCGCTCCGACAAGTCGCCGCCGCGCTCGATCCGCTATTGGCGCAATTGCGGGCCTCCCCGTCTTTGCCCGAACCAAACCCGCAACCGGCCGCAGCACCACCCGAGAATCCCGCGCAAACGCGCGCGGCCGCGGTGCAGCTAACCAAACTGCTGTCTGAATTTGATCCCGGCGCGGTGGAATTCATCGAGGCAAACCATGCAGCGCTCCGTCCGCTGCTCCCCGGGGACGCCTGGCCCCCGTTCGAGAAACTGGTACAAGGTTACGCCTTCGCGGACGCCCAGGCACAATTGGAGCAGGCACTAGAGAAATATCCCGCCTAATAACATTAAGACTTCAACAAGAGGAAACTAACATGAACCCACAGATTCAACAGGAGGAAACAGAAATAACAGAGACATTACTCTCTGCATTTCTCTGTTCCCTCTGTTGCCTCCTGTTCAAATCCCCTTAATCCTGCCGCGAGCAAACAAACAACATGAACCCCAAGATTCAACAGGAGGAAACAGAGATAACAGAGACATTGTTCTCTGCATCTCTCTGTTCCCTCTGTTGCCTCCTGTTCACAATCGAATGCATTCATTATTTGAAAAAGCGTCAGGGTTGACCGGGACCATCATCGCTGCCGCCATCGAGGTGCATCGCGATAAAGGGCCGGGCCTGATTGAATCCATCTACGAATGGTGCCTCACGAAGGAACTCGAACTGCGCGGCTTGAACGGCGTAACTCAGCAGACAGTCCTGATCCAATACAAGGGCTTCACCCGCGAAGAGCCGCTCCGCTTCGATATTCTGGTCGAGAGTTGCGTCCTGGTGGAAGCGAAGGCCGTGGAGCGGATACTGCCCATTCACAAAGCGAAACTGCTCAGCTACATGAAGCTGCTCGATGTTCCGATCGGTCTGCTCATCAATTTCCACGAGCTAAAGGTCGCCGATGGCATCAGCCGCTTAATCTTGCCCGGAGCGAACAAATAACATGAACCCCAAGATTCAACAGGAGGAAACGGAAATAACAGAGACGTTGCTCTCTGCATCTCTCTGTTCCCTCTGTTGCCTCCTGTTCAAATCCCCTTAATTCTGCCGCAAGCAAACAAACAACATGAACCCCAAGATTCAACAGGAGGAAACAGAGATAACAGAGACACTGCTCTCTGCATCTCTCTGTTCCCTCTGTTTCCTCCTGTTCAAATCCCCTTGATCCTGCCGCAAGCAAACAAACAACATGAACCCCAAGATTCAACAGGAGGAAACAGAGATAACAGAGACATTGCTTTCTGCATCTCTCTGTTCCCTCCTGTTCAAATCCCCTTGATCCTGCCGCGAGCAAACAAACAACATGAACCCCAAGATTCAACAGGAGGAAACGGAAATAACAGAGACGTTGCTCTCTGCATCTCTCTGTTCCCTCTGTTGCCTCCTGTTCAAATCCCCTTAATTCTGCCGCAAGCAAACAAACAACATGAACCCCAAGATTCAACAGGAGGAAACAGAGATAACAGAGACACTGCTCTCTGCATCTCTCTGTTCCCTCTGTTGCCTCCTGTTCAAATCCCCTTAATTCTGCCGCAAGCAAACAAACAACATGAACCCCAAGATTCAACAGGAGGAAACAGAGATAACAGAGACATTGCTTTCTGCATCTCTCTGTTCCCTCTGTTGCCTCCTGTTCAAATCCCCTTGATCCTGCCGCGAGCAAACAAACAACATGAACCCCGAGATTCAACAGGAGGAAACAGAGATAACAGAGACACTGCTCTCTGCATCTCTTTGTTCCCTCTGTTGCCTCCTGTTCAAATCCCCTTGATCCTGCCGCAAGCAAACAAACAACATGAACCCCAAGATTCAACAGGAGGAAACAGAGATAACAGAGACATTGCTTTCTGCATCTCTCTGTTCCCTCTGTTGCCTCCTGTTCAAATCCCCTTAATCCTGCCGCGAGCAAACAAACAACATGAACCCCAAGATTCAACAGGAGAAAACAGAGATAACAGAGACACTGCTCTCTGCATTTCTCTGTTCCCTCTGTTGCCTCCTGTTCAAATCCCCTTAATCCTGCCGCGAGCAAACAAACAACATGAACCCCAAGATTCAACAGGAGGAAACAGAGATAACAGAGACATTGTTCT
>Ga0194053_10001260_pt1 | contig 16583 bp, 15 predicted proteins | sample SepL228m_MetaG_FD_161684 | JGI IMG/M metagenome (GOLD analysis project Ga0194053, IMG submission 161684) | Anoxic zone freshwater microbial communities from boreal shield lake in IISD Experimental Lakes Area, Ontario, Canada - Sep2016-L227-8m | ecosystem: Environmental > Aquatic > Freshwater >... | reverse complement strand
CCCGAGCGGACTTCAGCCATCCCAGGGGCAGGGATCGGGGGCGAGGTGGAGGGGTCGGTCCTCCAAGTGGGGAATTTTGAAATTGTACCGGTCGGCCAGCGGACTGCGGCGCGGGATCTTGCGGCGAGGCTGAAAGGAACCTCCTCCCACCTGGTCTATGTGGTCAGGAATTCCCGGATCGCCGGGGTTGCGCTCCTGCGCGAGAAGCTGCGCGATTCCGCGCGGGACGCGATCCGTGACATTGAATCGCTTGGCCTCCGGTGCGAGGTCATGACCGGCGACCGGACCGAGGCGGCCGCGATTCATGGCCTTCCCAACGTCAGCGCCTGTCTCACGCCGGACGACAAAGCCCGGCTCGTTGCCTCCCTGAAGGCGCGGGGCCACCGGGTTCTCTTCGTCGGCGACGGAATCAATGACGCACCGGCCATGGCGGAATCCGACGCGTCGTTCTCGATCGGCACCGGAAGCGCCCTCGCACGGGAAACCGCATCCGCAGAAATCACCGATCTCCGGGCGGTTCCGTTTGCCATCGCGCGGTGTCGGCAGGCCGTCCATGCCATCCGCGGCAATCTGATTTTTGCCTCGGCCTATAACGTCATCGGCATCCTGCTCGCGGCAACCGGCATCCTGCATCCGATCGCCGCATCCCTCCTGATGCTGACCTCCAGCTTTTTTGTGACATGGCGGGCACTGCGCGGATCCGGCGGTCCAACCCAAACCAAGGACTTCATAACAAAATAGGAATCCCCGACTTTTTTATTGCCTCCCTGCTAACTCCAAGGCTAATGATACATCCAACATGGACATATCACTCATCAACAGCCAATCCCTTCTCCATTTGCTCGGTCTGACGGAGAAGAAGGAAGAAATCCTCGGAATTCTCGAACAAATTGATGCCGAAATCGTCAGAACTCTCAGAGGCGGGATGGTCTCGGTCGGTGTTTTCGAGGTCGCGCAAGCCCCCGCAATCGTCCCGCCGGTTCCCGCCGCGTCGCTTCAAGCGAAAGCTCCCGGGAAGCCAGCCAAAAGGGCTAAGAAATCCAAGTCTGGAAAGAAGAGCGGAATGAGCCCGGAAGGACGGGCGAAAATGGCGGCCATGATGAAGGCTCGCTGGGCAGCACGCCGTGCAGGCAAGCCTGCGGTTGTCGCCGCCAAGCCGGCCAAGGCAAAGAAGAAGAAAGGCGGCATCACCCCCGAAGGACGGGCGAAACTCGCCGCCAACATGAAGGCTCGCTGGGCAGCACGCAAGGCAGACAAAGCCGGCGTCCCGGCGAAGACTCCCCGAACCGCCAGGAAGCAAGCCTGATCGCCCAGAGGAAATATAACCGGACTTCTGAAACGCGCGACTCGCGTGGGGCCGACATCTTGTCGGCCTGAAGCACCGGGAGCCAACGAGACGTTGGCCCGACTCACATGATACGAGTCCGGATCATACCGAGAGCTGGGCAGAGGCTCACCACGCTCCCTGCCAACACGCCCGACACGGGCGTGGCTACAACTTTGGTGAAACCGCTCCAGCGCAAGCGATGCCCCCGAACACAATTTCCATGAAATCTCATGCCGTCCTCCTGTTGTCCGCCGTCGTCCTGATGCCATTTGTGGTGCGGGCAACCGACGGGAAGATTCCGAACGACAAGTGCATGGAGTGTCACGGAGACAAGGACCTCACGAAAGACTTGCCGGACGGCAAACAGGTTTCGATATTTGTCGATGAAGCGAAGCTCAAGTCATCGGTGCACGGCAAGACCCGGTGTGTCGAGTGCCACAAGGATATCACGGGGGCGCACCCGGATGACAAAAAATCGGCCGCGCCGGTGGAATGCGCTTCCTGCCACGGCAGGCAATCAAAAACTTTCGGGGCCAGCGTGCATGGTCTCGCATTGCATAACGGCAACGAGATGGCGGCAAATTGCAAGGACTGTCATGGTGCCCACGAGGTGTTCCTGCGGCAGTCCACGCGATCAAGGATTCATGTGACGAACTTGGTGGAGACTTGTGGCGGGTGTCACCGCAAGGAGGCGGACGACGTGATCGCGAGTGTCCACGGACAGGCGATGCTGAAGGGAGAAATTGAAGCGGCGACCTGCATTGATTGCCACTCAGAACACCAGATCGTGGGGCTCACGGGTCCCGCCGCGTCGTTCCGGACGGCGGAGGCGTGCGGCAAGTGCCATGCGAGCGAGCGGATCAACAGCCGTTTCGGGATGCCGAAAGATCGCGTGAAGACGTTTTTTGAAAGTTACCATGGTTTGGCGGCAACGGGTGGCTCCACCACGGCGGCGAACTGCGCAAGTTGTCACGGGTATCACAAGATCCTGCGATCGAACGATCCCGGCTCGATGATTCATCCCTCTCATTTGATGACAACCTGTGGCAAGTGCCATCCGGGAGCAACCCGGCAATTCGTGGGCGGAACAATCCACGGAAATGAAGACCAAAGCGACGATATCGGCATGGTGGTGAACCGCTGGGTGAAGAAGATTTATATCGTTCTGATCGTGCTGACGGTTTCCGTGTTGGGACTGCACAACGGCGTGTGGTGGTGGCGCAAAGTGGCCGCGCGGCGGCTGGCACAGGGCGAGACGGTGATGCGGATGGACCGCGGGCAGCGGATCCAGCACTTCGTGTTGATGACGAGTTTCATTGTGCTGGCTGTCACGGGTTTCGCGCTCAAATTTCCGACCACTTGGTTCGCTCATCTCATGGGCAGCGAGGAGATCCGGCGTTGGATCCACCGCATCGCGGGGTTGGTGCTGATCGCAGGCGGAGTCTATCATATCTGTTATGCCCTGTTCACGGCCAAGGGACGCAAGCTGCTGGGAGATTTGTGGCCGTGCTGGCAAGACGCCCGCGACGTGGCGACGAATGTACGACATCTGGCGTTGGGCGGTCCGAAGGCGAAGTTCGGGCGCTTTGGATATCCGGAAAAAATCGAATACTGGGCCGTGGTGTGGGGCAGTGTGGTGATGGGGGTCAGCGGCCTGGCGATCTGGTTCAAGCTGGACGTGACCCGCTGGTTCCCGCGCTGGCTGATCGAGGTGGCGATCACGATTCATTACTACGAGGCGATTCTCGCCTGTCTCGCGATCCTAGTCTGGCATTTCTATTTCGTCCTGTTCGACCCGGATGTCTATCCCATGAACGGAGCGTGGCTTGATGGCAAGGTTCCTAAGAAATGGCATGAGGAAGAGCACCCGTTGGACAAGGAAGAAACGGATAAGGGAAAAGAGGGAGAGACTTAAAAAGCCCGATCTAAAACGCCAGCCCGGCCATGAACCCGAGCACGGTGGCATTTGCGACGGCGCTCGTTCCGTTCGGACGGATCAGATACTGCGCGTAGGGCTGGATGTAGGCCCATTGGTTGATCTGGACCCGGTAGTCGGCTTCCAGCACCGTCGTGAAGCTGGGCTGGTCCGCGATCCCGCTGTTTTGCAGGACATGGATCTGGTCCGGGCTGTAGCTACCGTAGGCGATCGCGCACATCATCTGGTCGTTGTCGCGCCCGGCGATCAGGCCTTTGTAAACGAGACCAGACTGAAAATAGAAATTCACCAGGTTGATGTATCCCGGCGCGAAGGTCAGCAGGTTGAACATCGAGAGCCCCTGGTCGCCCGGAGGATTCGCGCCAACCGGTGCCGCGAAGGTTTTTCCATTGGCGGAATTCTCCGCCGGCGCAGGCGCAGCGGCGGGTTTGCGGAAAAGCATTTGATCCGCCTGAAAATAAAATCCGCAAACCCCGTCGGATCGCGTTTTTCCGTCGAACGATTTGGCATCCACTCCGAAATAATATCCGCCCGCGGCATATTTTCCGGGCAGCCCTCCTAGCTTCGGGGTCCATCCGGCCTCGACCATCGTCATCAGGCCGTTGCACGAGGGATCCTGCGCGAACCCCTGGAATGCCAGCCCGTGATTTCCGCTTGCGGTCAACTGCGGAGCCGCCATGTAGAGCCCGCCGCGAAAGTAAGCGGAATCCGTCGGCCTGATTTGAATCATTCCTCCCCAGGTCGAGAGGCTGGACGACCACGGCATGTTGCAGGTCAGCCCCTTCGAACTCCCGATCGCGTTGTTCACGAAAAGCAGAGAAAGCGGCTGGACGATGAAATCCTTCTGCGGCTGCAACCAGCCGCCTTTGATGGTCAGAAAATCTTTGACCCCGAAGAACTCGCCCGAGACATAACCAAGACCGAAATGGGTCAGGCGCCACTGCGTTCCAGACTGGTAGCGACCGGGATTGAACATCGGATTTCCTTCCACAAAAGTGTTCGGGTTCGAAGCCGGGCGCGGATCGCGCCAGCGCACCCCGCCGAACGCGCTCAGCCCGTGCAGCGCGTCGGAACCGGTGAGCTTCGCGATATCCACATCCGCGTCAAATGCGATTTCCTGGTCGAAAAATCCCCGCGATCCACGCTGGCTGTCCACCACCCCGTAATACACGCCGACCCACTTGCCCTTGAATGCGATCCCGCGGTCCGCCAGCACGTCCCGGGCGCCGAACCAGTCCCCGGTGAAATGCTTCCCGCTCCACCATTCGCCCAGCGGGCTTTCCTTTTCAGAACCGGCCTCCCGCGTCCCGCAGAATGCCGTGCCACCGAGCAGGGCAGAGAAAATAAGCGGAACTAATGTCTTGAGAATACTTTGCTTTCTATAAGTTATTTTCATGCAGCGCACGAAATAACAGCAAAACACGGGAGTCTGTCAACCCGCGAAAATCGAGAGGTTTCCGTGTTGTGATCGCGACACGGAAACTCTTCACCCTGCCGCGAGCCTGCGGCCGGTCAACTTCTCGAATGCCTCGATATATTTCCGCGAGGTTTTTTCGACGACCGCTGGGGGCAGAGCGGGAGCGGGCGGGGATTTGTCCCAATCGAGGGTTTCGAGATAATCGCGGACGAACTGCTTGTCGTAGCTCGGCGGGCTTCCGCCGGGCTGGCAGGATGCCTCCGGCCAGAAGCGCGAGGAGTCGGGGGTGAGGCATTCATCAATGAGGAGAAGCTCGTCGCCCGCCATGCCGAATTCGAATTTGGTGTCGGCGACGATGATGCCGCACGCCGCGGCTTTCGCGCGCCCGTGCTCGTAGAGCTCGATGGTCTGCGAGCGGACTTCGTGGGCGAGGTCGTCGCCGAGGGCCGCGCGGCACTGGCTCCAGGTGATGTTTTCGTCGTGGCCGGCTTCGGCTTTTGTGGACGGGGTGAAAAGCGTTTCCGGGAGGCGGGACGCCTGGAGCAGCCCCTCGGGAAGCCGGTGCCCGCAGATCGCTCCGGTGCGTTGGTAATCCTTCCAGCCCGATCCGGCGAGATACCCTCTCGCAACGCACTCGACCGGGAGCGGGCGGGCTTTGCGCACGAGCATCGAACGCCCGGCAAGCTGCTCGCGAAACGGCTGGAGAGACTCCGGGAACAGCCCGAAATTCGCGGTCAGAAAATGGTTGGGAACAAAATCCAGCGTCTCGAACCAGAACGCGGACATCTGGGTCAAGACCTCACCTTTGTGCGGGATCGCGGTCGGGAGGATGCAGTCGAACGCGGAGATCCTGTCGGTGGCCACGAGCAGAAGGTTTTCCCCGAGATCGAAGACCTCGCGGACTTTCCCGCTCCGCAGTTTTTTGATTCCCGGCAGGTCGCATTGAAGAAGCTCCATCGTTCCCGCATACCATCTGCAGGCCAGCCCGGCGAGGGAGAAATTCCGGCGGAAGTTGGCTTAGTTGGCTTGCCAGATCGCCGGTTTGCGGCTACGTATCGCCAGCTTATGAGCAGACTCGAAGGCAAAGTATTGGTGGCGCAGGGCGGCGGACCCACGGCGGTAATCAACCAGAGCATCGTGGGCGTAACCCTCGAGGCGAGAAAATTTCCCCAGGTCAAAGCCGTCTACGGCGCGATCCATGGGGTGCGCGGGATCGTCGATGAGGATTTCATCGACCTCACCCGCGAGACCACCCACAACCTCGAGCAGGTTGCCGACACGCCGTCCTCCGGCCTCATGTCCACGCGCGACAAGCCGGACGAGGAATATTGCTCGCGCATGTTCAAGGCCATGCGGAAGCACGACATCCGGTATTTCTTCTACGTCGGCGGGAACGACTCGTCGGATACCGTCCGCATCGTCAACGAGCAGGCGGAATCCGCGAATTACGACTTCCGTGCGATCCACATCCCCAAGACGATCGACAACGATCTGGCGGTGAACGACCACTGCCCGGGCTTCGGATCCGCCGCGCGCTTTGTTGCGCAGGCGTTCATGGGCCTGAACCTCGACAACCGCGCGCTGCCCGGCGTCCTCATCGGCGTTGTCATGGGCCGCCACGCCGGCTTCCTCACGGCCGCCTCCGCGCTCGCCCGCAAATATGTGGACGACGGCCCGCACCTTGTCTATGTGCCCGAGCGCGCGTTCTCGATCGAGCGGTTCCTCGCCGATGTGGATCGTGTTTACAAGGAGCACGGACGGTGCATCGTGGCGGTCTCCGAGGGGATCCAGGACGAAAAGGGCGAAAGCATCGCCGCGAAACTCGCCAGCGAGGTCGAGCGCGACGCCCACGGCAATGTCCAGCTCTCCGGCTCGGGCGCGCTGGGCGACCTGCTCGGCGACGAGGTGAAGGCGAAGCTCAAGATCAAGCGCGTGCGCTCCGACACCTTCGGATACCTCCAGAGATCGTTCCTCGGCGTGGTCAGCAACCGCGATGCGCACGAGGCCCGCGAAGTCGGCGAGATCGCCGTCCAATATGCCATGTGGGACAACGTGGACGGCTCGGTCGTCATCCGCCGCCCCGTCCTGAACTACAGCGCTTCCTACGACCTCGTGAACATCCGCGAAGTGGCCGGAAAGACCCGGCACATGCCCGACGAATTCCTCATTCCCGAAGGCAACCACGTCACGCACGCGTTCCTGAGCTACTGCCGCCCGCTGGTCGGCTCGAATTTCCCCGAACCCCACCGCCTCCGCGCCCCGCGCGTCCCGAAGATCGAAGGGTAAGAAAGCAGGCGCTGACGGAGCACCGACTCCAGCCCAAACGGCGGCAGGAAATGAGCTTCGGCATTGCGTCGCGGGCGCGGCTGTGCTTCCGTCGGAGCTGCCATGAAGCTCACCTATTTCGGTCACTCGTGTTTTCTTGTCGAGTGCGGCGGTCACCGGCTGCTCTTCGACCCGTTCATCACGCCGAACCCGCTGGCGAAGCGCGTGGAGGTTTCGAAGATCGCGGCGGATGCCATCCTTCTTTCCCACGGTCACATGGATCATGTGGCCGACGCGGTCGCCCTCGCGGGGCAGACCGGGGCGGTGGTTGTCTGTAACTGGGAGATCTCCGAATGGCTCGACCGCCAGGGCGTCTCCAACCTGGCCCCGATGAACCACGGCGGATCGAAGCGGTTCCCCTTCGGCCGGGTGAAAATGACCAACGCGGCCCACTCGAGCACGCTTCCCGACGGCACGCCCGGCGGCAATCCCGGCGGCTACGTCGTCGAGTTCGCGGAGGGCGCATTTTACTACTCCGGCGACACCGCGCTCACGATGGACATGAAGCTCATCCCCGCGGAGTTTTCCCTCCGCTTCGCCGTCCTGCCGATCGGCGACAATTTCACGATGGGTGCCGCCGACGCTGCCCGCGCCGCCGGATTCGTCGAAACCAACATCGTCGTCGGCGTCCACTACAACACGTTTCCGCCGATCGAAATCGTGAAGGAAGAGGCCTTCGACGTTTTCTCCCAAGCGGGCCTCACCCTCCTTCTCCCGCCCATCGGGGAAACGGTGGAGATTTGATCCGGACGGAAGCGGCGCCCGGTTTCCGAAAACTCCTTTTCAAAACAAAAGATCTGACATCCTGACCGCCAAAAAAAATTGGGGGAAGCTGTTCGAAGCTTCCCCCAATTTGATTTTGCTATCCGTCGTCAGACGGATCGCGGGTTATTTTTTCTTCTTGGCGACCGCCTTCTTGGCGACCGCTTTCTTCGCAACGGCCTTCTTGGCCGGGGCTTTCTTAACAACTTTCTTCACGGCTTTCTTAGCCGCTTTTTTCTTTACTGGCATTTAATATCCCCCCTTTCTCTCCGCAAACGCGGGAAATGGTTTGTCAACATGTTGTGAATAACTCACTGGAAAATGTGAATAAGTCACCAGATGATGTGCGTCAACAAAAATTTCCATTTTTTCTTGATTTTTTTTCACGCATTTTTCAGCGCCGGTTTTTTGGGAAACATCCGCGCGGTGATTCCGGAGGAAAAATGCCCGGCTCCAGCCGGCCGGAATTTCAAAAAATGCTCTTGAGCGCGGCGGCCATGACGCGCGCGGTCTCGTCGATATCCGCGCCAGCATGGGCGACCGAGAGGAAGCCGGCCTCGAACTGCGAGGGCGCAAAATAAATTCCCTCCCCCAGGCAGAAGTGGAAAAATTTTGCGAACCGCTCGCGGTCGCTCTTCATCGCATCAGAAAGCCGGAGGACCGGACCCTCGCGGAAATAGAGGCAGAACATCGAGCCGATCCGCTGGAACGTGCAGGGGAATCCGCGGAGCGCTTTGCGCGCGAGGGATTCGAAGTGCGAGCCGATCTCTTCAAGCTGGGACCAGCCGTGGCAGCGCTCGAGTTCGCGGAGCTGCGCGAGCCCGGCGGCCATGGCGATCGGATTTCCGGAAAGCGTCCCCGCCTGATAAACCGGACCGTCGGGCGACAGGCGGTCCATGATTTCCGCGCGCCCGCCGAACGCGCCGACCGGGAGCCCGCCGCCGATGACTTTTCCCATCGCCGTGAGATCCGGACGGATCCCGTAAATTTCCTGCGCGCCGCCGCGGGCGAGGCGGAAGCCGGTCATCACCTCATCGAAAATGAAAAGCGCGCCGGACTCGCGACAGAGTTTTTCCAAGCCCTCGAGGAAGCCAGGCTGCGGGAGGTAGAGCCCGGCGTTGGCGGGAACCGGCTCGAGGATGACCGCGGCGATTTCTCCGGGGTTGGCTGCGAAGGCTGCGCGCGCGGCCTCGGGATGGTTGAAGGGGATCGTGATCGTCAGGCGGGCGAGCGCCGCGGGAATCCCCGCGCTGTCGGGAGTGCCGTGCGTGAGCGCCCCGCTGCCGGCCTTGACCAGCAACGAATCCACATGCCCGTGGTAGCAGCCTTCGAACTTGATGATCTTGTCGCGGCCCGTGAACCCGCGCGCAAGGCGGATGCAGCTCATCGTGGCCTCGGTCCCGCTGTTCACCATCCTCACTTTTTCGACCGACGGCACAAACCGGCAAATCGTCTCAGCCATCTCGACCTCGAGCGGGTTGGGTGTCCCGAAGCTGAGCCCGAGCGCGGCGGCCTCGCGCACCGCCGAGATCACCACCTCCGGCGCATGCCCCAGAATCGCCGGCCCCCACGTGCCCACATAATCAATCAACTCCCGGTCATCGACGGTCAGCAGACGGCAGCCCTTCGCGGCTTTCGTGAAAAATGGCTCGCCGCCGACTCCCCGGAATGCCCGCACCGGAGAATTGACCCCGCCGGGGATCCGCCGGCACGCCGCCTCAAAAAGCAAATGCGATTTCATGACGAAATCCTATGGCTTCTCAGTCCGCTTTGCAAAGCACGGATCGCCGCGCACTCTGCCCCCCCCAGTTTCCCGAATATGGTGAAGAGCCGAAATTCCATTGACACCACCACCACCATGTAAGACAATCTTACTATGACGACTGTTTTGTCATCCAAAGGCCAAGTGGTTCTCAACGCAGCTCTGCGGCGGGCTCTGGGGCTTTCCACTGGAACCGTTTTTTCCGTCCGTAGCGAAAACCGGACGATCGTTCTGGAACCCATCGCTCCCGCCCGATCGAAGGGGAAGATCGTCAAAGAGCGCGGCAGCGGATTTTCGGTCCTTGAAGCAAGCGGGAAGATTCCGATGCTCACCAGCGAGCGCGTCAAAGAAATGCTGGCGGATTTCCCGTGAAATACCTTCTCGACGTCAACGCGCTGATCGCGCTCGGATACAAACAACATGCTTTTCACAAACGTGTCGCAGGCTGGGCAGTGGGAAAATCCCTTGCCACCTGCAGCATCGCCGAATTGGGATTCATACGTATTCTCGCCCAGCTTCCTGAGGCGGATGTCTCCGTGGCAACCTCTCGGGAAATGCTTGCAACGATGAAGCGGGAACGCCGGATCACGCAAATTCCCGATTCGCAATCGGCCGTTGAACTTCCCGTCTGGGTCCAAAGACCCGGGCAAATCACAGACGGACATCTTCTTGTCCTTGCCCGATCGAACCACGCAAAGCTTGCCACCTGCGATGAAGGGATCCCCGGCGCATTTCTCATCCCCTAAACGCCCCCGCTTCCCACCCTTTCCTTTCACTCCTCTCCTTTTAAAGTTTCCACTTTCCGCTTTTCCATTTCCGCTTTTCTCTTCCTATGCTACTGACCCTAATGCCGCTAACTTAAGGGCGGTTTGGGATGGAGAAGCGGCATCTTGCCGTTTGGATTTCCCTGGGAAAAGCGGCAAGATGCCGCTTCTGCGTTGGCTTAAGCGCCATTCGCTACTGACCCCCAGTTTCCCTTTGAATTTTGTTCCGGCGCCGACAATTTACAGGAATCATCTTGGCAACTCGATGGGATTTGGTATTTTGCTGCCATGAAAGCAATGGCTACGGTTGATGATGTTGGTCGGTTGGTCTTGCCAAAGTCGGTTCGGGAGGCCATGGGTGTCTTCGGGCGCTCCCGGGTGATTCTGGAAGTTTTCGGAGGCAGAACGCAGATTTCCGTGGCAGAGCCTCCCCCGAGTCCCTCCATGAGGAAAGGCGGGCGACTGGTGTTTGCCGGATCGGTGCCGGAGGGGTGGGACAGCGGCGAGGCCGTTTCCAGAATGAGGCGACAACGGTTGGGGCAATGAGTTCTTTCCTCGATGCCTCCGTGCTTGTGGAAGCCTGTCTTCTGAATAGCAGGAAATTCGCTGAGGCTGACGCGCTGGTTGCGGCGGGCGGGTGCACTTCGGCCCATGCCCTTGCAGAGGCCTATGCAACCCTCTCCGGCGACAAACGGATCAAGATTAACCCGCATGACACGGCGGAGATGGTTCTGGACTGCGGATCGAAGCTACGCATCGGCGTTCTCGGCGAGGCGGAACTTCTTGAACTCATTCGCCGCGCCCCTTCGCGCGGGATCACTGGAGGTTCGTTCTACGACGCCATTCATGCCGAAACCGCAAAAAAGATGGGCTGCTCGAAAATTCACACCCTCAATGAAAACCACTTCCGACATGTAGCTCCGGACTTGGAAATCGCCCCGCTTTAGATCGGCCCGGTTCACCTTCACTCTTCGCTTTCCACTTTTCCGCTTTTCAGTCTTTCCGCTTTTCTCTTCCCATTCCCCACTGACCCCCAGTTTCCCAAGTATGCCTGAAAAGCAATTCCGAGTTCCCCTCGACGAGGGTTTTTTTGTTGTCGCAGAGTCGCGGCGCGAAGGAGGCCGAATCGTCGAATTTGTTGTTCGCCTGATGGGTGAAATGCCAGACGGCATCTTGCAGAACATCGCGCGATTCGACTCAGCTCACGGGGTCCCGCACCTCGATATCCTCTCACGATCCGGAAAACAGATTGAGAAAATCTGGTTTCCAGGCCTTGATTTCGATTCGGTTTACGGATACGCTCTTCAAGAGTTCAAAACAAACCATGCCTACTACATTTGCCGCTGGGAAAAAACCGTCTAAGCGGGAGGTGCCATCACAACCGATGACCATCGGAATGACTGATGAACAGTTCGAGTTGTGGATGCGTTCACAGGGCGGATTTCCGATCGATCAAGGAGAAAAGGAAGACCTCCAGTTGAGGGGGCTTTATATGGCCCTTCCTCCCAAGAAATCCCGTCGTGCGGCCTGACCTTGCGCCACATGGGGCCTCTCGTCTTTGTCCTCACCTGCAACGAACGAAGAAACACGCCGCCAAGATCCCATCGCGCCGTCGGTCACCTTTCAGCTTTCAGGTTTCCACTTTTCCGCTTTTCAGCTTTTCTCTTCCCTTGCCCACTGGGATCCAGTTTCACCACGCCTATTCTCGACGCCTTTCTCGCTTGAGTCTGCCATGCCTCCCGGCTCCCGATTTGCAGGGCTCTCGCGTTCCTCACTTGCGTTCAAATCGTTGACTGCGGTTGATTGGCGATGGTAAGCAAAGCCATGCAAAAGATCCTCGTCACCGGCGGAGCCGGATACCTCGGGTCGGTTCTCGTGCCCCAACTCCTTGCGGCAGGAAAATCCGTGACCGTTGTGGACAATTTCATGTTTCGCCCCACCTCGCTGGCAGACTGTTGCCACTACGATACTTTCGACGTAGTGCGTGGGGATTGCCGGGACGAGCGGCTGATGGCCGGTCTTGTTGCAAAACACGATACGATCATTCCCTTGGCGGCGTTGGTGGGCGCGCCGCTCTGCGACCGCGATGCGCTGGGCGCTATTTCGACCAACCGTGACGCGGTGCGGTTGCTCTGCCGGCAAGCCTCCGCGCTGCAGCGGATACTGATGCCGGTGACCAACAGCGGATACGGCATCGGCCAACCAGGCATTCCCTGCACGGAAGAATCGCCGCTCAATCCCATCTCTCTTTACGGCACGAGCAAGGTCGAGGCCGAGGCGGCTGTCCTTGAGCGAGAGAACAGCATCAGCTTTCGGCTGGCGACCGTCTTCGGAATGTCGCCGAGGATGCGGCTCGATCTCCTTGTGAACGACTTTGTGTATCGGGCGGTCACCGACCGGGCGCTTGTCATTTTTGAAGGGCACTTCAAACGCAATTTCATCCATGTGCGTGATGTGGCCCGAGTCTTCCTGCACGGCCTCGAAAATTTCGGCCCCATGCGCGGGCGCGCTTACAATGTCGGACTCGAGGACGCCAACCTCACGAAGTTGGAACTCTGTGCCGTGATCCAAAAACATTTGCCGAAATTCGTCTTCCTCGAGGCCCCGATCGGCGAAGACCCCGACAAACGCGACTACATCGTCTCCAACCAGCGGATACTCTCGACCGGCTGGTCGCCGCAGTGGGATCTGGATCGGGGCATCCGCGAACTGCTCAAGGGTTACCGCATCCTGCGCAACAGCGCGTATGCGAATGTTTGAGAATCTTCCACTTGCCGGAATCGACGCCGCGATTCTCGTCGGCGGCATGGGCACGCGGTTGCGGGGCGTAGTGGACGATGTCCCGAAGCCGCTCGCCCCGGTTCTTGGTCGACCGTTCCTGTATTACCAACTCGACATGCTTGCGCTGCGGGGTGCGCGTTCGGTCACCCTCTGTTGCGGCTACAAGGCGGGGCTGGTCCGTGAGACGATTGGATCGGATTGGCTGGGCATGCCGGTGAACTATTCCGTGGAATCCGAGCCGCTCGGCACAGGCGGAGCGCTGAGCCTTGCACGGCAGTTGCTGGCATCTCCACTTGTGCTCGTCCTCAATGGAGATTCTTGGCTTGAGCCGGATTGGGCTGATTTTGTTGAAGCCGCAGGCGATTCGCGCGCGGAGGTCAGCCTCGCTCTCGTCGAGGTGCCGGATTCCGGACGCTTCGGAACCGTCGGGATTGAGGACGGGCTTGTGATCGACTTCAAGGAAAAGAGTGCGAGCCGCCAGGCCGGCCTCATTAATGGTGGCGTCTATCTTGTTTCCCAGGACGTCCTAGGCACACTCCAAGAGGGACCTTGCTCGCTTGAGAAAGATATATTTCCTGCCTTGGCGCTGGAAAGGCGGCTTCGCGGGATGGTCGCACAGTCCCCGTTTCTGGATATCGGAGTGCCTGGGGATTACGCCGCTGCCGGGAACTTCTTTTCCGCTCTGGGGATCGCGCCGCACACCATGTTTCCCGACATGCCTTCGATGGATCAGGCACAGCCCAAGCTTGGAACATGCGCCGTGATTTTCGACGAAAGTGGACGCGTCCTTCTGGAGCAACGCTCCGATTGCGGATGGTGGTGCCTGCCGGCAGGGCGTTTGGATGCGGGGGAAACCCTCACCCAAGGAGCGGTTCGCGAGGCGCGTGAAGAAACCGGGCTCGATATCGAGATCTCCGGCTTCCTCGGGATGTTTTCCGATCCCAAGCGCCGAACAGTCCGCTATCCCGACAACGGCGACCTGCGCCAGCTCGTGGACGCCGCCGTCTTCGCACTTCCTGCCGGCGGAAAACTCACGGCAAGCCCGGAAAGCCTCGATCTGAGGTGGTTTGCCCCCAATGAACTCCCTCTCAACACCGTGCCGCCGGTCGTGGAAATCCTCCGCGTAGCCTTCCGCCACGAAGGCAGCCCTGTCTTGCGATGAAAGCCTCATGAACTGACCCGCTCCAGCAGTTTCCCACTCTCCATTCTCCTTGAATACTCCATTCTCCATTTTTCATTATCCCTCTCTCCCATGATCATTTCCCGAACACCATTCCGCATTTCATTCTTCGGTGGCGGCTCGGATTATCCGGCTTGGTCTCGCGAGCACGGCGGCGCGGTGCTGGCCACGGCGATAGACAAATACTGCTACCTCACCTGTCGGTATCTTCCTCCGTTTTTCGAGCACCGTTTCCGGATTTTGTATTCCAAAATCGAAGCCGTCCATCGTGTCGATGAGATCGAGCATCCCGCCGTCCGGGGAGCCTTGCAGGAATTGAAATTTACACGCGGCGTCGAGATCCACCACGATGGCGACCTGCCTGCCCGCAGCGGCATGGGTTCGAGTTCGTCCTTTGCCGTCGGAATTTTGCTCGCCCTCCACGCTCTCGAAGGTCGGATGCGAAGCAAGGAACAACTTGCACGCGAAGCCATTCGTCTCGAACAGGAAGTGCTTCGCGAAACAGTCGGCTCACAGGATCAGGTGGCGGCGGCCTTTGGCGGATTCAACACAATTCGGTTTTTGCCGGACGGATCGTTTTCTGTTCAGCCGGTCCTTATCCCAGCAGTCCGCATGGCGGATTTGAAGCGCCATCTCATGCTCTTCTTTACCGGCATCTCGCGCACTTCGTCCGACGTCGCTTCCACATTCGCCGGCTCGCTCAATGATCGCGCGGCGAGCATTAGCCGCTTCGTGGAAATGGTGGACGAAGGGCTCGATATTCTATCCTGCGGACGTATTGAGGATTTCGGCCACCTGCTCGACGAGGCCTGGCAAATCAAGCGTTCGTTGAGCCATGCGGTATCAACCACCGCTGTGGACGAGGCGTATGCGCTGGCGCGAGGAGCTGGCGCGCTCGGCGGTAAGTTGCTCGGGGCTGGTGGCGGGGGATTCCTGCTTGTTTTTACCCCGCCCGAACGCCGGCGCCATGTCGAAAAAGCCCTCTCCCATTTCCTCCATGTCCCGTTCGACTTCGAGCCCTTCGGCAGCCAGATCGTTCTCTACGACCCAGAACAGGACTACGAAGAAAATGCAGAATGGAGAATGAAAAATGGAAAATAGGCGAGATTTGCGGGAGCGGACGCTGGATTTTGCCGCGGGGGACTGAAGAAATGGAGAATAAAAAATGAAAAATGACCGCGTGGGGCGAGATTTGCGGGGGCGGACGTTGGACTTTTCGCGGAGGATTATTCGGTTGTTTGCTGCGCTACCCAAGAACGCGTTGGCACAGACTTTGGGGAAACAGGTCCCCCGGAGTGGCACGTCGGTTGGGGCCAATTACCGGGAAGCCGACAGCGGCCGCACGAAACCCGAGTTCATTGCCAAAATGGGCGACTGCCTGAGAGAGCTCTCCGAGACCGACTACTGGCTGGAGCTGATGGCAGCGGAGGAAATTGTCTCCGCCGACCGCTTCGCTCCATTGATGCAAGAAACCCGCGAGCTCATCGCCATTTTTACAACGATCATCAAAAAAGCCCGCAACCAATAAATTTCTCCATTCGCCCCTTCCCCCCATTCTCCATTTTCCATTATGCATTCTACATTTCTTAACTGGCCCCTGATGAGGAATAACATCACGCGCGCAGACCTTGATGCGCTGATCGAGTTTTTGCATCAGGACGACCCGATCCTGACTCAGTCGAAACAGGTTGAAGCCTTCGAACAGGAGTGGAGTGAATGGCTCGGCGTCAAACACAGCGTCTTTGTTAACTCCGGCTCGTCCGCGAACGAGATCACCATGCTTGCCTTGCGCGAACTGCACGGCACAGGCGAAGTGATCGTGCCTCCGCTCACTTGGGTCTCTGACATCGCCAGCGTCCTTCATGCCGGGTTCACTCCTGTCTTCGCTGATATCAACCCGCACACGCTGGGGATGGATAGCGTGGAGGTCATCAAGAAAATCACCCCCCGCACCAAGGCTGTCTTTCTCACCCACATCCTCGGCTACAATGCTCTGGACGACGCGCTGCTCGATGCCTGCACCTCGCGGGGGATCCCGCTCATCGAGGACGTCTGCGAGTCGCACGGAGCGACATTTCACGGAAAAAAATGCGGCGCATTCGGTTTTGCATCGAACTTCTCATTTTATTACGCCCACCATCTCAGCACCATCGAGGGAGGCATGGTCTGCACGGATAACGCGGAGTTTTACGAGTTGTGCCGCGTGGCACGTTCTCACGGGATGGTCCGCGAGTCCCGCGACGAGGCATTTCGTTCCCGCTACGCGGATGCCCACCCCGACCTCAACCCCGCCTTCATTTTTGCATTCCCCGCACACAACATGCGAGGC
>Ga0194053_10001257_pt1 | contig 16593 bp, 18 predicted proteins | sample SepL228m_MetaG_FD_161684 | JGI IMG/M metagenome (GOLD analysis project Ga0194053, IMG submission 161684) | Anoxic zone freshwater microbial communities from boreal shield lake in IISD Experimental Lakes Area, Ontario, Canada - Sep2016-L227-8m | ecosystem: Environmental > Aquatic > Freshwater >... | reverse complement strand
GCAGGTAGGGCGTCCCTCCGGGAATCGGCGGCGTTGAGGTTGCTATGAGAAACTACATAGTGCCGGGTCTTTTGGTTTCCTGTATGTTGCTGGTAGCCTTCTGGCTTGTGGCGGGAAGGATTAGTGACAAGCCTTTCAAGGCCTTTGATTTGACGGGAGAGGACTTTGCAGGGTTTACCCCGATGGTTCCCGGAATGACCGTGCAAGTGCTTCCGGTTACTGTCAGGGAGCAGGCCGAACCCAACATCGTGGCGTATGTGGCCGAATGCGAAGGTTCGCCTGTGAAGCTTGGGTTGCGCTTGGTGCATGGGTACAACATGCCCATGTGCATGAAAATCAAGGGCTACCGTGTTGAGGAAGTTGCTCGGTTGTTAAGTTCTCAAGTTGTTGAGAATGGAGCCCCCATCAACTCAACAACTCAACAACTCAGCAACTCAGTTCCCCAGGGGCTTCCTGTCCAGATCTGGCGGGTTATTTCCTCGACGGGCGATACGTCCATCTGGGTTACCACCATGATCCGTTCTGGAGATTTTGCCGTGACCACGGTAGATGTCTGTTCCATGGCTTTTCCTCGTGTGGATATACCGGATGACCCGAATTGGATTCCGCAGGGGTTAAGCTTAGCCGATCTCAAGCATCCGATTCAATCATCCAGGAAATATCTCAGGGCGCGATGGAATGCCTCCCGTACTGATGTGTTGACCTTTTTGCGCTTGCGTCAACCTGCGTGGGCCAATGAGGAGCTTCTAACCTATGTATCCCGTAGCGTGTCATTCCCTGTGACGACGGAGAATGAGTCTATGGTGATTCGTCAGGTACTCACCGGACATAGCGCCATGCTAAAAGAGCTACAGCACTGGCGAGGGCAGGCGAAAAACGTGAATCTCGCCCCTTGAGCATCACTTGCTCAACCTGTTCAGTGTTAGGATTTCTCCTAGCGTACTTACCGTCCATTCTGCTTTTTCCGGCGTCGTTGCTTGCCCTGTGTCCTGAACAGATTTCTGGCGGCGTCTGACCGTGCCGGGGACGGCGCGGTCCACCTTGAGAGCAGGTCGGTCTATTGTGGGGAGGTTATGAACCATAGCGCTCTCCCCGCTCGCGCACGATGATGGCCTGTTCGCGCTCGATAAAAGTGAGTCCACTGCAATTCTCTCCGCAGTGCGGAGAGAATTGGTAACGCAGGAAGGGAGTGCGTAAACTACGGCCCAGTTCTGTGGCGTGCGCGTCCGTGCGTTGTTTATTCCTGGTTTTCACGCTCCGCTCCCTTTTTCTTTCAGTGCTGTCAAAAGTTCATACCCTTTTGGGGTGAGGCGGTACTTTTGGAGGCGGCTGGTGGGTTTGTCAGGTAACGTCCGTTCGATAAACCCGGCTTCCAGAGCCGGCTTAAGGTAGCGATTCTCAAAGTTGTCACGTCCGCGAAGTTGCAAGGCCTTTTGAATCGCTTGCCGAGTCATTTCCCCGTCTATCACAAAGAGAACTCGCTCGGGTTCCGATAGAGGCACAAATCCGCCTTGCCCTGTGACTTGCCCTGTGACTTGCCCTGTGACTTGCCCTGTGATTTGAGTGGTCGGGCGGCGAAGAGTGACGAGAAAACCGTCTGAAACAGTGAATTCCGGCTCAGGGAGGCCTGTTTCCCTGCACCGGCGAATCATGTCGCGGGTACCAGTACCCATCCGCTCGATATATTCGGTAAGATAAAGCGGTTCGGCTAATAGTGGATTGGCAGGAATGGACCCGTGGGGCTGGCGAAGCTTTTCAAGTGTCAGTGAGTGAGGCAGAACGCCAGGATTCCAAACCTCCAAACGATCCGAAAATAGCATGACCTGAATACTGCCGTTGCTGGTGTAATCGCGATGAGCAACGGCATTGACAATAGCTTCCGCCACCACTTCCCGAGGGATCTCGTAGGCAACCGGTGCTCGGGGACCATCCTTCCGAGTGCCAACAGAGAGATTCAACTTTGACATGACGAAATCAAGAGCCTGGTCCACGAGCGTAAACACGGTGCCTTTGACGAAAACGAGGCGAGGTATGCCCAACTGAGTCGCGGCGAGAAATTCGCGGTGGGTTGGAGAAAAACCTTTAGCATCTTCCCATCCATATTCGTCGCCGAATAAACCCAGATACACACTACATCGTCGTACTTCATCCAAATAGACGTCATCAGGGCGACGGTCGGAGGCCGGAAGATCCTCAAAGAGAAAGACATCAAAGAAGCGGCTCAGCAAGGCATCACCAAGGATATAGGTTTTGAGAGCTTGCCGTTCTGTGGCGAACTCCTTTTGCACACTACTGATGAATATCCGTGTTTTCATAACATGAAAATTTGGCCGATGTCCGCATGGTAATATTTGCGTAACCAGTTGTCATTATGCTGAATGCAACATTTTCCACGCACTGCGCGGAAAATTGAGAACGCAAGACAACATTGCCCGAAGTAGGCCAGACTCTTGATTACCTTCGTCATACACCCAGCCTCGTCAGAATTTCTTTGAGCGCTTTGTCCGTCTCCCGCGCCTCTTTCTCCAAATCACCGAGTTCCTCAACAATCTCGGCAAGTGGACGGTACTCATCAGCGTCACCGGTATGGATGTAGCGGCTGGGGGAAATGTTGTAATCGTTTTTCGCGATTTCAGTGGTGCCGACAACACGGCTGTATTTATCCACTTCCTTCCAGGTCAGAAAGGTATCGGCAATACGGGCGATGGCTTCTTCGGGGATGTAGTTCTTTGGATCCCCTTTGATAAACTCGCGGCTGGCGTTGAGCAGTAGCATCTTGCCCGCGCGGGTTTTCGGCTTTGCCCGATTGAGAACGATGATGATGCCGGGGGCGGTGGTGTTGTAGAAAAGATTCTCCGGCAGGTAGATCACGCCGTCTATCAGATCCTGATCAACGAACCATTTGCGGACATCTTTTTCCTTGTTCGTATTGGCATTGCCGGAGCCGGTCATCATCAAGGTCGCGTGTTCCGTGGGTGGTGGCGTTGAAGTCCACTCGGTCAAGTATCCCCTTAAGCAGAGGGTTGGCATCGGCGATGGCGCGCAGGTGGGTGGTGAGTTGCTGGCCGATCATGTCGGAAAGTTTGCGGATGACGGACCAGACGGTGTCGTCCGGGTTCTTGGGCTCCAGCGGGAGGTAAAAGCGCACGAGTTTCTTATCGTGTTTCACCAGTTTGAAGGCCTTGGCCCGACCGCCGACTTCCTCGGCAATGCGATTCAATTCGTCATCGAAAACATCGCAAAGGCGCTTTGTGAAGATGAGCGGAAGAATGAAGTCCTTATATTTGCCGGCATCTTTGGCGCCGCGGATGGAGCAGGCAGCGTCCCAGATCCAGGACTCGAGGGATTTACCGTTGTCTTTTGTCATCGTTAATCCAGCTTCTTCATGGTGTCAAATAGCTTGAGCCAATGAATTGCGAGGATAGAATGATTACAGGTGGCAATCAAGATCAATGGGACTTTTGCATCAGAATGCGGTTGAATGCAGGGATTACTTCTTCCGCTTGACCCGGTATTTGACTGGAGCGTCGGCAGCCTTTAAGGCGCTGTACTTATTTTCGCTATGCGATGACAAGTTGGTGATAATCAAGGCGAGTCCCTTGTATGGATCCACACCCAGCGCGAAACAAAGATTCACGAAGTCGACAATTTCCAGCCGTCGTTCACCATTTTCGGTTTTGGCGACCCAGGAGTGAGACACTCCGAGACGGGAGGCAATGGTGCGCATAGGGAGGTTTTTGGCAGCGCGATTAGTGCGTAGCCAATTTCGCAGCGCAGCCCTTGTTTCGGGTTGGAGTATCTGATCCATCATTTGACGGAGAAGATACTCTATCCCATGCATAATATCCAAAATGGAAACATGCAAAACAGGTCACAACATAATAAACCACAATGTGATATGAATTTTAATCGCCATGCTTTGTGTTCCCGAAATGGGAACAGATTATGGGCCATGGCTTCAGGATTCTGAAGCCTATATTCCCCGGAGCGTCGTCAGACTATCGCCAAGCAATTCCGCCCGCCAACCACGCAGAAGACGATGATTCATTGGCAAGGCAAGGGTTCCTTCGTGCAGCAGCATCAGAACATCATTCTTGGTGCTTACCAGACGGGCATCCACTCGCTTGGCCTCGGCGGATATTCGAATATTCTCCACCAATACGGCGATTCTTTCTTTGCCGATTTTTCGCTCATCAGGAGGTTCCGATACAAGAGGGCATTCCGATTCAGGTATTGCCAATCCCTGCTGAACTGCTGCCAGTAAGGGTTCGCCGTAACGCGCCTCGGTCCGGCGTTTGAAATCACGGCATTTCTCGAAGTCAGCGATTTGAGTCGGCATGATACAAGCCAGGGATAACAGTTCTGAATCTTCCGCCACATGCTGACGTGGAAGATCTGCGGATTTGGCTTCCTGCTCCCGCCAAGTGGCGAGCTCGCGTAACACGGCCAGACTGCGGATGCCTAATCGTCCGGATCCGCGAATCCGGCGATAGGTTTCCGCCGGACTCCGCTCTTCTGTAAGGATGGGGTCATTGAGCAGCTGAAGCTCTTCATTCAGCCACGACTCAACGCCTGTCTCCCGGGCTTTTTCCCGCATGAGGGTTGCGGCCCGCGGTAGGTACCGAACGTCATCTGCGGCATATTCCAATTGTTCGCCAGATAAGGGGCGCGCCATCCAGTCGGCGCGGGTATGTCCTTTGGGTAATTGGACATCCAGGAGATTGGCCAGTAAATTTTGAAGTGAGATCTCACTGCTTAGTCCTGCGAACCCAGCCGCCAGTCGGGTGTCAAAGATGTTTTGCGGGATGCCGCCTGTCGCGCGGCGAAGAATCATGAGATCCTGGGGGGCATCATGCAGAATTTTTACAATACCCGGGTTTGTAAATACTTTTCCCAGAGGGGTAAGGTCAGATATGGCAACAGTATCAATTAGAAAACAAGTGCCATCAGGTGTCCCGAGTTGGATCATTCCCAGTCGAGCGTAGAACGTCCGTTCCCATACAAACTCAGTATCAACAGCCACGCAGGGGGTGTCGGATAGGTATTCAATAAGTTTCCCGAGATCGCCCGGAGTATCAATCATTGTGTAGTCATTAGCCATGTATCCATTATATCAGGGGCGCAGTCTTAATCATAATCTTAATCGTAATCCTGATCTGATTGCAGTAAGGTGAAAACAGTAATGCCGTAAAGGCGGAAGGAGATGAGCCTTATGACCCAGTTGGCTGAAACACGTAGTATGGCCCTATTTTGTGATTTTGAGAATATAGCCCTGGGGGTACGTGATGCGAACTACCCGCCCTTTGATATCAGCAAAGTGCTCGAGCGTCTGCTGCTTAAAGGCAACATTGTGGTCAAAAAGGCGTATTGTGATTGGAGTCGATACAAGGAGTTCAAGGGCCTGATGCATGAGGCTTCGTTTGAATTAATTGAAATTCCGCATGTTCGCCAGTCTGGTAAAAACTCCGCCGATATCCGGCTTGTGGTGGATGCGCTGGATCTTTGCTACACGAAAAGTCACGTTGACACCTTCGTCATCATTAGTGGGGATTCGGATTTCTCGCCGCTTGTGAGTAAATTGCGGGAAAACGACAAGATCGTGATTGGGGTGGGGGCTAAAAACTCAACCTCCGAACTGTTGATTGCCAACTGTGATGAATTTATCTACTACGATGATCTGGTGCGGCGCGCCCTGCCCCGGCCCCGTGTCGTACGTAAGCCGGCGAGAGCCGATGCCCCGACCGCCAAGGCGCCGGTTGTTGCTGCCTCAAAAGATCCCAAGGATAAGAAAGACGAGGCTTTTGATCTACTGGTTGCAACTTATGAGGCCCTGTTGGAGGAACGTGGTGAAGGGGAAAAGATCTGGGGCTCCATGATCAAGCAGACACTCCGGCGTCGAAAGCCCGGCTTCAGCGAGTCGTACTACGGATTTCGCTCCTTTAATCAGCTGCTCGATGAAGCTCGTGATCGTGGAATTTTCGACCTTGAGCGCGACGAAAAATCCGGCGGCTATGTCATCAAAGGCGTTGCTGCGCAGTAGTCAGGATTCAGAATAGATCTATATACTGGATACTGAATTCTGACTTCTGGATCCTAATTTTATTAGTCTCGCTTGTTTGAAATCAAAAACGCTATCATTCAAAAATATGGATACAAAGATTGATGCACCTCTAAAGCCTACTTTCGCAGCCCTCGGGCTATCTCCCGCCATTCTCAAAGCCGTTGAAACCCTGGGGTTCGAAGAGCCCTCGCCTATTCAGGCGGCGGCCATACCTGTTCTCATGGCGGGAAACGACGTCGTGGGGCAGTCGCAAACGGGTTCTGGGAAAACAGCGGCTTTTGCCATTCCTGCAATTGAGAAAGTGGATGCGGCCAATCGTGCGGTCCAAATTCTGATTCTATGTCCGACCCGTGAACTCGCAACCCAGGTGGCGGAAGAGGTTCACAAGCTTTCCCTTCACAAACGGGGTGTGCATTCGGTGCCCATTTACGGCGGGGCCTCCTATGACCGCCAGTTGTTTGAATTGCGGAAAGGGGTCCAGATCGTTATCGGAACACCGGGGCGGGTGTTAGATCATATCGATCGCGGTACCCTGAAGCTTGATCAAGTAAGCATGGTCATTCTGGATGAGGCCGATCGTATGCTGGATATGGGTTTCCGGGATGATATTGGCAAAATTCTGGACTCCACTCCCTCCGAACGGCAGACTGTATTCTTTTCCGCCACCATGTCGCCGCCTATTCGCGAGCTGATCAAGCGCTATTCGCGTGATCCTAAACCCATCCGTATGGAGCAGAAAACAGCCACTGTGTCTACCGTTGAACAATGGTTCTACGAGGTTCAGCACGTTCATAAAGTGGCGGCGTTGCTGCGCTTGATTGACTATTACGGCTTCCGTCTGGGTATCATCTTCTGTAATACCCAACGCATGGTGGACGAGCTTACTGATACTCTGCTCGCCCAGGGATTTTCGGCCGATCGTTTGCATGGCGGAATTCCGCAGGTTCAGCGGACGCGCGTGATGAATAAGTTCAAGAAGTGTGAATTCGAATTTCTTGTTGCCACCGATGTAGCCGCCCGGGGTATCGATGTGGATGATCTGGAGTTGGTGGTCAATTACGATATCCCCTATGATGCAGAGGACTATGTTCACCGGATTGGTCGAACTGGACGTGCTGGCAAGCGCGGGATGGCCATTACTTTTGTGTCAGGTCGCGATATTTACAAACTCCCCTTTATTGAGCGGTTTACCCGCACCCGCATTCTTCGCGGCAAGATGCCGACCATGGGCGAAGTTGAGGAAAAACGAACCGATGCCCTGATTGAAAAAGTGCGTAAGGTATTGCGGGGAACTGCGTTTGCCTCGCAAATGCCTCTTGTGGATCGATTGCTCGAGGAAGGCTTCTCCTCCACAGATATTGCTGCTGCATTGTTTGTTATGGCGACTGGTGGAAGCGGCGACAGTGAGGAGGCTCCGACCGCTGGCAAAGTAGCGCCCGCCGCCGTCAAACCTGCCCCGCGGCCTACCATGACCCCGCCAGTGAATACGGCGCCGTCTATTCCCAGACCGGTGGCTGTAAAATCTGCCACCCCCGTGACGGCCACGGCCTCAAAGGTGGCGTCGAAGCTAACGCCCATGGTTACGTCCAAGATTATGCCTGCCGCTGCGCCTAAGATTCTGCCGGTCATTGCGCCTAAAAAGCAACCACGTCCGGACTCAAAGCCCATGCGCGAACGGCGTGCGGAAGCTCTTGTTCCCAGCACAAAAACCAACGAAGATCCCCTGCCTATATTGCGTCTTGCGCCACGGGGGAGTCAGTGGGTCAGGCTGAGTGTGGGATGGAGCGATAAAATCAATCCAAGGGCGATTGTCAACCTGTTCGAAGCCAAACTTGGAGTGCTCCCGCCGCGTGTGGGCATGATCGAGCTGACCCAGACTCAGTCCTTTGCCCAAGTCGGAAAGGAATTTCTGGCCCCGCTTGAGAATGGCCCGATGACGGTGGATTCCGAATTCGGCGACCTGACACTTTCATTGCTTCCCGAAAAACATACCTCAGACGTAAAAGGGAAGCCGCGGAAATCAGTGGACAGTGGACAGTAGGCAGTTGGCAGTGAGCAGGGGCCAGAAAGAAGCTTACTGCTTTCTGCACACTGCATTCTGCTAGCTGGTTACTGCTGCTTACTGCCAACTGACCACTGCTTACTGATCTCTTCAGCAGCCACTTCGTTCCCGCGGGCATTCCAGTGGCGGTCGGTTTTCAGGTAGCAGGACTGCCAGCCTTCCGGCGTCGCTTTGATGGCTGGCATGAGATCAAGATATTGAATTCCCAAGGTGGCGCAGAGGCTTCGCATTTTCGCGGGCAGAGGTGCTTCTCCCAGCTTTTCCGTCCGTTGAATATCGGTATCGCAGGGGATGGTCAATACGAGTATGGGAATGGAAGGGGCCGCAATCCGGAATTCCTGAAGCACTTTTTCCAGCCGATCCCACTGGGCTGAAGTAAAGTCGAAATACCCCGCGTAGTTGGCGGGAAGAGTTGCCTGACGATGTCGTGATAGGCTTTTGAAATGTTTGATCAAATTGCCGGTATAAGTGAGATTAAGCAGGATTTGCTCCAATAGTTTTGAGCTGGGAGCCGGGGTTTGTGGTTTGGTGATGAGCAGCTCGTAATTTGGTTTAGTACCTGTGAAAAAAGGGCGGATCCGATCTGCATGCATGATGCGACCATACTCATAATCGTCATCCAGAAAGTCATTGTCCGGCAAAATGGTGATGATCAGGGCCTCATGTTCAAAGGTTTTTGCCAGTTCGGTATAGAGCATCAGATACTGGGTGGGGCCAAACGAGCCTGAGGTTCCGAAATTCAGGCATTCGAGCCCGGTAATTCGTTCGAGGCGGTCACTCATACGGTTCTCTGAGGCAACGCCCCAGCCTTCTACAAAGGAGTCCCCTAGAACGACCACGCGCTTTTTCCCGTGGGATTTAAGGTCACGCTCCTTATCCCTCATGCCCTGGCCGTTTGCGTGATAGGTTAGGTTATAGTCAGGGGAAACGTGTTTAAACGAAGAATGGGGGTCGTGCCAGACCCCGAATTTGGGGTTGCTGTCCGCCCAGAAACGCGAGCCAATATTACTCAGGCAATAAGAGGGCTTGGCGATTTTTAAGCGCCCACTGGCGCAAAGCCACGCCAGGCCAACCTCCAGCAGGACAACAGTTAGGATCAGGCTAATCGACACCCGCAACATCAACTTCAAAAGGGTTTTCATGAGTTGCAGGATATCGATTTACATTCAAATACAGAAGCCCGAATTGCGAAGTCAGGACCCTTCCTTCCCGCTAACCTGGGCGGAACTAAAGGTGGCCATCTCGGCCATCATTTTGAGGGCAGCCTGAATAATGGTCATCGCGAGCGCACCACCAGTTCCCTCTCCAAGCCGCATATTGAGGTCAAGAATAGGCTTCACCCCGATGGCATTCATGACAATTCGATGGCCGGCCTCTTCTGACAGATGGCTGAAGAATACATAGTCGGCTGCGGCAGGTTGAAGTTTGATGGCCGCCAATGCGCCTGCGGTGGAAATGAAGCCATCTACTACCACGGGAACCCGATTAGCTGCCCCACCCAGAACCAGGCCGGCGATGCCAGCGATTTCAAAACCGCCCAAGGCTGCCAGTATGGAGAGAGGCTCGGTCAATGAGTCCTTGTTGATGGCGATGGATTTTTCGATCACGCTGATTTTATGTTGAAGGCGGGCGTCATCGACACCGGTGCCGCGGCCGGTGATGGAGGAGGGTTTGAGATCCAGATAGGCGGCGAAAAGGGCGGTGGCAGGCGTGGTGTTGGCGATACCCATTTCTCCAGTTCCCAAGAGGGTGATCCCCTCGCTGGCGGCCTGTGTGGCCAGCGCAATACCCGTCTCCAGTGCCTGAATGGTTTGAGCTTTGGTCATAGCAGGTCCGATCGCCATATTGGCTGTACCGCGCGCCACCTTGTGGTGCAGCAGGTGGGGGGCATTGGCGAAATCAGCGTCAACACCCATATCCACTACGTTCAGTTCGGCACCTGCGTGGCGGGCAAAGACATTGACGGCGGCCCCGCCCGCCAGCATGTTGAAGACCATTTGCGGAGTGACTTCCTTGGGGAAGGCGGAGACGCCTTCGGCGGCTACGCCATGATCCCCTGCAAAGCAATAGATGCGGCATTTGCCGGGTTTGGGTTTAACGGTGCCCGTCGCCAAGGCATACCGCATGGCAATCTCTTCCAGGCGGCCAAGGCTGCCTTGGGGCTTGGTCAGGTCATCCAGATGCGCCTGTATGGCGGGAGTAATGGAGTGGTCGACCGGACGGATTATTTTCAGTGTATGTTCAAGTGTGTTCATATGTTTTTTCCTTTATTTGTTTAAAAAAAAAGGGTTCCGACAATCCAGCTTCTGCTGGAGTGTCGGAACCCTTTTCCATCAGATTCCAAAATATTTATGATTCGGCAGGTCTTCTGGCTTTCGGATCATTGCCGGTTCTTCAACCTTCCCGGGCCGATGCGGTTTTGCCGCTCGACCCAGTGGTGGGGTACTCCCTGAAAAACCAACTCCTCGATTACAGCGACGGGATCGCCACGGATTTGCACCGTGTTCCGGGATGCCGAATCAACTATTCACATATTGGGGCGTAGAATAAAGAGTGGCCGCCAGACTGTCAAGCCTTGACCACATTCTTGGCTGGCTTCAAGTAGACGCCCCGCGTGTCCACAATCAACTTGGCATTCTTCAAAATCATCTTGTAATCGAAAGAGGTGTGGTTGGTGGCCAGCAGGATGCAATCGTAGGAGGCAATGCTCTTGGCGGTCAGAGGGACGCTTTGCAGGTCGAATTTATGTTCCCGCATTTTGGGGAAAGCGGGGAAATAAGGATCTGAATAGGCAAATTTCGCGCCGCGTTTACGGAGTAATTCCAGCAAAATACAGGAGGGGGATTCCCGGGAATCATCCACATCTTTTTTATAGGCAAGTCCGAGCACGAGCACTTTACTGCCTTTAACCGATTTGCCTCGATCATTCAGGGCATCATTCAACTTGCCGATCACCCACTCCGGCATACCGCTGTTAACTTCGCCCGCCAGCTCGATGAAGCGTGTGTGAACTCCATATTCGCGGGCCTTCCAGGTGAGATAGAACGGATCAATCGGAATGCAGTGTCCGCCCAAACCGGGGCCCGGTTGATAGGGTACGAAACCGAAAGGCTTGGTGGCGGCAGCATTGATCACCTCATGGATGTCGATTCCCATACGGTCAGCCACAATTTTCATCTCGTTGACCAGGCCGATATTTACCGAGCGGTGGATGTTCTCCAGCAGTTTGGTCATTTCGGCCACACGGGTGGAACTCACCGGGACAACCCGGTCAATAATCGAGCCGTAGAGAGTGACGCCCACTTCAAGACAGGTCGGGGTAATTCCCCCGCAGACTTTCGGGATGGTCCGGGTATTGAATTTCTGATTGCCGGGATCTTCGCGTTCGGGGGAAAATGTGAGAAAATAATCTTTTCCGACGGTAAATCCACGCGCCTCAATACGCGGCAGGAGTTCTTCGTCCGTGGTACCGGGATAGGTGGTGCTTTCGAGGGACATAAGCTGGCCTGCCCGGATGTTGGGGATCAGTGATTCTACAGTTCCAATTACGTAACTCATATCCGGCTCACGGTGCTCGTCGAGTGGAGTGGGGACGCAGATAATCAGGGCATCGGCTTTTTTGGCCTCAGCAAAATTGGTGGTAGCCCGGAAACCGGCTTTGCGTGTTTGAAGAATTGCGCTGGCGGGGATATGTTCAATGTAGCTCTTGCCCGCATTGAGTTTGGTCACCTTGCTGTCGTCAATGTCAATGCCCACTACCCGGAAGCCTTCTTCCGCGAAGCGGATGACGAGCGGGAGCCCCACATAACCCAAACCGACAATACCAATAACGGCTGACTTGTTATTCAGTTTCTCGATAAGCATTTCTTTGTGTTTCATAGTTCTCCTTAGTTTAAGAAATTGAATGATAATCCCGGTACCACGCGACAAATTCAGGCAAACCTTGTGCGATTGATGTTGTCGGCTGGAAGCCCAGCTTGGTTTGGGCCAGTGTAATGTCGGCGTAGGTGGCGGGGACGTCCCCCGGCTGCATGGGGAGTAATTCCATTTTAGGTTCCACGCCAAGGGTAGTGGCCAGAGTCCGGATCATGTCCATCAGGTTTTCAGCGTTATGATTTCCCAGATTGAGCACCTCATAGGGGGCGAGTCCGGTGCTGAATAGTGCTGACTTCACGCCGGCAATAATGTCATCGATATAGGTGAAGTCACGGCGCATCTGGCCGTGATTGAAAACCGGAATGGATTTTCCTGCGAGCATGGCCTTTGTGAAACTCCAGTAGGCCATATCGGGGCGGCCCCAAGGTCCATAGACGGTGAAAAAGCGGAGGCCGACTGTTTGCAGTCCATAAAGATGGGTGTAGGTGTGTGCCATCAATTCATTGGCTTTTTTTGTGGCGGCATAGAGGCTGACCGGACAGTCCACGGGATCGTTCTCACTAAAAGGGAGCTTGGTGTTACCCCCGTAAACGCTGGAACTCGAGGCGTAGACAAGGCGTGGCGTTTTAGCGTGGCGGCAGGCTTCCAGGATGTTAAGAAAGCCTTCCAAATTTGATTTCTGATAGGCCGAGGGATTGGTTAGTGAATAACGAACTCCGGCTTGTGCTGCGAGATTACAGACGACATCGAAGCGGTGTTCTTTGAAAAGGTTTGTCAGCAGGGCGGCATCGCAGAGGTCGCCCTCAACACCCATATAATTGTTAAAACCGGTCAATCGGGCATGACGGTCGCGTTTGAGTTGTACGGGGTAGTAATCGTTGAAATTGTCGAGGCCGACCACTGTGTGTCCCTCTTTCAGGAGGGTATGAGCCAGATGCATTCCGATAAAACCTGCAGTTCCTGTAACAAATATTTTCATGATTTGATCTGGGGAGAGTGACAAATACGATCACATATGTGTGATTTTTACTTTAATTCTTTGAAACAGGCAACAATCCGTTCAGCGGTATGCCCATCCCATAGGGGGGGCTGGTGTGGGGCTCTGGGGAGCGCGGCGGCCTCCCTGAACTCGGCGCGGATGCGCTCGATGTCGTTTCCGACCAGGACGCTGACGCCCCCATGTTCCCGCAAGGTAATGGGGCGCTCAGTGTTCCAACGGAGCGTCAGGCAGGGGGTTCCCCAGATACAGCATTCTTCCTGCAGTCCGCCGCTATCCGTTAACATGACCTTTGCCCCCATGCTGAGCCGCAACATTTCATGGTATCCCAGAGGTTGGGTGAGGATAATGCCGGGAGCTTTTTGGAGTAGCTCCCACAGCCCGGAGGACTCCAGCTTTTTGCGGGTACGGGGGTGGACGGGCCAGATCAAGGGGATGACCGGGGCCACTTCGTCAGTAAGAAAACTTACCAGTGGCGCGAGGACATTCAGGTCGTCAACATTGGAGGGGCGGTGCAGTGTGATAACACAGAACCGGTTGTCTTTAAGCGGCGGGGCAGGATGATGTGCGCCCGGTAGGGCAAAAGCGGTGCAGAGGGTGGGGAGGTTCAGCGCCGCCGCTGGCGCCCGCTGGGCTTCCAGCGAATCAATCATGATATTGCCGACACGTTTGATCCGGTCGGCAGGTACGCCCTCCTTTAGAAGGTTTGCATCAGCCATGGCATCGGTAGTGAAGAGGAGGTCAGAAAGACGGTCGGTGACCATCCTGTTGATTTCTTCCGGCATATCGAGATCAAACGAACGTAACCCTGACTCAATATGGGCCAGTCGGATGTGCTCTTTTTTAGTGGTGATGGAACAGGCACAAGTGGCGTTGACGTCACCTACGACGATGACCCAGTCGGGTTTCCGTGCCTGGATCACTTTCTCAAAGGCGATCATTGTTTTACCGACCTGCTCGGCATGAGTACCGGATCCGATTTCGAGACTCACATCCGGGGCGGGAATACTCAGCTCCTTGAAAAAAGAGTCCGACATGGCGACATCATAATGCTGCCCGGTGTGCACGAGGGTATGGGTGAAAATATCCGGGAAGCGGCTGAGCTCGCGGACAAATGGAGCGATTTTCATGAAATTGGGACGCGCCCCGACAACTGATATGATGTTAAGCTTGGAACGGCTCATAAGTAAGGGGAAATATGTCTAATATCGGGGTAAATGTCGAGACTGGGATATGGGCTTGTAAAAACAGAAAAGAAACATTGACATTTAGGGGGTGGGAACCTAGCATAACCAACCTTTTGTTAGCAGAGAGCCGGAAAACGGCTTCGTACCGTGGATAAGGATGGATATTATGGATGCCTATGCAGTAGTTGGAACAGGCGGGAAACAGTATCTGGTGAAGGCCGGTGACACCCTTAAAGTTGAACTTCTCGAAGGGGAAGCGGGTAGCACGGTTACTTTGGATTCAGTGCTGGCGCTCTCTGATGGTAAAACCCTTACAGTGGGAACCCCTTTTGTAAAGGGTGCCAAGGTAAGTGCCGAAATTGTGGAGCGCGTGAAGGCGCCTAAAGTCGTGGCGTTCAAGAAAAAACGTCGCAAAGGTTATAAGCGGAAAGTCGGTCATCGTCAGCAGTTGACCGTGTTGCGCGTGGCCAGTATTGGCTAAAAACAGGAGTTTGATTTATGTCGAAAGCAGGCGGCAGTAGAGTAAATGGACGTAATAGCCGTGGGCAACGCCTTGGCGTTAAAGCCTATGACGGCGAATCAATTAAAGCCGGTGGCATCATTGTGCGGCAGCGCGGAACCAAGGTTAAAGCGGGACTCAACGTCAAGCTTGGCCGGGATAACACGCTGTTCTCTTTGGTCGAAGGCAAAGTGAAATTTGCGAAAGAAGGCCGTGCCGTAACCGTTGTTGCGACCGAGGCTACGGCGTAAGCGTGGAGTTTGAAATAATCCGCTTCATGCAGGCCGCGTCCACTGGGCGCGGCTTTTGTTTTGAGTCACCATGAAAACACGTAAATTTATTGATTCGATGGTGATCCTGGCCGCGGCCGGTACCGGCGGAAATGGATGCCTTGCCTTTCGGCGTGAGAAATACATTGCCAAAGGTGGTCCCGATGGTGGCGATGGCGGCCGCGGGGGACATGTCATTCTGAAGGCCGATCCCAACACCGATAGTCTGATCTCGCTTTTTTTCAATCCGGAGCAACGCGCGGAAAAGGGTCAGCATGGCATGGGAAAACGCATGCATGGCCGTAACGGCGGGGATTTGGTTGTCCTGGTTCCCTGCGGTACTGAAGTTCGGGAGGCGGTATCCGGCCAATTGTTGTGTGATCTGGTCGAGCCCGGGGCGGAAATGATTGTGGCCAAGGGTGGCAAGGGTGGACTTGGGAATCCCCATTGGCAGACTTCCACCCATCAGACGCCCTATGAACATACCGAAGGCGAGCTTGGCGAAGAGAAGCGTATCCAGCTGGATGTCAAGCTTATGGCCGATGTGGGCTTGGTCGGGTTTCCGAATGCGGGTAAATCATCGATCCTGAGCCGTATCAGTAATGCCCACCCGAAAATCGGGCCTTACACCTTTACGACCATTAATCCAATCATTGGGACCGTGATCGTGGGTGAAGAGTTTGAAACGACTTCTTACCGGGTGGCGGACATCCCCGGCATTATCAAAGATGCCCATAAAGGCGTCGGGCTGGGTTTGGATTTCCTGCGACATATCGAACGCGCCACCTGTCTGGCGATTGTGGTGGATATGTCGGGTAGCGAGGGGCGCGATCCGGTTGAAGATTACAGGGTCGTGTGCCGTGAATTGAAGATGTATAATGAGACGCTTCTGACCCGTTCCACGCTTGTGGTCGCGAACAAGATGGATCTGCCTGAGTCGGCTGAAAACTTGAAGGTTTTCCGCAGGAAAACCAGAACCAAGCCCCTGCCCGTGTCTACCGAGACAGGCGAAGGCTTGGATCTCCTTAAATCACGTCTGCTGCAACTGATCCAGCACGTGGCGTAGGAAGACGTAAGACGTTAGACGTTAGATGTGAGACGTAAGACGTGACACTTGCGTTTAACATCTCACATCTTACATCTCACATCTCACATCTCAGATCTCACATCTTCTCTGAAGGCGATGACCTCATCCAGTGAGGTGGTGCCCAGCAGGACCATGACCAGGCGGTCGATCCCCATCGCCATGCCGCCGGAAGGAGGCATACCCAGCTCCAGGGCGGCAAGAAAAGCCTCGTCGAGGGGGTAGGCGGGGGCGCCCATGGCCTTGCGCTTCTGGGCGCACTCTTCAAACCTGCAGCGCTGTTCGACGGGATCGGTCAGCTCGCTGAATGCATTGGTGATCTCGACGCCATGGATATACAACTCAAAGCGTTCGGCGACAGCTTCATGACAAGGTTTTCGCCGTGACAGGGCGGCCGCTGCAGCGGGATAATCGATGACAAATACAGGGGTGTCGCGAGGCAAAGCGGGCTCAATGATGGTGACAAGATCATGTTCGAAACGCTCAGCATTATAGGCGGCTACCGGGTTCCATCCGGCGTATTTAAGGTAGAGCTCCTCCACGGTAAAACGGGGCCAG
>Ga0194053_10001254_pt1 | contig 16621 bp, 18 predicted proteins | sample SepL228m_MetaG_FD_161684 | JGI IMG/M metagenome (GOLD analysis project Ga0194053, IMG submission 161684) | Anoxic zone freshwater microbial communities from boreal shield lake in IISD Experimental Lakes Area, Ontario, Canada - Sep2016-L227-8m | ecosystem: Environmental > Aquatic > Freshwater >... | reverse complement strand
CAGGTGAACATATAGATACTAAATCTAAAGTAGACAATCTCTACTTTTATACAGCCCTTCCCGGTTCAAAAGTACCAAATCCAAGTGGCGGTTTTCGTGTCGTCTGTGCCTGCTGGGATCCGGACGTTGGCAGGCTCTATGTCGTTGCGAGTGCCCCTGACTATTCCTATCCGCGTCTGGGTTGCCGTCCCTCCCGCTCGTTCTTTTGAAACAAGTAACTTGTAGCTTGGGTATTTGTATCTTTTTGAGTTTTTTGGTTTTTTTACTTTCAATTCAGAGTATCTCGCGGTATTATTAGTCTATGTTACGAAATCCAATATTCAAAACCGCTTTTGTGGTTCTCCTTGTGACTGCTATTTTGAATATAGTTGGAATTAAACTCTATTTATTTTGGGCAACACCGTATTTTGATATCCCAATGCATTTTCTCGGTGGTTTTTGGGTTGCACTCACGGTCGTTTGGCTCTGGTCACTGCGAAAAACGGAAGTCATGCCAGACAAACTAAAGGTTGTTCTCTCTGCAATTCTCGGCGCACTCGTCATTGGATTTTTGTGGGAAATATACGAACTGTATTTTGGAATCACATTTCTTTCTGACGGAATTCGCTACTGGCGCGACAGCGGAGCAGATTTTATTATGGATTATGTTGGTGGTGTATTTGGTGCTTTGTATGGATACTCATTATTACTTTCAATAAAAAAACAAGAACAAAATGGATAATAAATTGTCTCTAACGTTTTGGAGTGGGGTAGGTTCCGTAACGGGAGCGAATTTTCTTTTGGAATGTAACAAAACAAGAATTCTCGTTGACTGCGGACTTATGCAAGGCACACCTGAAGCAGACACGGAAAACAGAAAAAAATTTCCATATGATCCAAAAACGATTGATTTTCTTTTTGCGACACATTCGCATATGGATCATATCGGACGTATTTGCAAATTGGTCAAGGATGGATTTTCTGGAGTTATTTACTCTACACCGGAGACAAAAGAACTTGCACTCGTGATGCTTCAGGATGCAATCAAAGTAATGGAAATGAATAGGCGAGAACAAAATCTCGCTCCACTCTACGGACCAGAGGATTTGGACAAGGCGATGTCGCTGTGGCAAACCATTTCCTATCACGATACAAAAAAAGTGAGCGACAGTGTGTCTGTGCTCGTCAAAGATGCCGGTCATATTCTCGGCTCGGCGATGTATGAGTTTTCTTGTGCTGGAAATTCAAAAAAAGAAACAAAAATATTATTTACTGGTGACTCGGGCAATTCTCCATCACCGCTTTTGAAAGATACAGAATCGATCGCTGGAGTTGATTATCTTGTGATGGACAGTGTGTATGGAGACAGAAACCACGAGCCGAAAGATGTGCGTGATGAGCGATTCAAAACGATTGTTGAGGAGACAATTCATGCAGGAGGAACACTCGTCATACCAGCATTTTCACTCGAGAGGACGCAAGTTGTTTTGTACGAGCTAAATAATTTGATTGAAGATAAGAAAATTCCATCTGTACCGGTGTATCTCGACTCGCCACTCGGAGAGAAAGTGACAGAAATATACAAACATTCCACGGAAAATTTTAACGAGGCTGTGCAAAGTGAAATAAAAGGAGGGGATGATATATTTAATTTTCCAAAATTATTTATTACACATGGATTCAAAGATTCCGAGGATATTGAATATCATCTCAACTCAAAAATAATTATTGCTGGTTCGGGGATGTCATCGGGCGGGCGAGTGGTGGGACATGAGACAAAGTTTTTGCCAGATCCAAAGGCGACTGTGCTCCTCATGGGTTATCAGGCACCAGGGACACTTGGCAGACAAATAGAAAATAAGCCGAGTCAGGTGGAAATAAATGATGCAATGATTCCGATTCGTGCTCGTATAGAAATGATTACCGGGTTTTCTTCACACAAAGACTCTGATCATCTCGTGCAAATGGTGGAGGAAACCGCAGAGACAGTCAAAAAAGTCTTTGTGGTAATGGGCGAACCTAAATCATCTACGTTTTTGGTTCAGAGACTTCAGAATGAGCTTAGTGTCAGTGCAGAGTATCCAAAAAGAGGTATACTATATACATTATAAATTAACAAAAATCATATGAGTATGGAAGGTGGACCACAGCTTTCTCCAAAAGAACAGCAAGTTTGGGAAGCTGTTGTTGATGTTAATGTGAATTCTACTGATCAAGAAATACTTGATCGGACAATACATAATTTGCGCAAGATTCCAATATTGGGTTTCAAACCTGGTCAGGAGGATGCCATAAAGAAAATCATAGAGGAAGCTGGTCCAGATTATTTTGAAAGTGTGCGTGATTCTTATCTCAAAACAAATGCACGTTGGGAGGCAATGAAAGAAATTGCAAAATTACTAAGTTAGAAATGAAAAAACCGAGTTTGACTCGGTTTTTTTGTTTTTGTTATTTTATTGCCAGTTTTGGTGTTGCTTGCGTAGGAGCTCCTACTGCGAATGCTGTGTCTACGATTTTCTTGAATGTTTCTGGATTTTCTGCGACGAGCGTTGCGAGAATTTTTCGGTCGATTTCAATATTTTTCTTTTTGAGTGCACCGATGAGTTTGCTGTATGATGTTCCCATTTCTTTGAGTGCGTATGAGATTTTAACATTCCAGAGTCGGCGTGCATCACCTTTTTTATCTTTTCTGTGGGCAAATGCGTATGCACCAGCGTGTGAGATGGCCTCAATAGCCTGCCTTTCTTTTGTTGCTCGTCCAAATCGAAAACCCTTTACTCGTCTGAGTACATTCTTTCGTGTTTTCAATGCATTTACGCCCTTTTTTACTCTTGTCATGGTATTTTATAATTTATAAAGTTATTTTGTGATAAATCGCGCCTTGTCTTTGTTTGAAATCTGGAAATCAACTCCTCGTGATTTTGCCATTTGGCTTCGACCGCTTTCTTTTGCATTAAAATGGTTCTGACCAGTTTTTCTGGCGAGAATTTTTCCGTTCTTTGTTACTTTCAGTCTTTTTGTGAAAGATTTGTTTGTTTTTGTTGTCATATAAATATTATTTATTTCTTTTCGATTATGATACTGAGTCCTTTTGGACTTTTTTTTGCTGGATCGGCTATCTGGTATTGTTCTGTTATAAATTTGAGCACTCGATCCATTCTCTCTCTCAAAAAACTCTCGTTCATATACTTTGTCCTACCTGGCAAAAAGAGATCTATTTTGATGCGATGACCTTCCTTTATCCAATCCGAAGCTTTTTTAGCTTTGAGCTCCAAATCGTGGTCTCCTGTGCCAACTTTTACCTGTATATTCTTGACCTCTACTGTCTTGGCCTTCGCTTTTGCCTGTTTTTGCTTCTTGTTTTCAGCGTACTGAAATTTACCATAATCCATGATTTTTGCAACTGGTGGCACGGCATTTGGCGAAATTTCGATGAGATCCAGGCCGAGTTCACGGGCTTTGTCGAGTGCCTCTGCAAATGACAAAACACCGAAATTACTGCCGTCATCTCCGATAACACGGAGCTCTTTTGCTTGTATTTGATTATTTATTCTGGTCGTGCTCAATGAGTATATGGTTAAGATAATAAGGAATAACAAAATATAGCACTAATTTAGTTTACTTTCAAGGTCTCTAGGAGGTTTTTGAAGATTTCCTCGGATTTTTCCAGAGAGATTACTCCGGGGACAGCAAGTACTTTTTGGCGGACCTCATTTAGAATAACACCAGAGAGGATTTGGATTGACTCTTTTTGTACTACAAGTGTCTGTGATTTTGAGACAGGGAAATAATATGTTGTCTGTCCGCACCCTTCGGCCCCTTCATATATTGAGTAACCGTTCCATTTTCCGATTGTGACCGGGTCAATGAATCCAGGAGAAGCGACCAGCTCGCCATTTACAAAATTTTCCTGGGGAATGTAGGGACTTATTTCTTTGACTGTATCTACAAGTCCTTTTTCAACTACTTTTATTGTGACATTGAAGTCTGTGAGATTGTTGTATGTTTTTGTATCGCCCATCATATCGCATTTGCCGTTGTTTGGATAAGGGATTTCATGATGGATCGCGACTGTGCTACCTGTGGTACTTGCAGAGAGAATTTTTGGGAATGTGAAAGAGACGCCAACACTTGCATTTGAATAACGAGAGATCGTTGTGTCTGGAGCAACTTTCTTTTTGTTTTTGATATAATATATGCCACCAAACAGAAGCGCGATAATAACAAGTGTTAGAATGATTTTTTTCATAGTGTAAAATAAGTATATAATATAACTATATCAGAATAGTCAAAAACATATGAATGTGGAAAAAGAAAATTCGCAAAAAAAGTTTATACAGGGTTTGCTTGAGTCCGTCAATGTACATATAGACGGCAGTAGGCCGTGGGATATTGCAGTTCACAACGAGGGGTTGTATGACAGAGTTCTCTCTCGGGGTAGTATTGGTGCGGGAGAGTCATATATGGACGGATGGTGGGATGCGCCAGAGCTCGACCAGTTTTTCTTTAACATTTTGCGCGGGGATATTTCCCAAAAACTTTCTTTAAACTTTGCGACAGTTTCCACAATTCTCGGTGCGTTTATTTCCGGCTATGGCTCCAAACGAAAGGCGTTTAATATTGGCGAAAAACATTACGATATTGGTAATGATATTTTCAATGCAATGCTCGACAAAAGAATGGTGTACACCTGCGGATACTGGAAAGATGCAACAAATCTGGACGAGGCACAGGAGGCAAAACTGGATTTGGTATGTAGAAAAATTGGTCTCAAAAAAGGTCAAAAAGTTTTGGATATTGGTTGTGGATGGGGAAGTTTTGCAAAATTTGCTGCTGAGAAATACGGTGCGACGGTTGTCGGCGTGACTGTTTCAAAAGAACAAGTTGAGCTCGGAAACAAACTCTGTGCTGGATTGCCCGTAGAAATTCGCTTGCAAGACTACCGTGACGTGGACGAACAGTTTGACCACATTGTTTCTCTGGGAATGTTTGAGCATGTCTGTGCACCGAACTACAAGACGTATATGAAAGTGGTGCACAGATGCCTCAAAGACGATGGGGTTTTTCTCTTGCATACAATCGGCTGTGACAAGCAAATCGCAAGTGTTGATCCGTGGATCGAAAAATATATTTTCCCTGAGGGAATGTTGCCAAACGAATCACAAATCGCCGAAGCGACAAAAGAACTTTTTGTGATGGAGGACTGGCACAACTTTGGTCCCGACTACGACAAGACTCTTATGGCTTGGTGGCACAATTTTGACGCGCATTGGCCCGAGCTCCGCGAAAAATATGGTGATAGGTTTTACCGAATGTGGAAATATTATATTCTCTCTTGCGCCGGCTCATTCCGCGCTCGATATATTCAACTCTGGCAGATTGTCTACACAAAAAAGGGAACAGTGGGTGGCTACAAACCTGTGAGATAAATAAAAACGCCCAACAGGAGTTGGACGAAATACTAATCGTGTATTACGAGACGGAGCTACGCGAGCTCTGTTTTCATCTCGGTAATTTTTCCTTCCCATGGCACGACGTGTGTGCCGAGAGTTCTTTGTATGAGCGCGTACTTGTCATACATTGATACAGAGCAGTTTTTCGGCTCTTCGGTTTTTTTGATTTCCAAAAATTTTTCCACAGACCAACCATGGAACACTTTTCGAAAAATCTGAAACCACCGACCGTGGCCGACCACAAGAACATTTTTCTCAATCATCATATTCATATATTCTGCGAGAAAACTTATAATTCGCATTTCGGCGTCCGGAACATTTTCTCCACCCGGTGCACGATACATATGATAACCAGCTCGTTTGCGAAGCAAAATCTGGTCCGGATATCTCTTTGTGATCTCGCTTTTTGACAAGTCGTGGAAAATTCCATCCCACTTTTCGTTGAGACGAGAATCTTGGACTTCTTTTATGCCGGTCCACGTAATACCGGGACGGACACCGTTAAAAGTTTCTCGTGTCCTTCGAAAATAAGAATAAAAAGCGATGTCAAAAAAATTTCTTCCAAATTTGTCGCCGAGGTAATTTCCGGTGATAAGGCTTTGTTGTTTGCCTCTGTCTGTTATTCCATATTCGTGGTTGGGAATGGGCCACTCTGCCCTTTCCTCTTGACTCACAATATTGCCGACAGATTCGGCGTGTCTCACAAACACAAGCATGTTTTTGTCTCCGCGAGAAACAGTATCATAAAAGTATGTTTGGGTACAGAAAAACCGCCCAAGGGCGGATTCTGTATTTGTGGAGGTGGGAACATCGAAGCCCCATCCATAAAGCTGATTGAAACGGATCTACAGCGCGTAGGATGTTTCAAGGTTTAATATGTGAAGCTATAAAACAAACAAAACACAACACATACGAGTCTCTAATTTTGAAACATTTCACGAGACAGGGAAATGTTCGGATCCGAAAATATTAGAATTACGTGTTCCTATCGGATGTTGGAACGATAATCCTTTCTTAGGCTCTCGCGAAAGAAAAAGCAAAGTCATTCATACTAAAGTATGGTGACTGTACTCGTGCAAAAGTATTTTTTACACTTATGGTTTCCGGCGGTTTAAGGAGTCATCGGAGCTCCGCTCTGCGCGTATCAATGCACTCTTTATGTCAAAACCTGTCACCCCCAATAATGGAATGGTAATTAATTTCTTTATCGCCGTATTTCTCAGGGAGCACGCGATAAGTCTTGCTAGACTTTCGCTCAATCTCCCGCCGTCGCGGTCCGAAGTCTCCCTTCGAAACACGGCTCAACGAAATTAATTTCTATCACCTTATTGAGGCAGGTTTTTTGTCAACGAGCTTTGATTTCTCTTTCTATATCACGCTCAGTCTGGCGCTTTTTCAGGGTTTCGCGTTTGTCGAACTTCTTTTTGCCTTTGGCGACAGCAATATCGAGCTTGATCTTAGAACCTTTATTATACACCGAAAGTGGCACTATTGTCAAACCTTTTGTCTTTTCAGCGCTTTCTAGGGCCATTATTTCATTTTTGTTGAGTAGAAGTCGGCGGTTTCTGCGTGGGTCGTACCCCTGTGGAGTGTTGTTTTCCTGATATGGTGGTATAAACATATTGACGAGGTAGGCCTCGTTTCCTCTCACCGTGACATACGCACCCTCGAGGGAGCCGTGGCTTTGTTTCAGGGATTTCACTTCAAAACCAAAAAGCTCTATACCCGCGGTATATTTGTCGATGATTTCGTAATTGAATCCTGCTGTGCGGTTTGTAATAAGGCTCATTCCCAGATTTTAACATACTAGAGAGTAATATGCATTTTGTTGACTCGATTGTGGTGTTTGTAGTACATTAGTTCTGTCCTATGAGCTTGAGCCCGTTACGGGCTTCACCTCCTTTTCGTTACGCCCATGGGCTCACCGGCCATCTTTCTCTCTGGGGGATCGATGGCCTTTTTTTATTTTTTTCAAAAAAGTTCTCTTTTCTCGTTTTTTGTGTATAATAGCCATACTATGAGTACTCCAGAAAAACAACAAAAACCGAAAATAATTATTAAGAAAACTCCGAAAAAAGATCCGGAGCAGAGTTCGATATTGAGCTATATTGTTTCCGTGCTAATCATTTTCATTATTTTGTCCGGTGCGTATTCTCTTATTGCTCGGAATACATCAAAAACTCCAGAGGTTCCGCTCTCCGAACTTTCTACGGATATCAAAGCGGGAAATGTAACTTCTATTACGGTAAATGGAGACAGTCTTGATTTGGTTTACAAAAACGGCGACAAAAAAGTTTCAAAAAAGGAAACTGGCGAGGCTCTGTCACAGACACTTACAAACCTCGGTGTCAGTACGACCGATATTGCAAAAATTAAAGTGGATATAAAAAGTGATACAGGATTTGCATACTGGGCTATAAATCTCGCGCCGATTATTATTCCACTTTTGTTTATTATTGTGTTCATTTGGTTTATTACTCGCCAAGTCAAAGGTGCAGGAATGCAAGCGATGACATTTGGCCAGTCCAAAGCACGAATGATTGATCCGAACGACAAAAGTCAACGAGTGACATTCAAAGATGTTGCGGGTGCAAAGGAAGCAAAGGAGGAACTTGCTGAGATTGTTGATTTTCTCAAAAATCCGAAAAAGTTTTTGGATATTGGTGCACGTATTCCAAAAGGTATTCTGCTTATGGGCGCTCCCGGTACAGGCAAGACGCTTCTCGCACGAGCTGTGGCGGGGGAGGCGGGCGTGGCATTCTTTTCTATTTCTGGATCAGAGTTTGTAGAAATGTTTGTTGGAGTTGGTGCATCTCGTGTGCGAGATTTGTTTCTTATGGCAAAGCGCACAGCGCCGGCGATTATTTTTGTAGATGAAATCGATGCGGTAGGACGAGTGCGAGGTGTCGGTGCTGGTGGAGGAAACGACGAGAGGGAACAAACACTCAATCAGATTTTGGTGGAGATGGACGGCTTTGAGCCGAACGAAAAAGTTATCGTGATGGCGGCAACAAACAGACCGGATGTGCTCGATCCTGCATTACTTCGACCAGGAAGATTTGACCGCCGTGTGACACTAGATTTGCCGGACAGAGCAGACCGAGAAGAAATTTTGAAAGTGCACGCAAAGAAAAAACCATTTGCCGAAGACGTAAACCTTTCTGTGATTGCCGAGAGAACGCCGGGATTTTCTGGTGCAGATCTCTACTCTCTTATGAACGAAGGTGCGATTCTCGCTGCGCGTGAAAATAGGCTCAAGGTCTCACAGTACGACCTTATTCGCTCGATAGAAAAAGTAATGCTCGGTCCGGAAAGAAAAAGTCATATTCTTTCAAAGAAAGAAAAAGAAATTACCGCATATCACGAAGCTGGTCACGCAGTGCTTGCATCAATACTTCCATACGCTGATCCTGTACACAAAATCTCAATTATTTCTCGTGGACGTGCTGCTGGGTATGTTTTGAAGTTGCCAATCGAGGATCGCAAGTTGCAATCCAAAAAAGAGTTTCTCGATGATATTGCGGTATCTCTTGGAGGATATGTTACCGAGCAAATGCTTTTTGACGATCTCACGACTGGTCCATCAAATGACTTGCAGGTTTCGACTGCACTGGCTCGTGATATGGTCACAAAATACGGAATGTCCGAAACACTCGGTCCAGTAGCACTCGAAGGACAAGGGGGCAAAGTTCTGTTTGGTCGTGGGGTAGAAGAAAAAGAGTTTTCAGACAAAGTTGCTGCCGAAATTGATGCAGAGGTTTCTCGAATAATGAAAGAAGCTGAAACGAAAGCCAAAACAACAATTACCGACAAACGAAATCTTCTCGATGCGATTGCAAAACGACTTATTGAAACAGAGACCATCGAGCGACCAGAGTTTGAAACTATTCTCGTGGCTCACGGTGTTACTCCAAAACAAAAACTGGATATTGAACACCAGGTTTAGTTATTCTCCTGAATTAAATAATAGATAGACAAAATACTCCCGACAAGTATTGTCATTAGTCCTGAAAAATAAATTGTTGAGGCAATGGTGTTTGTGTAGTGAAGCATTCCGATGTTGCTCAGCAGATATTGCCAGTCATGGATCGAGCTCTCTCCACCGAGAAGATCAAGATTCATTTTGATAGCATCTCCTGCGTAGACAGAAATATTGAGCAGATTTTGACCGACCCAGAGGAGGCATAGTGATCCAGAGATGGATTGTTTTTTGAAAAAGAAATAAATAGAAATACCGAGAGGCAGGGCAAACTGAAAGAGACTACCAGCTAATACATCGAAGTATTCTCCAAAAAAAGCGAAAATTGAGTGGCCGGCTTCGTGGAAAATTAAATTTACATAATCAATGAAGTGCCATTCTGTGTATGTAAAAATGTAATGCCAAAAATAAAAACAGACAACGAGAATTCCGATAAAGCGAAAAGTTTTGTACATACGATTTTATTATATCAAATAAAATTCCCAGTAGTCTTTTTGTGTGAGATTGGTATAATAAAACGTATGAATGAAGGCATAAGGCAACATCCTGTTACGCCAGAAAAAACCGCTCCGTCCATCAAAGAAACGGAGATGGAGATTTTGGCTCTGCGTGATGAGATTTATATGCAAGGCGCCAATGATTCTGAGATAGGAGAAGTCAACAGAATCTTGGATATGCTCCGCAAAGAAGAGATTCTCCTCGGAGAAGCCCTGCGAATGGTCCACGAAATAAATAATAGGAAGCAAAGCTATCATTAAAGACTGACCCACGGGCCAGTCTGTTTTCTACTTACCCCATCTCCACTCGGGTTTTTCGCCTGTTGCGTAGCAGATGATTATTAGAAATGTTGTGCTTATTGCGATGGGCAACATGTAATTTTGAAGAAAGTCGCTGGTCGAAGTCAGATGGTTTTTTATCTGAAGTGCTGTTTGTAATACCGAAACAAGATACAGCAAAATAACAAACCACCCCTGCCACGTCACAGGGTACCAACCCCATCCAAATGTCTTTGCTCTAAACCATAGTTTTTTGTTTTCCATGACACAATTGTAACATATCCACAGCAAATCTGTATTTTATTGTGTACTTTGGTATAATAGTATTATATTAAGTAACACCAAAGTTCAATTATATGGCTAGACCAAAAGATAGAGAAAAAGCTATAAAACTCAGACTAAAAGGTTTGAGTTATAGCCAAATCAAGTCTGAAATGGGTTTAAGTAAAAGTACACTTAGTGGCTGGCTCAAGAATTATCCACTTTCAAACGAGCAAATTAGAAAGCTAAGAGATTTAAATCCCCAGCGTATTGAGAGGTGCAGAAATACAAAAGCAAAAAAAGTTGAAGCAAGACTAGAAAGTGTTTTGAATAAAGTTTCTAGAGATATTGCAACGTTCTCAAAAAGAGATTTGTTTATTGCTGGTTTGTTTCTATATTGGGGAGAAGGTTCAAAATCAGAGAGGTTCACTACCGCACTTTCAAATACAGATCCTGCAATGCTCAAATTTTTTCTCAAGTGGTTAAAATTGTTTAATATTGATGATGAAAAATTACACATCACTCTGCAACTATATTCCGATATGAATATAAATAAAGAGATAAAATATTGGTCAGAAGAGTTGAAATTGCCAAAGCATCTTTTCAAAAAACCGTATGTAAAAACATCGACTCTTGCCGGACTAACTTACAAGCGTGGTTTTGGACACGGAACATGTAATATAAGGATATTCAATCGTGATTTTGCTGAGTATGTTCATATGGGAATGAAGAGAATTTCAACGATGGATTTTTAATAAAAATATGATAATATACTCTTATTAATACGCGCATAGCTCAGTTGGTAGAGCAATTCTCTTATACAGAATGGGTCGGGGGTTCGAATCCCTCTGCGCGTACAAAATAAATAATTTGTTTTTTGCTGTAAATATGGTATGGTTTTTTGTGGAGGATACGTGCCAGAAAAAACGTTGACTGTTAGGGAACAATATTCACTTGTTCCATCAAATATTAGTGTTATTAAGGTGGCCAGACGTCTCCGGTGGACACCGGAACGGGCTGTTATAAGAATTCAAAGAGCATTACCTGCTGTGATGGAACAGCAAATATATCTTGCAATTGCTTCTGATTTCGGAATCCTTCCGGAATCTATGGCTAAACTGATGCGCCTGTATCTTGGTTATCAGGAATTAAGATTAGAAGATCTCAATCCTCATTCAGTGGGTGAGAACTTGCGATCATCAAAATTTAGTACGTTTGCTGAGTATTTGCGAGAATGTTTGAATCTGCTGAAAATTGTCAGCAAAGAGTATTCTGAATTCTCTATTACTATTGAGCATGCTGGTATGATAGTTCTTCATTATGGTACCGATCGCCCCGAGTTGTTGATCGAAATGGTCGACGTCAATCTCGAGGAAATATGTGAAGCTTTTGGTATCGATAATGGCCAATCCTATAATCGTCGGATGCGTACCTGTGTCTGGCTGATGGTCAAAGTGGTAATTCCGGAAAATCGCAAAAACGGTTGTCCGGACATTTTGGACATCAATGACTTTTTGGCAATGCCGTCTGTAAAAAGAAATCAGCTCCGGCGACTGTTCCAACAGGAAATTCCTGACTATTTGTCATTGGATACTGATGAGATGCGTCATCATGACGCACTCAATCTTTTGAAACGGGAAGGAATTATTTAATGGACCTATTTGTCAAAGGACTTCGCGAGGAACTGGAAAAGGTTACTGGTGGAGTCAAAAAAGATTCACCGTGGGGTGAAGTCAATCCATTAGTTATTATTGGATTGACCGAAGCGATTCTTGATCTCGGTCTGTCTGAGGATCAGACCTATGCTGTCATTCGGAGTTACGGAAGACAGTTGTCGGCTCAGGTCCATCCGGACAGGAATCCAACAAATATTTCTGCCGAAAGACAAAGGCAAATCATTGGAGCTTTTGTCTTATTGGATAATCGAGAGAATTTTTCTCTCGCTCTTGCTGATTTCAAAAATATTAGAGCTGAGGATAGGAGGGAGAGCAAAATTCTTCGGATGACAGTATCAGCTCTCCGTCTCCAAATATCAGGGTTTGAGGCACATGCTCGGGCTTTTCTGGAAAACAAAAGAAAGCTCGAGGAAGAACAAGCAGAATTTGAGCGTCGGAAACAGGACGAACCGCTTCTGGTTCCTGGACTTCAAGCCGAACTCACAAGTCTGCATGAAATGTTTGAAGCCGAACAAGAAAAACATGAAAAAAGAGTCAAGAAGTTGACGGACGAAAGAGACTCTTTTGCTAGTAAAAATCAGACTATTAGGAAAAGTCTGTCTACGAAATATAAGGAGTGGAAAAGCCGGTTGGAATGGAAAATAGAATCCATGAGTCGGCGTAGTTCTTTAATGAGAAGAGATCTTAGAGCAAAAATTCGCATTCTTGAAAAAGAAAACGCATTGCTCAGAAAAAACCTTTCGGCTTATAAGAGAGCTGAGGAGAGAAGACTCAAAGCTCTGTCTACCGAAGAGCAAAAAAAGAGTTAATACAATAAAGGCGCACAAGTCGAGTTTCGATCGGCGAGTGCGTTTTTTCTTAGATCAGGTTACCTTGGAAACTCCATCAAAAGTTCGTTTGAGTTGTAGAACGCTCCAGCGAACGAGCCAAAGCTGTACGTTTTTCCTGCAATAGGAATCTCTGCTCCGCCGGACTGCGGATTTGCGTTTGGTTTGGAATTCTTAAATCCGATGTTGTAGAGGGTGGAGAGAATATCCGGGCGATTTGAAATATTGAAGCCCGCGTTTTTCCATTGAGTCTCTATTTGTTTCAAATACAACCCGGCGTACAGGTAGCTGTAGTAGTGTGCGTGCTGGTCTGTCATACGAATAAATCGCTGATCCGTGATACCAGTGCTTGTTGCAGTATTGAAATCTAGCAAATTTTCATATTTACTTCCCAAATAAAATGGAGAAGTTGTGTCTTTCAGATTTTTTTCTATTTGCAATGCAGTCTCCTCTTTTATTCCCATCACACCCCACGAAAATTGTGTTTGACTGCCGAGAATTTTGAGAGGTTCAAAAAATTTTTTGTATGATTCGCGGTCGTCAAAGAAAAAGCGCATTTGCTCTGTGGCAAGCTCGGCAACAATGAGTCGAGAGGGAACACCAGAAGTTTGTGAGGCACTGTCGATAAGCCCTTTGTCTTTCAGTATTGCCATTTTGAGTGTTTGCCATTCTGGAAGTGATGCCCATTCTGGAGTGCTTGTAGCAGTTCCAGACAAGAAATCCTGTCGCTGATTGTCGATGATTCCACGAGTATTTGTTAGTCCCAGACGCACAGCAACATATCCGGCGGTAAGAAAAAATCCGACGATTGCAAAAATATAAATGATGATATTAAAAACTTTTTTCACACTCTTTATATAACACACCTTATGTTTATAGACAATCTGCGTGGATGGGTATACTATCGTGGGTAGGAGAAAGTATGGACAGAAGAGGTTTATTCATAGTTCCAAAAACTACGAGGGCCGATGACAGCGGGCTTGTCATCGAAATGGCTGGTTTGTTTAGCCAGCTGGAAAATCTCGCCACATGTTCTGAATCGGGAACATTTAATGGACGTGAAGTTGTAAACACGTCTGGATCCGAGGAGACCGGCTACACTATTTTTATAGCCGGTGGAACAAGTGATTTTGAACATTTTTCTATCTCAATTGTTCATACGGTTTCTGAGGGTAAATTTGTTCCAGGGGTGTATCTGCTCCAGGACTGTCCGGGAGGTCAGACACTAACTCCGGATCACAGAATAACTTTCAGGGATCTGTTGAATTGTGTGAGGGCCGATTTTCCCCAGTTGAAAATCGCTTTCAAAGAATTTTTGGGAAAGAAACAATAATGGGCGACCGAGAGGTTGCTCTATTTTATTTATTCAAAATGGATTTTGTTCGATGTGTCAGCAAAATATTTTTTAATTTCCGGATATTTTTTGAATTCAACATCTGTGTCCACTATACGTATCGCTTCGGTTCTGGCGGCTTCTACCATTTTTATATTTTTCAGCGCCTCCATTGCGAGGTCAGAGACACCCCATTGTTTTCTGCCATACAGCTCTCCAGCACCACGTTGGGAGAGATCAAACTCGGCGAGCTCAAAGCCATTTTTGGCAGTTGTCAGAGCTTTCATTCTTTCTTTTGTTTTCTGGCTTTTGCTTTCTGTAAATACAAAACAGTATGCTTGGTGGTTTGAGCGTATGACGCGTCCGCGGAGCTGGTGGAGCTGGGAGAGCCCAAATCGCTCGGCGCCCTCGATAATAATCATTGTAGCATTTGGCACATTGACACCAACTTCTACCACTGACGTTGCGACGAGGATATCCGTCTCTCCTGATTCAAATTTTTTCATCACTTTTTCTTTTTCTACTGGTGTCATTTTGCTGTGCAAAATATCGACTGTAAATTCTTGGAAAATTTCTTTGTGAAGTCGCTCTGCCTCAAGTGTTACGGATTTTGCGAGGATTGCCAGCTCTTTTGTTGGATCTGGCTCGTCGATGCGCGGGCAAATGACGTAGAGTTGTCGGCCGGATTTCAGCTCGGCACGAATATCTTCGTATGTTTTTTCTCTTTGTGTCGGCTCAATTATTTTTGTGATGATAGGTTTGCGTCCGTGTGGCATTCCTTCGAGCACGGTCAGGTCGAGGTCGCCATAGATCGTGAGAGAAAGTGTGCGGGGAATCGGTGTAGCCGTCATCGAGAGGAGATGTGGAGCAATATCATTTTTTGTGACGAGCTTCTGTCTCTGCAGTGTTCCAAACCTGTGTTGTTCGTCAATGATGACGTAGGCCAAATGTTTCCATTCAACGGATTTCTGGATGAGTGTGTGTGTGCCGATGAGGATTGGTACCTCGCCATTTTTGACCCATTTGAGGAGTTGCGCGCGGGAAATGTGTGTTGGTTTTGTTGTGTCAGATTTTGACGGAAAAATTTTACATTCACTGCCTGTTACAAGCCCGATTTTGAGAGGCAGGTGTTTGAAATATGAAATAAAATTTTCATAGTGTTGTTTGGCGAGAATTTCTGTAGGACACATATATGCGGTCTGCAAATTGCCGTAGTCCTTGCCAAATGGACGTGACTTGGTCACATAGTAAACCGTGCTCGCTGCCACAGCTGTTTTTCCAGAGCCAACATCGCCCTCCAGGAGGCGTGACATCGGAAAGCCACGTTTGAAGTCCGCGACAATCGACTGAATCGCTTCGAGTTGTGATGGTGTCGGAGAAAATGGAAACCGCGAAACAAATTCATCCAAATCTTTTTTCTGTGTTTCAATCGTAAATGTTTTTTGTTTGCTCCAAAGTTTTTTCTCTCGTTGTTTGTCGAGTTGAATAAAAAATATTTCCTGGAATGCAAATCGTTTGCGGGCAGAGAGGGCATCATCCTCTTTTTTTGGTGCGTGTATCCAGATGATCGCCGTACGAATGTTTGGCAAATTATATTTTCGCAAAATTTCTTCTGGGATCGGGTCTGTGAGCTCGTCGAGTATTCCGTGGGAAAATATTTTTTGTATCGCGTGATATATCCAGTTTGATGTAATTCCTCGGCTCTCCGGATAGACAGGATAGAGAGAATGTTCATCTTGACCTGCTCCAAAGAGGGAATCACCAACCGCATTCGGTATAGTGTCCACCACCTCAATTTTTGGATTGCTCATATAGAGTTCCTCTTTTCGTTCGGAAATTTTTCCTTCCACGCGCACCATTTGACCCTCGCGGATCATTTTTGCAATGTACGGCTGGTTGAACCACACACACTTGATATGTCCGGTATCATCAGTGACTGTACCCTCGGACATCGGGATTTTTTTGATAAACGCTTTGCTTGTTTTGAGTCCCGAGATTTTGCCGAAAATCACAGTTGTTTCGCCCTTGCTGACATTTTCTACATTTTTCATTTGACTTGTATCGCCGTAGCGAACAGGGAAGTGGTACAGCAAATCTTCCACGGTCACAATCCCAAGCTTTCGAAGTGCCTTTTTCTGTACCTCAACTAGCCGGAATTCGGAGGTTAATGGAGAATTCAATTTCATTGCTTTATTATGGGCTATTTTGAGTATTAAAAAAATGTTTTAGGTACACACATTTGTCACTCATAATTCTAGCATTTCATTTGGTGTTTTCCCATTAAGTCCACAGTGTTCTAAGTTGTTGTAATACTCGTTCCATATTTTAAGTTTGTTT
>Ga0194053_10001252_pt1 | contig 16659 bp, 16 predicted proteins | sample SepL228m_MetaG_FD_161684 | JGI IMG/M metagenome (GOLD analysis project Ga0194053, IMG submission 161684) | Anoxic zone freshwater microbial communities from boreal shield lake in IISD Experimental Lakes Area, Ontario, Canada - Sep2016-L227-8m | ecosystem: Environmental > Aquatic > Freshwater >... | reverse complement strand
AATAATATTTTGGTTTGTCAGAAAAATCCTCGGATTTGCCGTATTTTTGCTCTTCCCAGATTTTTGACCATTTTTCTTCTATTTCACCAAAATTGTAATCTTTCATTGAATTCCAATCTTTTATTAGCGCCACTTTGTAATATCTATGCTTACATTAGCACTTTTTTGAGATGAATTCAATTTGGCTAAATCAATTTTTGATAATAAAAAACCAGATTAAATTTGGTTATAATCTGGTTTATGTTTTGCGTGGTCCCAGCTACACTGGCCATACTGCCTGAATTATGTAGCTGACAAATGTGAAAACGATTAGGATCGCGAGACTAATAAAGCCTGCAAATACTTCTTTCTTGGCTTCTGACGAGGGTTCGTCGGGATCGTTCGGGTCAATTTTCGTAGGCATGCACACTCTTATGACAAAAAGAGTTATCCAAGCTCCGATTGCCCACCAGCAGGCATAAATGTTTGCTGGGCTTGTTTTTGCTACATGAAATGCGATCAGGTAGCCCACAATCGCACAGATAGCAGTGAGAATAACAATTTTTTTGATCATTTCTTCACCCCTTTATCTCCTCTGAGACGTAAATATAATATCATTATTGCATCAATTAGTCAATAATACATAAGTTCGAATGCTAGACATATATGCTTGGAAATGGTATAGCTATTGCATGCTGGCGAGCACGATACGCGAAGGAGGGTTGCATATGCAACAATTACCAGATGGCACTCGTTTGAACCAAGAGGTACGCGGCATGATCAGTGGTCTTATTGAAACGATTGCAGATGAAAGATTCGGATTCGATGCACTTAAGGCGCTTGTTGCGTTCTTGGATGAGGCAGACGATCCTTATGAAGACTCGAAAACCATGAGTTTTCCATTTTCATTCTACAGCGCTGACCCACCGGTTAGCTTGGTTGGGCCATATATTAGCAGATTGCTTATGAATTTCGCTGGTAGAAATGGGGCATTTTGGCTCGAATCTTTTTGGAGATTTACTCAACACTCTGCTATTGTTTGGCCGAAATATCCAGCCTTGGGGAAGAAAATACCAATCCTTTGGCCGTTTAATTCGGCAGTAATCATGGCGGACCCCACCTTCGAAGGCTGGGACTTCGACAAAATCGACCAATATGTCTCCTATGACAATCATTTTGAGGCAAATTTCAGACTATGCGAAGTCGATGCGTCTGACGATCATAATGGACTTTATGCTTACGATCTGATTGCGAAATCTAAAGTCTCGGGCATCATCAATGCAGTTGGTAGAGACAATTTGTTTGTTACCCCTGATCGCATGTTGGCTTTCATGCAGCTACATTTCAAACAAAAGGCTGAATATAGCGATGTCCATAGCTTCATGTTTTTTGTGAAAAGTCGTTGTGGCGATGAATTCATCATACTCTGGTCGATGAACAACAAAGCGTGTAATACCGTGGCGCGACGTGTATCAGCGATCTACAATGAAGAATTTTCTGGCAATATTCGCGTTATTTGTACCCGAGAATTCTAAAAAATTAACCTTGAGGCTTTCCGGATATCTATCCGGGGAGCCTTTTTTCTTTACATTTTCCTGTTTCAAGAGTAGTTTGAAGGCGTGAGGTGGACAAAATGAGTGAACCGAAAAAAGTTGCTTGTGTCGTCCTTATTTTGGACGAAGCACCTGAGAAGAAGATTCTTCTCGTACAAAAGTCCGGCAGCTGGTTCTTGCCAGGTGGCAAAGTCGAGAATGACGAGGCTGATCTGGAGTGCCTGAAACGAGAGATGACAGAGGAGCTTCCGCATGCACTCTGTCTGATCGATAATTTTTTTGCTGAGTATATGGGAACTACTCCCAACTCGAAATCTCCCGCAAATGTAAAAGTTTGGCTGGGCACATGGCTGCGTGGCTCGACAACACCAGCTAATGAAATTGAAGATTCGAGATGGGTCACCGCTGCTGAAGCAGCATCGCTGAATGTTTCGCAGATATCACGTGATATTTTCTACGACCTTCAGAAAGAAGGAAAACTCTAAATTTCTAATCGAACTTAGGCCGGCACAGTGTGCTGGCCTTTCTTGTTCAGAAAAAAGACATGAATGAAGGTTGACATACAATAGCGTCTAATATAGTTGACAATTTAGCATATTTGAGCTATAAATATGCTAATATGACGCGGTAATCATACCCGTCTATGTTTCAAAGCTTACGATAAAGTCGTGAGCTTCTGGTAGCTTAAGGAGGCACAGATGAAACGTTTACGCACCTCGGTATTTCTGCTCATTGCATTTGCAATAGCTTGTGTTCAAGCTATTGCAGCGGACAAAATCTACGCCCCAATGCCTGATGTTCCACAGGGAGTAAATGACCTGGGGAAAGTAATCGCCACCGAACAGGCAGCGGTAGTAACGCCTGGCGGGACAGAATTTATCCCGAATTTTTCTGATAAAGATAAAGAAAAATTCATCAAAAGTGGTAAATTAGACAAGATTCTTGAACGTGTAACGGCGTCGAAGACATTTAGCGATGGTGTATCTCTCATCCAAAGCTTGCCTTTGAAAACTCGTAACCTCGTTTGGGAAAAATATCTTACAGCTGTTTATCCAACCTGGGCAACTAACGGCCACATGGGCAATGATGGGACAACCGATGCTGGCTATGCTATCGAAATTCTGATAGCAACTGCGCTGACTGACACAATCAAAGCGTTTGTTGCTGTTGCAGATTTCCGGTTTCAGATTCGCTTGGCACAAATCGAAGTAGTGATCCCTGGCGGTACGGAAGCCGCCCCGAATTTCACAGAAGCAAATAAAATTGCTTTCGAAAATTCTGATAAGCTGAAAAAGATCGTTGAAAAATTTACCAGCGCGGAATCCTTCGCTGGAAATGTTCTGGCTTTCAAATCCCTGACCGAGAAGAGCCAGGCAGCTGCGATAGAAAATTTCAGCATCCCAGTATGGAAAACTTGGGAAATGATTGGAAAGATATCCAATATCGGAACTACTGGGGCCGGCTACGAAGTCGAGAAAGCCATCATCGAAGCGATGGTGAAAGCGATCAAAACTGCGTTGAAATAACAAATATCTACATGCGTGTAGCTGCTCAAATTGGGCAGCTACATTTTTTTATTTCTTCGTTTGATTGTAAGCTATGGCAGTTTGAATGAGGGCTTTTAGCGCTTTTTTGTCAATGTTTTCGTTCTCAAAAACATCTATCGCACGTCTCTGATTGCCTGTGAGATCAGCGTTAAACACTTTGTCAGGGTCAGCGAGCGCTGCACCGTTTGCGAAGACGAGCTTCACCTTGTCTTTGAATATATTCCCAACGCAAATAATTCCATTTTTCGACCAGACGGGAGAGCCCATCCACTTCCACTCTTCAATAATTTCAGGATCAGCTTCAAGAATAATCTTGCGTAGCTTTGATAGCATTTCGCCGCGCCAGTCAGGGTTTCGCGCGATTAAGTTGTCAATTTCCTCTCGTGGATTCATATTGGCTCCTTCGCTTAATTGATTTAAGAGTAGCGAAATGTTAAACAATAAGCAAATATGGACTAATCTCATTGACATGATTGCCCATTTGTCGTATTATGCACTCCTGATCTTATAAATCAGATTTTTGGATTCTCAAGTGAGAATACCGATACAGTGAGATAAACACTGAACAAAAAATTATCCGGTTTTGGTACGGTTTTGGTACGGCTTGCTTGAAATAGAGCACGAAGTAGCCAAAAAAGTCATCTGAATCGTTAGGGGAAAGCCCATGAAAAAAGTAGAGAGAGCTGTCGGTGCCTGTGTTTCGGTTCTGACAAAAGAGCAGCTGGAGCAGGAGATTATCCGCCAGGCTGAAGAGATCAAGCATGCGAAGGTAATTGAGCAGCTTGATATGTTTGATGATCTTGGTGGCGATGGGCAGAAATTTGCACCAGGCGTAAGGCCAAGTATTCGCAGCATCGAGCTGTTTGATATTTGGTATCTTGATCGATCTTACTCGAGTTTGCGCAGAATTGGTCCAGCTGAGCTTTTGGACGCATGCAAAACTGAGCATGACCATAGACCAGAAGTCTGGTGGATGGAGCTGAGATACGTGGCGGCTGATCGCAAAACTGAGGTCAAAAAAACACTTTACGGTATTGGATGGAATCGCATTAATCCGGCTTACTGGGATTATGATCTGGATCAATCATCACGGCATTGGCTTGTCGATCTTGACTGGGTAAAAATCCCACTATCCGAAAAGGATCCAGAAACTATTCTCAGGTTTATTACGAAATTTAGGAGCGCTAAGGAGGCGATTTTGCAGGAAATTATTGACTTCGGCATTCCGGCACTTGAGCGTTCCAAATCTTCGCTTGGTGGCAGTTCTGAACTCGCGAAACTGCGATTCATGATGGAAAACACCGAAGAACATTTCAAGAATGGGATTAATCCTAAGTATAAAGCAAAGGAAGGCAAAGCAACCTACTGCTAAAATAATTTAACTGAAGCTGGGCAGAAATGCTCAGCTTTTTATATTTATTACATTCCTGAGGGCTTTTTATAAATGAAAATTTGTGCTAAGAAGAGTGTATCGATCTTGTGAGAGAAGGAGATACGGTCATGAAGAATATATTGACCAAAAATATTGTCCCGAAAGATTTGTTTTCGGGAATGATGAACCCTGTTGCAGTGGCTTATTTGATTATCAATCATTTGAAGCAGCTGTATCGCAAGGGGTTTCTGACCGAGCCACGAAATATCAGTCCTGATAAATGTGAATCAGTTGCTGACCATTGTTTTGGACTCATCGTGCTGATTTCTCTTATCATGACTGCATATAAGATTGCGCTTGATTGGCAAAAAGTCATGCTTATGGCGATCATTCATGAGTTTGGAGAAGTTTACGCTGGAGACATGACTCCGCAAGATGGAATGTCCAAAGAGGAAAAATCCGCTTTGGAGCGAGCCAGCGTTCACCAAATCTTGGATGGATTCCCTGGAGGTGCTGAACTGATTGAAATCTGGGAAGAGTATGAGGCACAGCTTACTCCCGAATCTCGATTTGTGAGGCAGCTCGATAAGCTGGAGATGGGCTTGCAGTCTTGCATATATCATCGTCAGTACGGCATGCCGAACGAAGACTTCGTCAAAGACGTCGAATCAAGTTTATCTGATCCTGTTCTTGCGAACATTTTCAGATCGGTGCTTCATCCGGCCTAATGTATAGGCAAAAAATTCTTGCAGACTGTTATTTGCTTAGCAGTCTGTTTTTTAAATTTGTGCATTATTAACCAAAAATTTAGAAAATCACACTAAATATTTGGTGTGATTTTCTTGGTGGACCCGAGCCTGAAAACTTGGAACACCTTTTTTGATATTATGTTCGAGTGGGAACCGAAATTAAGGCAGATTTACGAGAAACAAGGATTAGACCAGGTCTGATTCTATTTTTAGGGCTGTTTTGATTTTATGGAGAATCTCATAAGTGGGATTTTCCTCACCACGTTCAATCCGAGCATAATAATTAACATGGATACCCGCTAATGCGGCTACCTCGGCTTGAGTCAGATTGGCTTTATCTCGGAAAGTTTTCAGCTTATCGCCAAGACCCTTGAATATGTTTTCAGTATGTTTTGCTGTCATGTGTACACTATAGCACATTTGGTCACAAAATTCTAGGTTCGCATCAATTTTAAGAGGAGGAATATGTTAAATCAGAGTCCGGCGTATCGCCAACATCTCGTTAATATCCAGAACGAAATCGATTCAAAGAAATTAAAAGAAATGCAAAAAGGCAATCTTTTCAATGAAAAGAGTTTCTATGAGGCATTCATTAAAGATATGTTGGCCGCCAAAAAAGAAGTAATTATTTACAGTCCATTTGTCTCGAAGTTTCGATCAGAATTTTTTAGGCGAACATTTGTTGAGCTTAGAAAAAGAAATATACCAGTCTTTATCTTTACTAGACCAATTGAAGAGCATGACTCTTTAATGAAAGCCGAAATTACTTGTGCCATCAATGATTACGAGGAGTCCGGCGCCTATATTACCTATCTAACTGGATTTGTGCATGAAAAATTAGCCATCATTGACCGTAATGTGCTTTGGGAAGGAAGTTTAAATATTCTTTCGCAAAGACAAAGCCGAGAAATGATGAGGCGAATCTCGGATGAGGCAATGACTCAAGAAACCATGTCTTATCTGGGACTAACCAAGAAGCTGGCCGATGGCTACAAATTTCAATACGAAAGGTTGTATCGAAATACGGTCAAAAATTCGAAGGATAACCAAACGGCTAGAATCAAAATATTCTTTACCGGCGTGCTTGTCCCCTTTATAGTGTGGTGTCTATTTGCCATTCCCAAGGTTATAGTAGTATTATTGAAAGGCGTTAAGTTAATATTTAGCTTAGTTGGTTTTCTATTTAGATAGAGAGATGCTTCGGCGTCATAAAAAGATACATTTGTATCATAAGGAGAAATCATGAAAGATAAAAAAACTGATCACAAGTTTGGCCCGCAGATAGCTGAGCCAAACGATAATGAAATTAATAAAACAATCGAAGAAGTCAAAACAAAGTATGAAGTATTCATACTAAGAAACGATGCAATTTTGTATTTCAAACTTAAGCAAGAACTTGTCTGGTGGATGATGGTTGAAATGAACGCGGAGAAACCGGAGGCAATCACCGATGAAATGGCTAAAGAATTACAAATTTCCATTCAAAAAGCCAAGGGTGGCAATATCACTGTTGCTGAAGCCTATCGCCAAGCCAAAAAATCATTGTCTTATACTATCCCAATGGAAAAAGAGCGGATTGCTGAGAAAATGAGAGCCATTGTGACTAAATATCGTTAATCTTATTACCTCTTAACTTGATCTTTTCCGATTAAAGTCTAATTTTGTTATAATCAATATATGGATATAAGCGATTTTAAGATAACTGCCGAATGGTACAAGAAAATGAAAGCCGATGGCTATAATGTGCCGTTAGCTCTTTATTTTACATTGGAAAGAATGGTTAAAGAAAAACGAATGACTTTCCAACAAGCTTATTCTGAACTGCAAGCGCAAAACCGAATTCAGATAAATAATAAAAATATTAGTTTCAATCTAAATGAACAAAGTCGAGATTAATTGCGCGCTAATCTCTAAATAATTTACTCTATCCCCAAAAGGATATTGATTACTCATAAAATCCTTTACCAAGCACTCTCGAAGTGCTATACTTGAGCTAGAAATTACTATAGAATCGATCAGATAAACTATAATATTTATGGAATAAATTATGCCAAACATTAACGAAGCCAAAACTAGACAAGAAATTATTGATAAACGCCTTTTGAAATCTGGGTGGGATGTTAATAATCCCTCTCAAGTTACTTCCGAACTCGATATTTGGGTTGGCTTGCCTGAGGGAATAACCGAACCAGAACATGAGTATCAGGGTTTTCAATTCGCGGATTATGCTTTACTTGGTGATGATGGTTATCCTCTTGCTGTGGTAGAGGCAAAGAAAACCTCAAAAGATGCAAGAGTTGGACAAGAACAAGCTCGTCAATATGCTGAAAATATTCAAAAAAGTTCTGGTAAAGATATGCCATTTGTTTTTTATACTAATGGTCACGATATTTACTTTTGGGATACTGAAAAATATCCTCCTCGCAAGGTTTACGGTTTTCCAACTAAAAAAGATCTAGAACGAATGCTGTTTTTGCGGAAGAATGAAAAGCCACTTTCTCAGGAGTTGATTAATCGTGACATCGCTGGCCGTCCATATCAAATTGAAGCAATCCGTTCGGTTTTCGAAAACTTGGACAAGGGTAAGAGAAAATCTTTGCTCGTAATGGCGACCGGAACAGGAAAAACAAGAACTTGCGTGGCGATGATAGATTCGCTCATGCGCGCTAATAAAGTACAAAAAGTTTTGTTTCTAGTGGATAGAATCGCCCTTAGAAATCAAGCACTTGACGCTTTCAAAGAATTTTTACCTAATGCCCCAGTTTGGCCGAAAGTCGGAGAACATGACATCATAACAGATCGACGTATTTATTGTGCTACATATCCTACTATGCTAAATATAATCGAGGACAAAGATTGCCCATTGAGCCCGCATTTTTTTGACATGATCGTTGCAGATGAAAGCCATCGATCAATCTACAATGTCTACAAAAACATTTTTGATTATTTTGATACGGTTCAATTAGGTTTAACTGCTACTCCGAAAGATGCCGTGGAACATAATACTTTCGGTCTTTTTGAATGCGAAGAAGGCATCCCAACATTCGCCTATTCGTATGAAGAGGCAATTAATAACAAGCCGCCTTACTTGTGCGACTTTGAAGTTTTGAAAGTTCGAACAAAATTTCAAAAAGAAGGTATTCGAAAAAATAATATTACTATGGCCGAACAACAGAAGCTTCTGGCTGACGGCAAAGAGCCGGAAGAAATTAACTACGAAGGTAGCGAAATTGAAAAGCGAGTGACGAATAAGGGCACAAATGCACTTATTGTTCAAGAATTTATGGAAGAATGTATTAAAGACGAAAGCGGAACTCTTCCTGGCAAAACTATATTTTTTGCCATGACCATGAAGCATGCCCGTAGGATACAAGAAGTTTTCGACGACCTCTACCCTGAACACAAAGGAAATATCGCCAAAGTTATTGTTTCTGATGATTCTCGTGTTTATGGTAAAGGTGGATTACTTGATCAATTTGTTAACAATGATTTTCCTCGTATTGCTATTAGTGTAGATATGCTTGATACCGGCATTGATGTGAGAGAGCTTGTAAATTTAGTTTTTGCCAAACCAATTTTTTCTTATACTAAATTCTGGCAGATGATCGGTCGAGGAACTAGACTTTTAGAACCTAATAAAATAAAGCCCTGGTGCAAGGAAAAAGATAAATTTTTGATTATCGATTGCTGGGAAAATTTTGATTATTTTCAGATGAATCCGACAGGTAAAATTGATAAACAATCAAAACCAATTCCTGTACGTCTTTTTGAAACAAAACTAGAGAAACTAAATATCGCCGAGACTCAAAATAACAAATCTTTAATTGATTCTGTAATTCAAACAATTCAAGAAGATATTGATAAACTTCCGCAAAATAATGTGGTTATTTTGGATGCAAAAAGTAAAATTGATAAAATCAATGGATCATTTTGGCAAAGACTTAGCGAAGATAAAAAACTTTATTTACAAAAAGAAATTGCCCCTCTAATGCGGACTCGAACCGGTGAAGATTACAAAGCAATGAGTTTTGAGCTCAAAGTTCTTGCTTATTCGATCGCAAAACTTAGTGATGATCAAGAGCAAGATGATAAAATAAAAACCCTTAGCGAAGTTATTATTGAGATGGTGTCTGATTTACCACTTGAGGTAAATGTTGTGGCTAAAGAACAGGAGCTTATTGAGCAAATTCTACATAGTAATTACTTGGAAAAAGCTACTGAAGAGGAATTAGAAATTTTAATTCAAAAAATTTCTCCTCTAATGAAATACAGAGATGAAGGAATTAAACCCGATCAAGATTCCTTAAATCTTCGAGATGTTACAAGTGAAAAAGAATTTATTAAATTTGGCCCTGCGCACGAACGAATTACTATTCAGAAATATCGCGAGAAAGTAGAGGCACTTGTCAAAAAACTTGAAGACGAAAATGATATTTTGCGAAAAATCAAACAAGGTAATAGTATCACTCATGAAGAAATCGAAAATTTAGCAGATACACTTGCAGAATATGAACCATATCCAACCGAAGAAAATCTTCAAAAAGCCTATGATGCTCGAAAAGTACAGTTTCTAGATTTAATCAAATATATTATGGGTATTGGTGGATTAGTGACTTTTTCAGAAAAAGTATCGGAAGCTTTTGCTGAGTTTATTGCCGAACATAACACTTTGGCACCAAATCAAATTCAATTTTTGATTGTGCTTCGTGACTTTATTATTGACAATGGCGATCTTACTAAAAAGGATCTTGTACAAGAACCTTTCACTAAATTACACGCTCGCGGTTTCTTGGGACTTTTTACCCCACAAATGCAAACAGAAATATTAGCGTTTACTAATAGGATATTAAATTATGCTTAATCCAACACTTAAATCATCAATTGGTCGCCTTTGGGATAAATTTTGGAGCGGAGGAATTTCTAATCCGCTTACAGCTATTGAGCAAATCTCATATCTACTTTTTATAAAACGGCTGGACGAAATGGATATCAAGAAAGTACAAGATGCGAATTTTACTGGAGAGGCATATAATTCTCTTTTTACCGAAAACGAGACTTTGCGCTGGAGTCATTTTAGACATATGGAGGGAGGAGAGATGCTTACCCATATTCAAACAAAGGTTTTTCCTTTTCTAAAAACTCTTGGCAAAGAAGAAAGTCCATTTGCTAAACACATGGGTAATGCGGTTTTTATTATTTCCAAACCATCTCTTTTAGTTGAGGCAGTTAACATTATCGATGAAATTTTTGAAGAAATTGCCAAACAAGATTTAGCGGGCCAAGGTTTTCAAGACACTCAAGGAGATTTATACGAGTATTTGCTTTCAGAAATCACTAGCGCTGGTAAACTTGGTCAATTCCGTACTCCCCGACACATTATTCAACTTATGTGTGAATTAGTAGATCCAAAACTCGGCGACACTATTTGTGACCCTGCTTGTGGCACGGGCGGTTTTTTGCTTGGCGCTTATCAGCATATTATCACAGCTTACACCAGCAAAGAACATCAAAAGACTGATGAAAATGGTCTTACTCGTGGCGACTTGGGCGATAAACTTACCGACGAGCGACAATGGACACATCTCAAAGAAAAAACCTTCTATGGCTACGATATGGACGAAAGCATGGTGCGTATTGGTCTAATGAACTTAATGATGCATGGTATTTCTAGCCCAAACATTGAACAGAAAGACACGCTTTCCAAGAAATATGATGAAGATGGTCGCTATGATGTAATTATGGCGAATCCCCCTTTTAAAGGTAGTATCGATAAAGGTGATATTAATGAATCACTTTCGCTAGATACCACAAAAACTGAACTTTTATTTATTAACAAAATTATTCAATCTCTGAAAATTGGTGGTCGTGCTGGCGTAATCGTACCTGATGGCGTACTTTTTGGCTCAAGCAACGCTCATAAGCAAGCTCGAAAAATGCTGCTTAACGATTGTGAACTTCAAGGCGTTATTTCGATGCCGAGCGGTGTGTTCAAGCCGTATGCGGGGGTCAGCACTGCTATTTTGGTTTTTGTCAAAGGTGGCCAAACAGAAAAAGTTTGGTTTTACGATATGCAAGCAGACGGTTACACCTTGGATGATAAGCGAAGCAAGATCGATCACGGTGGTGATTTACCGGATATTGTAGATAAATGGAGAACCAGGAAAGAACAAACAGAAAATAAATTGAATAGTAAATTTTTCTATGTTGATAAGAAAGAGATTGAGACGAACGATTTCGATTTAAGTATCAATCGGTATAAAGTGACAGACTATGAAGAAGTAAAATACGAAGATCCAAAAGTCATCTTGGCAAAAATTGAAACATTGGAAAAAGAAATCAGTATCGGACTAAGCGACCTTAAAGGCTTGTAATTATGGAATTTATTAAGTTTTCACAAATTCTTGATTTTCAACAAAAATCACACATCAAAGCTGGCGATGGGTTGGCCGAAGGAGCTTGCCCATTTTTTACATCAAGCCCAATCTTGTCAAAATATTATAACACTTCTCAATTTGACTCAAATAGCCTTATCTTTGGCACAGGCGGAAGCGCAAGTGTTCATATGTGTGAGAAACCATTTTCTGTTTCGACGGATTGTTTGGTTGCTCAACTGAAATCAAGTGCTTCTCAACAATTTGAAATTAAATTTGTATATTACTATTTATCGGGAAATATTTGGGTTTTAGAAAAAGGGTTTAAGGGGGCTGGATTAAAACATATTTCAAAAGGTTATATCAATAATATTGATATCCCGGAATTGCCTATTGAAGATCAAAAACGTATTGTCAAGCTACTTGATAAGGCGCAGGAGATCTGTCAAAAACGAAAGAAAGTAATTGGACTTTTGGATGATTATTTAAAGTCAGTGTTTTTGGAGATGTTTGGTGATGGTAAAAATTTTGAAACAATTAAACTTGAGTTACTTGCTAAAAAATTAAAAGGTAGCATGCGTTCGGGGCCATTTGGAAGCGACCTCAGACATTCGGAATTTGTTGATAATGGGATTGCAGTAATTGGAATAGATAATGCGGTAAAAAATAAATTTGAATGGGCACAACGCAGATATATAACGACTGAAAAATACCAAAAATTAAAAAGATATACGATTTTTCCGCGCGATGTAATTATTACTATCATGGCAACAATTGGAAGAAGTGCGGTTATTCCAGATGATATACCCGTAGCAATCAATACCAAACATTTAGCCGCAATAACCCTAGACCAATCTAAGGCTAATCCATATTTTATTGCTTATTCAATCCATTCTGACCAAAGGATTAAAAAACAGATTACTAGCAATAGTATAGGTGCTATTATGCCGGGCTTAAACTTAGGAATTATCAAAAATTTGAATATAATTCAATTTCCAATAGAACTTCAAAATGAATTTGAAAGATTTTACAAAAAAATTGAGGTGCTGAAGGAAAAAATGCTTTCTCAATTAGAAGAGCTGGAAACACAATTCCAGGTGTTGGTGCAAGAGTCATTTAAATCTAATGATTCAATGTCGCAAGAAGTAAAAATTACCGATGGGTCGGCTAAATGAGCGATATAGCTAAGGGTGTCATTGACTCTCTGGCTTGCCAAGAGATTCAAAAATTATTATTTTTCTATCTAATTAGCAAACATATATACAAAAAACAAATCTTTAGGTTCAATTACGAGCACAAAGTGGATCCTTCTCTCCCTCCTATAGATATCTATTTAACAACCAAAAATAGTTCTGGAGATATCAAAGAGTGTCGTCAGTTTATCGAGGTCAAGGCAGGAAACAACATTAACACTTTTGGAGAATTCTGTGACGCTGTCTATAACTTCTATATGCTTTTTGATTACCTGATAATAAATAAAAGTGACATTAGTAACATCCGTTTCGATCTATACCATTCTCAAAGTAGTAATTTTATTCACCAACTCAAATTTATTAAATCTAAACACACAAGCTTAAAAAGTGCTTCTAAATACAGGACTATAGTTAAAAATGAGTTCTTGTTTGAGATCAAAGAACAAATCGAGAAAGAGAGAAAGGGTTCTAAAATTGATTGTCTGAGACTAGAAAAGGTCATCAAGATACTTGTACCAGTTCAAATTGAAGAAGAAATGATTGTGGAAGATTTAAAGTATATTTACTGGAAGGAATTATTTTCAGAAGAGATTGAATCAAAATTTAGTTATTTGTACGAGGTTATGGCTGGATTTATTATTTATCGTAGAAAAGTTAAAAACTATAATATATATTTTGATAATTATCTTTTTACTAAAGATGATTGCCGCCGCTTGTTGGGCGAAAGAAAGCCAGAGGAGTTTGTGTCAACCTACGGCTTGGATAGTGATATGATAACTGCCTCGAAAGGAAACTTATATGATAGACAATAATAAAAAAGAAAATAGAAATATCGAACCATTCGTTAGTCAAATACTCGAAAGAGATATTTGCCAAGATGATGTCTCGATTGAAGAAATAAGTTCCGCAAAGACCCCGGATTATTATTTACATGAAAATATATTTGCAGAAGTAAAAGAATTGCATGATGGTGTTGACACAAGTCTTTCTGCACAGTGGAGTAAAGTAACAAATAAACTTCAAACTATTTTATCCGATAAATTCATTTCGGAAAAGATAGAAGGTCTTTACAGTATAACTACCCCACGTGTTTATTCGCTAGTAGGCGATGATAAATTTTGTTTAGTCGCAACAGAGATTATCAAAGGAATCAAGGAAAACAAAAATGAAATTTTGTCTCATGGTATTAATTTTGATATAAAAAAAATAAATGATAAATATAACGAAGTCTATCTTTCCACCAATTGGGGAGGATCGATAAATCCTGCCGCTACTATTCATAACAATATTGTTAAAAAATTAGATACTGCAAATAAGCAACTTGGTTATACTTACGAGAACCATGAGGTAAAAAGAAGGGTTGTGTTACTTGTAAACAAATATATGTTTGCCGACAGGATTAGCGAAGTAATAGAGGGATTAAGTTATTGTTATGATGATTTACTAAAGTATGAAAATATCCATGAAATCTGGCTTCAACAAGAAACTAGGGACGGCAGATTTGTTCATACTAAAATATATGATCAGAAATTTATAAAAGAGTTTGAAGACTGCAAGATTGATCCTAATTCTAAAGATAATCAGGATCAATTTGAGCTTTGGTACTGGGCGCTAGATAAAATAGATAATAAAAAAGAAAATCTTTTCAATGCTTTAAAGAAGTTCTTGGAAAATAATAAACCAGAAGATATATTTCCAGACTCTTATAAACGAGAGGTTATGACTCGACTTGGATTATGGATTTTGGAACAGAATCGAATCGAGGATGCTGTATGGTTGATTGATCAGTTTATCAACGATCCAAATCCTGGACATCCAAAAGATTATATTGGTGATCCTAAATTTAATTATCATCAAGAAGTTGAAGATGGCAAAGACCCGTCAATTATTACAACTGTAATGGGACATTTAGCGTGGGTAGTAAGAGAGTTGGCTTGCAAAAGTGAACGACACAAAATTGATAATCTTATTAAGGCATTTGAATATACGCATAAAGTTCTAACAGAAAGTGATAATTTTTACACGATTGAACAATGGATGATCCCTTTAGAAGAAGTCGCTAATCGTAGATTGTTAATCCTTGAAGATAATCCTGATATCTATCAAAGGTTTAGAGAACTTGTTCTTGATCGTAAAAATGGTTTGATCGCCAAATATAATAATTTTCCCGCCATTTCTAAATATCTAGTACAACTTTTCTCGTATTTTAAAGACTTATCTACTAAGGATGCTAAATATGTCCTGGATGTGTTGGTAGATGCGCCGCAAAGCGATTCGATACTTGTCTATTTTGCAATTTTTCGCGCCCAGCACTATGATCTAAAAGCCGATACTGGCCCAAGTTTAATGAAAATTGATCCGGAAATATTTTCATATGATCCTCAATATGCGCAAGATTTATTAAAGAAAATTATTCTTAGTGAGAAACCAGAACAGCAAGAGTTAAGAGCAAGTATAGCTTGGCAGTTTTGGAAAATATTAACTGATTTGCCTGATACCCCAGATTTATTACTATGGATCGATCTTCTTTTTACTTCGCCTTTTAACACTAGACTGTATTCTTCGCTCGATAGAATTCTTGAAACTTGTTACAGCCGAGATGATATAAAAAAAGAATGGCCATTAATTAAATGGTTTAAACTTCGTATTTCAAATACAAAAAAAGTAGTGCAAGATAAAATTGTAGACGGTAAAGATATTTGGCTTGGTGTTGATGGCTTAATTCATTTTGTGGCCATAGATAGTACGGATGAATTACTTCCGATAATGCGTGATTTAGAGTATTTGTGGATGAAAGGTGCTTATATTGGTGAGCTAGAAGTATTCTTTAATTCATATAAGAAGATTGCTGATAAGGTAAACCAAAAGAATACTAAGGATTATTTACAAAAAATGTATCTACGGATGCAAAAAACTAATCCTAAAATTTCAATAATAGACTTTGAATAATATGTGTAAATATAAGAATACTAAAATTTAAACTCATGATCGATAAACAAGATAATAAAATTCAAGGTATTTGGTGGTTCTCTGATAACCCAGAAAATCAAGTTTCTGGGGAGTTATTTATCGAAGAGAGAAAACTTGAGCTAAATGGTAGTTTGGAGGGTTTTAAAAGTCTTTTAACCATAGGATCTTCAAGTAAATTTGTAAGTATACAAAAGGAAAAGTTTATTTTGGGTGTCTCTCGGAAGGGCAATAAAAAGTATACATTAGAATTTTATGATCAACCTGCTTCTATAATAATGTCGATGCCAGGCTACCAGTCAGACACGTATTCACTTGGTAATATTTTTGAAGGTGCTTACATAGACTCTCTGAAAAATGGTTTTTCTAAATATTATGTAGAAATGCCCCATATCTTTGAATGGATAAATAATAGCATTATTACTTCCACTATTAATTTTCAAGCAGATAAGACTATAAAAGAAGTTGTTGTAAAGATTGGTAGTATTTTGCAAATCGAAATTTTTAAAAATACGGATTTCAAAATAATTTATATTATTCGTCCTGACAAATTTCCTCTCTCGATATCACAAGAAACATTAATTTCGCAGAAGTGTTATTTACAAATAGAATCATTAAATAAAAATTTGCCTTTGGATGAATTTTATTCCATCATTTTTCATCTTACTAGATTTCTTTCAATTGCAGTTGGTCAATCGCTCGAACCAACTAGTATACAGGCATCAGCAGACGGTTCAATTGATATTATCGAAGTATTTCCTCATTTTTATAAAGAAATATCGTACCCAAAAATTCATCCGTCAGAAATGAATTTTGTTTTTTCTGAACTAGATATCAACTTACAGAATATTTTAGAAAAATGGTTCTCACAAAAAGAAAAATATTCTGATGTTTTTGATCTTTTTTCCTCTATTAACACTGGAAAAAA
>Ga0194053_10001247_pt1 | contig 16716 bp, 8 predicted proteins | sample SepL228m_MetaG_FD_161684 | JGI IMG/M metagenome (GOLD analysis project Ga0194053, IMG submission 161684) | Anoxic zone freshwater microbial communities from boreal shield lake in IISD Experimental Lakes Area, Ontario, Canada - Sep2016-L227-8m | ecosystem: Environmental > Aquatic > Freshwater >... | reverse complement strand
GTATGTCGCCGTCGACGGCGACATACTCTGCGCCAGCCATCCCCTGGCGGATATTCTTCCACTGTACATTGCCGTTCAGGTCGCAACCCAGCAGCGCCTTTCCGGCCTCCGCGCCGCTCCAGGCGAGGAAGACTTTATTCCCCGCTGCGGCGCAACCGATCGGCACACCGTGGTCGCCGCCCCAGTTGGCGTTTGGTGAGGAATCCCATGGCGCGTTGCCGCCATTATCCGCCCAGCCCTTCAAGCGCAGGCCGATGTCCTTATGCCAGATAGCCCGCCAGTTGTAAGTACCGGCCAGCACCGGTTGCCCCGGCGTGCGCCAGTTGGTGGTTGTCAATCCGTCCCATTTTACCTCGTGCTTGCCTTTGCCCATGAACGCATTGTTAAGCAGTTGGCGCACTACCTGCCCATCGGCATTGACAATCTGCAGTGAGATAAAGCCGTCTTCAGGCATGGTGTAGCTGATCGTTTTGAAACCTTGTAGCTCTTTGGATTTTATGAGTCCCGTCCAGTCAATCACCGGCAGGCCATCCGCCAGCTTTACCGGGAACTCGCGGGCATCGGAGAGACGGATGCTACGCGCCGCCAGTTGTCCCTTCGGCTCCAGTACGGCTTTGCCCCAGTGGTCATAGGCGCGGAAGGTGAAGACGCGGTCCGGCACTACGCCAGCCTTGAATACGTCTTTCATCGACAGGCGGCCACCGGCGCCGATGGTGAAGTTGGGTTCGACGGTCATTCCGAAGGCATCGCCGGCCTTGAGTTGCAGGTCATCTTTCGTGATCAATCCCCAGGGAATTGCCATCTCCTGGGTGTAACCCTTTTTATCCGCGTTAATCAGGAATGCTTGCTGTGCTCCCCTGGTTTGCGCATCCTTGATGCCACCTTCGTTGAAATTGCGCCCAAATGCGACGTCCATGATGCCGACACCGTCCCGGTCTCGCCAGCAAGTCCAGTGCGTGACCCGCTCGTTGGGCTGGCGAAGATTGGTGATAAAGCGCACCTGGATGCAATCCCCGTCCCACCCGTAGGAACCGGTGGCCTGCCCCGGGTGGTTGAGCGGAGTTTCATCGATCCAGCGGAAGAGCAGGTAGAGGTTCTTGTCATCATACATGGCGTGCGACCACACGCCGAACTTTTCGCGCTGATTCTCGACATCGCAGCAGGTGAAGATGCCGCTGGAGAGATCCCAGTCAGTGATGTTCCCATCAATGATCACCTTACCGGGGGTAGGCAGCACCCGCACATCCCCATTTTCGGTCTCGGTTGCCCGGACTGCCAACAACAGCAGGCACAGGCAGCAGGTGCTGAAGAGCGCACGAAAGGTTCGTAACAGCATGAAAGACTCCTTATATTTATAAATGATGTCAATTGACAATCACAGACATTACCCGGCATGCTGGTGGTAACCAGTGACCATGCCGGGTCTGGTTAACGAGAATTGCAGATTTTACACACAGTTTAGTCAAATAGTATTGCTGCAATAGTAGTTCAAGTGCATTGATCACTTTGAGTAATCTGGCATTTAATTCGCACTACATGATTGCCGCGGTACTGAAATCCGGAAATAACAGTAACTTTGAGAATGGTATTATATGAAACAGTAATAGGTATCTCCACTCTCTTAATCGATAAAAATGGCCTTTAACCACGCTTTATCATTATCCCGCACACCGGACGCGGGGACCACGCGCATGGCGATATTGCCGCTGAAACGGAATTGCAAGATAGGCGAATTGTTTCCTTTATAATAAAATTGTTCCGGGGAGAAATCGTCAAAGCCGGTCATCGGGGCAACCTGGTATCTTACATTATGTGCGGGGCTGCCGTTTTGTGTCATGCCGAAAATGGTGAGGATATGCGTGTTGTAATCCCCCGCCGGCACGGTGATGCTCACTTTCGAGCCGGTCGTGGACATGGTGGCGGATGGGCCGATGCCGGCGTTCCTGGCGGAGGCCGCGGTCATCACCCCGGCGGTATTACGATTGGTATCGGTGGACTTATACATCTCAATGCCGGTGTTGCCGAGGGAGGTATCATCAAAGCAGAGTCCACCCCAATACTGCGCCTGTATCCATTCCGCCGAGATGAGGGTGACGCCAAAGCGCATGCCGGTCGGTGCCAGATTGGAGGTGGCCCAACTGTTATTGTTTTGCTCGTCTCCGGCATTGGTCAGCCAGTTGTATACGTTATAACCATTCGAGCCCAACTTGGTCAGTTTGAGCCCGGTGACGCTGCTGGGTAGGGTTAGCACCGGGGTGGGCGACGTGGCGCTGAATTTTGAAGAATCGAGCGTAAGCGCAGCAAAACTGATGTCGCTGAAGGTTAAGGCCGTGATGCCAAATGCCCGGGCGGGCAAGGACGTGAGGACGTCAACATGCCCGTCAAGATAACTCGCGATCATCTTGGATGAGTGACGCGTCTTGCAATCTTTCGCTGACGCAAGGATATTCGCGGAAGACATTGGTGGAACAGGTACCGCATCGCAGGTCAGGACGATTTCCTGCGGGTTGTCAAAATCGCCGAGAGATTTGGCCCCGCCATTCCCGATGTTTCCGCTTCCAACAAAGGCGTTGTAGCCATACCCGTTCCGCAACTCTTTCGCGTCGTCGGACGGGCAGCTAAGCATTTCCTTATGAATTTGGATATCTGTCCATACCGTGGCGGTGGCCGGCAGCATCTCTTCGTGATCCTGCGTATACATGTTGATTGCCGTCGCAATCTGCCGTTGATTGCTAGTGCAGGTGGTCTGGTTCGCTTTCTCCCGCGCCCGGGCAAAGACCGGGAACAAGATAGCGGCTAAAATTGCAATTATTGCCACTACAACGAGTAACTCAATTAGTGTAAACCCTTTAATTTTCATAATATACCTCCGAACGATATAAATTCGGCCGATAACCAGATAGATACCGGCCAGATAATAAGATTAATCAAAAAGAATCGCAGCGAATCCACCCTGACCGTTATAGCCGGTATGCGATACCTCCATGGTGAAGGTGCCGCTGATGGTATATTGTAAGATTCGACTCCAGTTGGCGTCAGTGCTGGTAAATTCGGTTTGCTGTTTCCAACGTCCCGACGGATTTGAAAATATGATGCGCTCACCGGAAGCAACGTTGGCACGGTGCGTAATGAGCAGGGTGACGGTGCGTAACGAAAAATCTGAGGAGGTGACTGAAATTTTCGAGGAGCCGGATGCTGGTGCTGGTGCCGACATAGCGCCGCCGGTGGTATCGGATGTCTGCGTCGTTGTGATGACGGTAAAACGATATCGACAGGCGTTGCTATTGGTCCATGTGCCGCTTTTCGTCACCGTGGTGATTGGCGCGCACAGATTGGTGACGTCGGTGCCCGAGTTATTCCAATTGAAAATGACATAGCCCCGCGATCCGACTTTTGCCGGTGAAAGGGTCCCGGTGGATCCGGTGGGCATGGTCGGCAGCGTGCAGGCCGGCTGCCCTGCCAGGGGAGCATTACCATCAAAGGTAAACGATATGTCGTTATTTCCATCTTTTACGGAAACATTCGACAACGCGGCATACAAACGGTCGCCGGTATCGACGTGCCCATCCAGAAAGCTATACATCGCTTTATTGGTATGGCGGGTTACGATATCGCCATCGCCGTATAGAATGTTGGTCAGCGGTTCCGTCGTGGTTATAGCGTGGGTACCTTCCGCAGTCAGAAGCGTGTTTTCCGGCGAAACGATGCCGCTCAAGCGCAGTCCATCGAGTGCTACACTATACAGATAGGCGTTGGCGACATCTTTGCTGGCGGAGGGGCATTTTAAGATGCCGGCATCAATTTTCATATCTGTCCAGACCGTGTTGGCCGACGGCAGCGTCTGATTGTGATCTTGCACATACATCATCACTGACGCCGCCAGTTGCCGTTGGTTGCTGGTGCAGGTTGTCTGTCGTGCCTTTTCCCGCGCACGGGCGAAGACGGGAAACAGAATGGCGGCAAGGACAGCAATAATGGCTATCACGACCAGTAATTCAATGAGGGTGAAACCTTGTTTACGAACAAGCATACGAAAAGTCTCCTTTTTTAGATTTTATTGGTTAAAAATCCAATAATAACCGGTTAATCTATAATAACCGGTTAATTTAATTATACACAATTCTTTGACTACGTCAATGGGTTTTTGTAGAATTTTTTAAAAAATTTGGCTCAAACTGATTAGTGTGACTAGTTACATGAGGTTAGGATAAATATTAAGTAAAACCCATCCATTTACCATAATAAGATATATTATCATCTCACCTTTCAGCAAGCACTTTCATCATCAGAGTCTATATATTGCAGATATAAAAATCCTGATAATGTGATATTTTTTATCTTTATATCCTGTTAAATTATGGTTCCGCATCAACATACAAATCAATATCCGGATTATCAGGCAGTGCATCTATCAGCATTTCTTCTTCCAGATCCTTGCGGTCATCAAATTTCTCCAGAGTTAGTGTATTCGTGGTGCCAATAACCAGTAATTCTACTGACTGTTTTAAACTGTTCTGAATACCCCAATGTGCGACGCGAATGGTTTTTGCTGTCAGTGTGCCGGATATTACTTTGACTATTTCGTATTCATACAACACCATGGCGCGAGTATACGGGGCAATTTCAGCCGGTTTCGGCACTGCTGTTTTGGCTTTCAGTTTCACCTGTACCTGAACTTGCGGCACTATTTTTCGCGCGGCGAGTCGCCTTGCTGCGATGGCGGCATTTTGTGCTGTTTCTTCGGCAGGTAACACGCGCGAATATAATGCCAGACCTTCAACCCGCCCATGCCAGGGAACCATCTCGTAAACCAATTCTCCACCCAAAGCCAAATGTCGTACCGCTCCCCATGACAGCCGTCCGGGAAGTTCATCTTTCGTTAGTTCGCCAGCAGGTTTCACCATGAGTTTTCCATCAATATATGCAAGGATACTTCCCTTTCCGAACGTCACCGTAACATGGTGGGCATTGGCATCAGGAAGCATACCCAGTTGATATACTTTATCGCCTCCTTCCTGGTTGACGTTTAGTATCAGTTGATTCTTTACTTGTCCCAGGCGGAAACCCCGTTGTGTCTTTCCGTCGCCGAACATTGCGAGAATCGTCGCCGGTTTCTCTGCTGTTCCCTGTTCCAGATTGATGGGTTTTATTATCAGTTCCGCGCTAAACTCGTTTGATCGACTGCATTCGTTTAGCATCCATTGCCAGACGGGTGTGTGCATATCTACATTAACAAAGGCGCCGCCGGAGAGTACCATCTCGCCATTTCGACCCAAACTTGCTTCGCCTTGCGGTGCAATTTCAACCGGCACCACGTTATTGTTCAGCGAGAATAAGTTCTTCTGCTGGCCGTTTTCCCAGCGGTAGAGCATCGCGGTACGGTTGACCGGCCATTCTGGCACTTTTATTTTCACATCTCTAATTTCTACCGCGTTCGCTTGCTGGTTCTGGTCGGTGAATCCGGATATTGCCAGTGTATCTTCCACGGGCAAGTTGGCCTTCATGGTCAGCATCAGTTCCCGGTCATCGCCGCTCATCTTCCAGCGATCAACTGCTGTGCCGGATGTGAAAGTAAAGACAGGTGTCGCAGCAGTCATTGCCTTCGTGAAAAGAATATTCACGTTGCGGGCATCGATTGCCTTCACCCAGGCTGTCTTGGGTATACTCTTCACCTGGGCATCCATACGACCTTTAACGGTGATATCGTCCTTTTTCGCTGTGATGGTATATGTGCCAGCTTTTTCATAGGTGTGATTTGCTGATGTTCCTCGGGCGGTTGCACCATCGCCAAAATCCCATTGCCATTCGCCTTCTCCCGGTGCTGGTATAGAAATAGAATATGGCACTTCACCGGCGTATTGCCCCAGACCCATATCAACCCAGGCATAGGCTTTGGTATCCTGCCCGATGGCTGTAGATATTTTCACCCACTTTTCTATCTTTGTGAACTTGTCATCAAAACGACCAAAATAGATATCGGCATCAGTACCGGCGATTGGCCCGGTGATGGTGAGAAATCGTACATCATTACTCCAGCGCGGAACCCAGGCGTCCCGGTTGGGGACGGGTTGCGTCACTATTGCGCGCTCCTGCACACCGCCGTCTTCATACATTTCAATTTGCATGTGACTGTGGTGCATATGGAAAAAGCGGTAGGAGTTGTCAGGTGCGATGTTGGCATTGCACCCACCGCCGTATTGACGCCATCCGCGGTCCGGCAGATAGGCGACACCGGCGTTTGGCCAGGGGAATTCGCTGCCGGCACGAGTGCCGTCGGCAGAGACTGACAGGGTATGAGCTGCTTGTTGTTTGCTCAGCATTATTTCGCGTTTAGCAGGATTGTCCAATCGGCAGCGAACAAGTTTCCCTTTGGAATTTCCATCTTCTGTAAAGTAGACCCATTGGGTACCATCTGCCGGATTGCGCCAGCAGCATAGCATATATCCTTTCGCGAATTCCTGCTTACTGGTACCATCCCATTTAACTTTGTACAAGGTATTATTCGTCGTATCCGTATACAAAACCCATTCACCATCAGGTGAAATGCATGGATTCGCGTAGGAAGCAGGTCCGGGGAGAATAGTGCGTGGTTGAGTGTCCTTGGCAGTATCAAAACCGATAAGTTCATAATCCGGCATTGCAGCATCCCAGTCTTTCCCTTCTCCCTTTACACAATGTTGCCAGACAAATTTAACCCGCTGACCACCAGTAAGATTCAGCACATCATCAACCGTACCAGCAAATACCTTGCCGCAGACAAAAACCGCAACAAAAAATAATATAAAAAACTTCTCGCTTGAAAATATTTTCGACATAAAAACCCTTAAAGAAAGATAAAAGATACCTGCAATTTTAGACATAATTAGTGATGATAGGTTGTAACCTTGCTCACGACAAACATATGAGTAACCTTTTTTAGATTATGTGGATTAAGAACCTGATAATAACCGGTTAACCGAAGCATACACATCACTATTTAAAATGTCAATGGGCTAAAAATAAAAATTAATGATGTTTTTCATGCAGATATGCTGAATTTAAAATAACAGGACAAAGTATTAGCATTATAAAACACACGGGAGACATCAGTCAGTGAATGAAAAACGACAATAACCAGAACTTTATGTTTCAATAGCATCCAATCGCACAATCAAAACAAATCGGAAGAAAGCATAAATTCCCGCAATTTTTATAGCTTATCCTATACGTACAGGACCAATCGAGGCACGCGGGATAAACTCCAACGGCATTATTTGAATGGTCGGTTCCGACACCTGCGATTGCACCAATCGCACAGCCAGGTGCGCAGCTACTCGTCCGATATCTAATAACGGAACGCGGATACTGGAGAGTAGATTGTGACGAGTCAAGCTCAGGAGAGAATCGGTGTCATCAAAACCGACCAGACTGTAGTCATCCGGTACGCGATATCCGGCATGATGCAAAGCTCGCCAGGCATGCAGTGCATTCGCGTCGTTCACGCCAAAAATCGCGGTAATCTGGGGTTTTTTGCGAAGAAAGACAATGAACTCCTCAGCTTCGACGTCATTTGGCAACGATCCGGACAACTCTTCTATGGAATGCGGGGCTGTATCGGGATTATTCCATTTCCATACATTCGGAAAAGTTATCAAATGCGTTTCCACCGGTAATCGCCATTCCCGTAACGCCTCACGGATACCATCCATACGTGCTATAACCTCTAATGGATTCTCATATGGATATTTAAAGTGAAGGAAATAGCGGTGTCCACGCTCTAACATATACCGGGTGGCCAGGTAGCCTCCCTGTTGGTCATCACCACGTACAAGGTTCTCTGTAACACTGCCACTCATTAACCGAACAATGGGACGCAAACCAAAACCGGGATTAGCACGCAAACGATCTATTAAATCAGGCGATACAGAGTGCCCAATGATGACACCATCCACATCACCCCGCGTAAAAATGGACCAGAGCGAGCTTTCATCAGGTGCAGTTATGTAACTGGTGGAATGCAGAGTAAGTAGACCAAATTCCTCATCCATAAGCCCATTAAGCACGCCATGGTAGATATGACCAAAGTAATTCATAGCAACAGTCGGCGTAATCATGAACAGACCGATAATGTGGTTTATATGCGACTTTCCCTGCTTTTGCAGCGACAGACGACGCGCTGACTCGTGCGCACTTGCCTGATAGCCAAGCGCGGCCGCTGTGGCCTGCACCAATTCACGCGTTGCCAGGCTAATCGGTTCACGTCCGCGCAACGCCAGCGAAACGGAACACTTACTAATGCCTAAGTGATCCGCTATATCCTGCAGTCTAACCGGACGCCCAGTCAGGCCTTGTCCGTTTCTAACAATATTAGTACTTTTCTTCGTCTTGTTCACCACACAAGATTATATACCAGATAGATGACCTATTGTCAAATATGTTTTCCAATCGTAACAGTTCACCTTTTATAGATTTATTTTTTTAGATTAAATAAAAACGCTCTCCATAAATAAAGAGAGCGTTTAATGCAATGTTTATAAATAATTAATTTAATCTAATAATGGTGTACCCAAAAGCATGTTTGATATTGACTCTATGATATTTCTCTCTTGTAATTTTAACGTCTCGAAGAGTGAAAACAAAGTCATTTTTGTCGCAGATCCATTAGCGGAACGAGTACCGCCACAGACTTTGCGAGCGATTATTCGTCATGCCGGCACGCAACCGGGCGCTGGTTACATCGCCAGAAGCCTCTATCATACATTTCCAGCATGCTGTCCAGCCGATGGCCCCGATGACACCGCGCCCGCCGAGGTCCAGGTTGAAGAAAGGTAGGACGAGGCGCGAACCGCAGGATGTCAGTTCAGCGGTTTCCACCGCTGGCAGCGGTCGTTCCTGCAACGCGAAGTCGTCAATCTGCACCTGTGTACCCTTAGAATAGAAGAGGCGCGACTCACTCTTTTGGTTCACATCGAGGGTGATGTCGAGTGCCTGGACTTCCTATAGGATGGGCGTGTCCGTGGTCCCGCCATTGCGGAAATACACCACCCACTCCAGCGCCGGAGAACCGGGATAGGCTGACCGCTCGAAGCGGCACTCCAGGCCGGTCACAGGATCCCGAAGCACCGTGGTATACAGCGTAGTTCCGTTTTGCTCCAAATGCTCCTCGTGACTTTGCGTCCAACTCTTCATCTGCTCCGCAGTGGGTTCGCCATCGAGGAGAAACGAACAGGGATGCGAGTCTTACATCGCCCGGGCCATGAGCCGTTCGGCTGTCGTGCCGACTTCTTCAAACAGTTCTTTCATAGAGATATCCTTCTTAGTGTGACAGTAGTGAATTTGTGCCCAGCGCCGCTTGTATGCCAGGGACATAGCGATCTGCATCGCCATGGCCTTGCCCAGACCGCAGAACAAGCCGCGTCCGCCAAAATCGAGATTGAAGAATGGCAGAAACGAGCCCGTCATGCCTCCGCCAGGATTACCGATGCGCCATATCATGCCGCGCTCTGAAACAACCCTCTCAAGAGCAAAAGGTTTGTCCCCATTCCCACAGCCGCGCATGGCATGGATTATCACATTTCCCCCATTCGCCGGCGGCGACAGGGTAATATCCATACTGCGCGGTTCGCTGAGCAGCGCCGTTTCTGCCGTGCCCGTGTTACGAAAGCCCAGTATCCATTCGACGCATTCAGATTCGGGAAATATTTTGCGATCACAGTCCACGCCGACCCCGCGTCGTGAAGCAAACGCCTTCCATCACGATGCTAGTCGCCGCACTGAAACGAATACGACACCACGCCGTCATGGAGTACGGCTTGACGAAATTGGTACCAGTCGTATTTCATGATGGCTTCTCCCACAATAAACTCAAAGTAAGTATTCGGTAATATAATATAGTCATTTGCTAGTGTTAACAATGAATAACATGACTTTCGCTTCCGTATACAGTTACCAAAAGCGAAAGTCATGTTAGAAGAAACAATCACCTGTTAACTCATCTTCTACCGCAATATCAAGATTTAGTATATGAAAATATGTCGCTATACATGACGGGTCGATAAACTCGGTGAATGTCACTGTTTCGCGCGGGGCACCATGGCTCCATTCTCCCGCGGCTTCTACCATTACTCCAACTGTCACCTTCATACCATCAGGACGTATTGATGAATCTATCTCTGGTTCACTTATTGTAGTTGGGTCAATTACTATCCGGTGGAAATCATTATATTTTTCAATAATCACCGCGTTTTGGTCAGTACCAAGACAAAATAAGACCGGACCACGCATCAAGGCAACTTTTCCTTCCTGCAATTGATGCCCCTTAACAAAACGCCATGACATTGGCATATTAAGGGTGACCGTGTCACCGTATTTCCAGACACGATTTATGTCGTATGAATTAATACTGGCTGATATGGGAGAAGGATTTTCTCCATTCACCGATACAGTAGCATTGTTGCACCATCGTGGTATTCTAAATCTCATGGTAAATGCCGCGTCTTTTTCTGGATTAACAGTGAATTTTACCAATCCTGAATTGGGATAATCTGTTTCCTGCGTGATTGTCGCGTAAGTATCTGCAATCGATAATTTAATCTTTGACGCAGTAAACAGGTTCACCGCAATAGCATCATCTGAACATCGGTAATATACCTTTTGTGGCAATTCCGCCATAATACGGCGAAAATTGCCGGGACAGCAGAAACCATCCTGATTAAAATAATCCCGTTTTCCTGTCAACGGGGTAAAGTACCGTATCTTTCGTCCTGTCGGATCCTGGGCGGCAAAAAGTGCATTATAAATAGTACGCTCAATAATGTCACCATAACGCAAATCACCATCAAGACGTAACAGGCTATCCAACCATCGCAATAGATAAGCAGTAACGCAGGCTTCGCCGATAGGTCCCGCTCCATTTTGTGTATAAGAGAAATATTCACCGTCAGACGCGGAACCTGCAACATTTAACCCGCCACCTTTTCGCAGTAATTCTTTCCGCATAAATTGCGACATCTCCAACAATGATAACTCTTTATCATGACGGTAAAGTTCTGTCTGGGCATAACAACGGGCAATCATCACATATACATGGGCTGGGCGGGTGTCAAATGTTTGTTTCCATGTTCGTAGTGACGCGCATTTAATTTCACCGGTATCATTGCCATGGCGAATATCTGCCGCGAAGTTCAAATAACGTGCATCACCAGTGCATCTGTAAAGAGTAATAAATGCTTCAGGTAACCCGGCAGTACATATTTCTTCCGGTTTTTCATCTTTTGAAAATGTCTCTACTAAATAATCGCCAATCTCACAGGCATATCGCAGCGACTTCTCATTTCCGGTAACCATCCAGTTTCTGGTCAGACCAAGAATAAGATATTCCTGGTCGTGCAACACCCAATTGTGGTGATTTTGATGCCTGTCTGGTTCAGGTTTAAATGTGCCGATGTATCCGTCAGCATCACGACTTTTCATGATTCCGTCTATCAGCAAAGATGTTCTTTCAGCTACTTTTGCATCATCAGTATATTCAGCAAACAGGCTTCCCGCGTCTATTACCTTGCCGATACCAACATAGTGAAGACCGTTAGTGAATGGTCGCTCATGAAATGGCTCGATAAAGTCATGGTCAATATCCAACGCCATGTAATTTTTATATATCAGGTCATCAATTCGACGACCAATTTCACCAGACAATTCTGTCTGATTAAGAGTAATCGGCTGTAATTTATCAGCAGATTTACCATTGTAAACATTGATATTTGATTTCATTATATTTTCTCCGTTCTGGACAAACCTAATTAATCCAGATAATTTCTGTTGCATTTTATTTTCCTTTATCAGAAAATATATCTGCAATCGAATGTAAGGATATTATCAATATTTAACTAATGATTGTCTATGCATTTATTGCTCTGACTGCGCATTTTATGCTTTTTACATTATAAAATGCTATAATACATCCATGTTGCCAATAACAGATATCGACATTAACATCTTTAAAGAATCAGACGCTTTTCGCACTTTTTCTCATATCATGGTTAATCTTACCGGTCTGGCTATATCATTATATACTCCAGATGGCAGTCATATACGCCAGTATGCAGTAACTATAAATAAGAATCCGCTTTGCACATTAATTCGGGCAAATAGTAACGGACTGTCCTGTTGTCATGACAGCGAAAAGAAAAGATTTTCTAAAGTTGCTATATCACGTCATGCTGTTTGCAATAATTGTCATGCCGGTTTCGTCGAAATTGCAATTCCGGTAATACACCGCGGAAAAGTGATTGTCATTATATCAAGTGGTCAGATATTGCCTGTGCCGCCATCTGATGAAGGTTTAAGACAATTTATTCCATTGTGCGCGAAGTTCAATATATCTCAGGAAGATATGCGTGATGCTTATTATAAATGTGTTTATTTGAATGAAGACAAAATAAATGCCGCTATACAATTAATGACATTTTTTGCGGAGCACTTATGTACGATGACACAAAAAATTATTGATGCTGAAACTGAGGATTCTACCGCGATTATAGTAACTGCAAGAAAGTATATCCTTGACCATATCTCAGAAGAAATAAGACTGCCGGAAACAGCTAAGCAAATCAACCGTTCACCCGGATATCTAAGCAGAAACTTTGAACGAATTACCGGTGAAACATTTACCGCATATGTTCAACAGGCACGTATTGAAAATGTACAGCATCTTTTATTGCATTCAACGATGTCTATTACTGAGATTGCGTTTAAATGTGGATTCAATAGTATTAGCCAGTTCAACCGCACCTTTCGCAAATATAACGACTGCACACCGCGAAAATTCCGCATGAAATATCAGCAATAATGCCCATATTCCACCGCAGTTTCAACTATAGAAATGATAATTTGCAATGACATTCAGTCTGTAATACAATGGATTTAATGATTTATTAATCTTTAACATTTTATATTCCGACAATTAGAGTTTCGTATTATTAATTCTGTTGGCAAGGCGAAATGCTGTTCTGATTTTTTTTTATCATGGACACCTTCTATTACCAACTGGACGGCACGTTTGCCAATTTCAACCAGAGGAAGGCGTATTGAAGTAAGAAGGTTTTTTCCATTCGCATCCAGGCATGGATCGGTATCATAAAAACCTATAATACTGTAATCTTCAGGTACTTACTACGCCACGTGTATATTCAAAAATTGTAATTTTTCTCTCAAATTAGGCTATTTTAGACATTTTAAATGGAGAAAACTAATATTCGAAGGGGAGGACACAAAACGCAGGCAACGGGCCTCGGCTGTGGATTCATTGTCATTCCTTCTCACTGCGTATGCTCGATGCCTCGATTGAATGCCGGATATTCGAATCCCCTTTATTTCACGCCCGTATCCGCTCCTACCACCAGCTTGCGGTCACGCTTTCCCGACTTGGGATCCTGCAACACGAGCGAGATGGCGTCGCCGTCCTTGAACGGGAAGTCCAGTTCCAGCATGACCGTGTTCAGGCCCTGCTTCAATGCGGCCGGCTTTGCCGCCACTGCGCCCGAGCCCACCTTCGCCCAATTCGCCTCCACCAGGACGTCGTTGATCCAAATCCGGCGCGGTGCCTTGGGGCCGAGAAAACCGGCCTTCACTTCGCACGGGCCGGGTGCCGACACATACGAGGCCACCACAATCGTGCCGTCAGTGTAGTGATCCTTAATGCCCAGCGCCTTGGACACCGACCCGCTCCACAGCACGCTCTGGCAGATGATACTCGTCCACTCCGCAAGCGTGGCCGGGTCGGGATTCTCCGGTAGCGTGGCCGGGGCACCTTCTGTTGTCTCTTGCAGGTTCTGCAGGTCCTTCTGTTCAGGGTCAGCTTCCGAACCGTCCGCCGGCAGCAACCGGCACCACCACTGCTGCTCGTAGTCCTCATCCACGAACATCGTGGCCTCGGGGAATGTCTTGCCATCCACCTGCACCGCCAGCGGCAGCCAGTGATAGCCGGGGTCGGCTTTGGCGGAATTCGCCCATGTGACCGTCTGCTTGACCGCCAGCCGCTTCCCGGCGGGGACCGGTTGGCTCGCGTGCCAGCCGTTGCCGGCCCAGCCTGGTAAGACATCGCTGCTTAGGTCAACCTGGCGGTCTTTATCGCTCAAGTTCTCGACCAGCACACTGATCTCGCCACCCTTGAGCGTGCCGATGCGGTTGGGTTTTCTCAACCAGCGCAGGATGTCCGTGGTCCACTTCGCCTGCGCCACGGTCTTGCCGGCGATGTCTGCGCGGATGCGGATGCCCGCATCGTTATCGATACGGATCGTGCCGGTCTGGGTCCCTTCCTTGGCGTAATCGAAGCCGTTGTATACCGTCAAGAACTGGTCGCGGTGCGCGCAGAAGGTTACCTCGAACGGCGTCGCCTGACCGCCTTTCACGCGCAGGGGGATGCGATTCGTGCCGTTCAACACATACGCCGCCGGGATGCCGACGGTGACGACCGCGTCCTGCTCACCCGCCACGGTAGACCGGAGCTTGCCGCGGATAGTGGCGATAATGATGTCGCCTTCGAGGCGGGGCACGGACTCCATCTCCAGCGTATATGGGACCGGCGTGACGCCCAGCGCCGCCGCCACCACCCCCGGTTTGGTCTCCGTCTTGTCAGGCTGGTATCCCTTGCGCTTCTCGATCATCGCCTGGCCCACCGCGCCATCGGTCAAATCCTGCACCTCGATTGTCCAGGTACCGTCCGGATCGGTGACGGCCACCGGCAGTTTGATCGCCACTGGGCCGACGCCGGTTTCCCACTCTGTAAAGCCCGGAATCACCTTGCCGTCCGGCCCTTTGGCTGTGACCCGGAAGGTATGCGCGTCCGCAATGGTGGCGCCGCCCGTCTTTCTGCTCACGCCAAGGTACAGGGTCTGGCCGCCGGTAACCTCTTTCGCCGGCATGGCCGCACCGAGCACCGCCGGCGTGACCGCAAACCCCGCCACCGGGTCGGATTTCACCAGCGCCAGCAACGTCCCTTGCCCCTCGCTGAGTTTCAAGTTCACGTACCGCCCGGCGGTATCTGCTTTCCACGGCAGGATCGTGCCCGTGCACAGGTCGCGCACCACCCGCACCGCCGGGTCCGCCGGTCGGAATGCCAGGTCCGCGTTGTATTCGGGAACGATGATCACGTACGACTGCGTCAGGTCCTTGGTCGCCAGTTCGATTCCCAATGCCTCCTGGCTGATCCGATTGCTGCCGGGATCCGTGCAGCGGAACGCGCCCGACACCCCCGCCCACTGCAGCACCGCGCCTAGTAGCGTGCCGTGTGCCGCGCGGTTGCGCGCCTGATTCGGGGGATTACCCGGACTCGACAGGTGCGCGTTCAGGATCACGACTCGTCCCTTGCCGACCTGCCCCACGTAGCCCAGGGTGGTGCGATCTTTCGCCAGGATACGTTTCAGCGGGCTGTCCGCGGCCAGTTCTCCCAGTGGGCCGGGTTTGGCCTTGATGGTCAGGCCAGCGAACCCGGGCACGTATTCGGCCAGCGGGGTCAGATCCATGTCCCGCTCGGGCTTATCCACCTTCCGGTGCACCACCTTGTTGAAGTCCGTCGGCAGGCTCGTGGTGCCTTCATCCAGCACCAGGTCGTCCAGGCCGGTCAGCGTCAGGCCGAACGCCTTGGGGCCGTTGGCGCCGTTGTCCGCTTCGGCAGTCAAAAAAAGGCAGGCGCCGGCTTCCACGGCGCGGCGCACTGAGGTGAAGTCCTGCTCGCTTACTGACGTGCCATGCAGGATGATTAGCTTGCGCCTCGCGGGATCGCGGCCGACCTCCGGCTGTACGCCGTTCGCCAGCAGACCCTCCAACACGCCGTCATTGGGGAGATAGTAGGTTGGGTCCCAGAAGAGCACCTCCGGGTTCAGGCGGTTACGCACCGACATCAGAATCGGCGACAGGGGTTGCAGGCGGGCGATGGTCTCGCGCGCCCACTGGCCTTGTGGCGTCAACTCGCCTTTCCGCGGCCCATTTCCCCTATCGACCAGTTTTGACCCGAGCTCGAAAAAGGGCATGCAGCGGCCACCCGCTGCCACAGCGATCCACATGATGCGTCTGACGTGTTCCGCCCGCCCGCTGTCCACGTTCACCAGGTAGGTCCAGGGCCGTAGGCCGTAGCGGGGAACCGCCTGCACGAAATGGGCGTATTCTTCCACGGTGGCGGAATGGCCAAAAATGCGGTTGTGCATGGAGTCGAAGAAGTGCTGGTCGCACCCGGCGCCCATGCCGGTCGAATGGTTCACATAGGGATTCTCACGGCGCCCCTGCTCGATCCGCAAGCCGATGTTGTCGAAGACGAACGCCTGAAACACGCCGTCAATGTCCCCCTTGGCCGTGCCATGCCCCGGGAACCCCTTCCGGTCCACCTCGTCCCAGCTCAGACAGTCATTGCCCGAACGCCGGTTGTAGTCGGTAATGGTCGACATCGGGGGGGGCCACGCCCGGGGGACACGCCACAGGCGCAGCAGATCAAGGCGGACCTGCTCCGGATCGGCCCACGGAACCATCCCGCGTTCGTCCCACTGATCCAGCACTACGAATCCGGGGTCCACCTTGTACCCGCCCGCCGGCGCCTTCACCGCGCTCAGCAGGTCCTCCGGCCAGCCCCCCATGGCGTTCCAGTCGGAAAAGTTGGGAGACCAGCGATATGGAAATTGGTATGAGCCGGTATTGAGTCCGATCTCGGCCATCCTGGGATTGTCGATCTCGCCGGCGGGCGGGTAC
>Ga0194053_10001246_pt1 | contig 16717 bp, 11 predicted proteins | sample SepL228m_MetaG_FD_161684 | JGI IMG/M metagenome (GOLD analysis project Ga0194053, IMG submission 161684) | Anoxic zone freshwater microbial communities from boreal shield lake in IISD Experimental Lakes Area, Ontario, Canada - Sep2016-L227-8m | ecosystem: Environmental > Aquatic > Freshwater >... | reverse complement strand
AGTCCTCATCCATCTGATCGGCGAGGATTCGGATTCACGCAAGCTCTTGGTACGGCTCATAGACTTGCAGATTGGTCCTACTCGATCTCAAATGCGCTCGCGGAAAACGAAGCACTGGTCCTCGCCACAGATGGGGTATCCGACGACATCGAACCTGGTCGATTAGGGGACCTTGCCTCCTGGGTGATAGAAGAGCTTGGACCAGTCCCCAATCCTGGGCGAGAGCTGGCGAATGAGCTCAGGAATTGGCCGGTACCTCGCCATCAGGACGACAAGACCCTCCTCCTCATGTGGAAACCATGCAGCCAATCCAAGTAGTAATTGACGAAACGGGCGCAGCGCATTCTCTTCTCCAGAGAATCGGTGTGGGGGGGCAAGGCGAGGTGTGGCTGACCGAAGGCGGCCGGCGCATCGTCAAACTTCTGAACAGCCGGGCCAATGCGGACGCCATGCGCCGTCAGTTTGCATTCGTGCGTCGCCTTGAGCTTGCCGGGCTTCACGTGGCCAGACCAATCGCGGTCCTGAGGCCTCCGCATGTTGGTTATGTGGCAGAGTTCCTTGATGAGATGATTCCAATTTCAGAGTTGCGTCGGGTCCCTTCCGAAGAAAGCATGCAGTGGCACATTAACACTGGGGGCCTTCGGCGCAGATTACGACTTCTAGCTCATGCAGGGGAGGCTCTGATGGGCCTTCACGCGAAGGGAGTGATCTACGCGGATATTTCGGACCGCAATGTGTTTGTTTCAAAAAAAATGGGAGCCACTGAAGCCTGGTTAATTGACCTGGATAACCTGAGCCACGATTCTGATCCGAAGAAAGCCATTTACACGCCTGGGTATGGCGCGCCGGAAGTGGTCAACGGGACGGCTGGGTGCACGTCTCTTTCGGATGCTTGGGCGTTCGCTGTACTGGTCTGGCAAACCCTAACACTTACGCAGCATCCATTCGTAGGGGATCTGGTGTCCGACGGTGACCCCGACGAGATGGAAGTTCAGGCGTTTGAAGGCAAGATCCCATGGGTAGGGCACTCCACAGACGACAGCAACAGGTGCTCAGCGGGCATTCAACCAAAGCATGCTCTGGCTGGGAAGCTGTATGAACTTGCTAGAAGGACCTTTGAGGATGGCGTAGTAGACCGAGGGAAGCGTCCGGGGGTATCAGAATGGGTTGAACGCCTCCACCTTGCGGCTGACCAAACAGTCACCTGTCCCGGCTGTGGAGGGAGCTATTTCGCCAATGAGCCATGCTGCCCATGGTGTGAGGACCTCCCACCATTCATAGCCACCATCCGAATAGATTTTTGGCAGCCTAATCACGGAATCGTTGGCAAGACGCTGGGGCGAATTCCATTGACTTCAGAAGGGCTGGTTCTCAGTCGTCGTGTAACGGAGGGACTTACCGGTGTCGTGGCAAGGGATGGACACCTCGAACTCAAGCTCGTAGATAAGGGTATTTCTGTGAGCGCGCTACCTGGTCACGAGGCTTGGTTGGTACCGGTTGGAAAAGCAAATGAGGCACGATACTCCATCGCAGGTCGGTCAAGAGTGATATCCAGAGATGGATGGATCGTCTTCTTCAAAACTTTGGACCAGCCGCAGTGGGTACTCGTTGTTGGGAGAACGAATTGAGAATCTCGGAAATTTCAGGAGGCACCCCAAACTCCCTCCGGATTCGGCCCACGGATGGTCCTTTCCAGACAGTGTTACGAAGGGAATCAGAAGTAACACTGCTACGTCATTCCGAAGTACTATTGCTGGCTTGTGAGGGGGCTGCTTGGGCCATCGAAGGCGTGACGCCGGCTGATACAACCAACCTTGAAGATGTGGTGGGAAGTGGTCTCCCCATGGTTGCGTTTATTGCACAGGCCGCCTCCGATCATTTGGTAGTGGAGGTTCGTCGATTCACGGACGAACGACGAATTGTTGAGCCGATGGAATTTGGAGTTGATGAGAAAGTCCTCGAAGATGTGAGAAGAGTACACAAGGTCGGGGGAACCGTAGCAGACATCACTGCCTGGCTGGATGATCGACTTTTAGGGCCCCCCTCATTCAGCGGCCCCTCCGAGCTTCGTCGGTTTATCATTTCAGGGGATACGCAAGCCTTTCGAATTTTTGGCTTCAAGGTCTCCGTAGACGTGAAGTTAATTAACGGCAAGTTCAGGGTGGAGAGAGTCTTAAAGGGAGGGCGTGGTGGCAACCATCGGTTGACCCTTCTCTACGCCCCAGCCTCCTTTATGGATGCGACGCTTGCGGCTGAAATCCATGGAGCCGTTCGGACGGCGTTATCGGAGGCGACCTCAGATTCCAATAGCTACCTAAGAATATGGGAAGAATATTCAAAACTTGAGAGAGAAACGGTCCTAAGGCATGCCCGAGCTGTTGGGTGCATCGAGTATCTTAATTGCGAGCGACGTACAGATGGCGGCTGGAGATTTCGTCTGTCCCCTCAAGACAGTCTGGAAAGCAGGCTGGAGCTCCTCAAAACTGAGAATCGGATTGAGCTGGAAGCGGGCGAAGATATACCAAAATTTTCTGAAGAGTCCTATTCGGGAGCGGTGAAAGGCGGCCGACCTGAGGGTAGCCAAAAATTAACCGCCATGATTGACAATATAAACATAGAGAAATGGTTCATTGATCTCGCCCCGCCGGATGACGATGAGGAGCAGCCTAGGCCACCTGCAACTGGGTATCTCTATCTCTCGATAGGTGGAGATGAGACGAGGATGCGGCGAAGGGAGAGAGCCCAGGAAGCCTTGAGAACCGGAAATTGTCAAATGCCTCAGCTGGGCCTCCTGATGGAAGGACGTCCTGCCATTGCAGCTAGAAGAAGCAAAGTAAGCCCCACTGGGCCTCTGCTTAAACCCGTTATCAAAGATGTGTTTGGTTCAGCAGGCCCGACACAGCGTCAACTCGAAGCCATTGAAGTAGCAATCAATACCCCAGACGTTTGCCTGATTCAGGGTCCACCTGGAACAGGTAAGACAAAAGTGATTTCCGCTATTGGGAAGTGCTTGGCCGTTCTGGCAGATGAAGGTGTGGAGCCATCTCACCGAATTCTTGTCACGGCTGCGCAGCATGACGCTGTGGAAACGGTAGCTCAAAGGACAGAAATTTTCGGACTTCCTGCGCAGAAGGTGGGGCGACGTCGAAGAGGATCTGACAATGCCGTCGACCACTCTCAGATTTTTGCTAAAGATCGAATCGAAACGCTAAGGGCGCGAATGAAAGTGCCCCTTGAAGCAGAAATTTTTTCGAGGGCTCGACACCTGGCTGTTGCGCTTTGTCGAACCCATTCTAGCCCTTCCGAACAGGCGAACAAAATCCGTGAATTGGTCCAACTATTGGGGGACCTCCTATCTTCGGATCTTCGTGACAGAGCACTGGAGCGTGCCGCAAACATCGCCGCACCGGCCGGGGCAGGAGATGTGGAGAATCTCAATTCAATGCTTCGGGCCGCCCGAAGCATTCGAGTGGAAAGCACAACCTTTGCGGACGATGGACCGATTAAGGCCCGTATAGCGTTACGCAGACTTAATGAAATATTGAGTGATGAAGGGCGCGCGTTCCTTGAACGGTGCTGCGAGGTTGAGGTTGACAATGCACCGGAATGGTTACCAGAAGGAATACCCCTACGCAATTCATTGATTGATCAACTCAACAAACCCAAGGTTTCAGGAGGAAACCGCCCCGATGACACCACTCAGGAGTTATTGATAGAAATAGTAGATTTTGTAAACGCTCGTATTTCATCAACCAGTGGTGGTGTAGAAGGTGCTATCGCAGCCTACTTGAGTGATTTAGAAAACGATCCTGCGGCAGTTAGGGAAGCGCTCCTGCATTACACCGTGATGCTCGCCTCTACGCTCCATCACGCAGCCGGTCGTGAAATGTGCAGGCTGCGCGGAATCGAAGATGGTACTGCAGCATTTGAGACCATTATTGTGGACGAGGCGGCGCGTGCGCACCCACTCGATCTGTTTATTCCGCTCAGCATGGCGAAACGGAGAGCCGTACTAGTAGGAGATCATCGACAGCTTCCTCATCTATTGGAACCAGATGTAGAGCAAGAAATTGATGAGCGGATCATCCAGGAGACACTAGGGGCGGAGACTATGGAGGCCGTGAAGGCGAGCCTTTTCGAGCGCATGTGGGTATTGCTTAGGGCCCTGGAAGATAAAGATGGCATTAGGCGCACAGTAACACTAAACGCTCAGTATCGGATGCATCCGAAACTTGGTGAATTTGTCAGTAAAACTTTCTATGAAGTCCATGAAGATGGAATCATCGAAAGTCCAAGAGGGCCCGAAGAATTTGCTCATGATCTGCCAGGTTATACAAAAGGTGGGTCCCCCGTTCAAATGGCCTGGATTAATGTGCCCAATGAGGGCGGCCGAGATCAAGAAATTCGAGCAGTAAGTAAGAGAAGACCCGCAGAGGCCAGAGCGATTGCCAAGGAGATACGTAGGATTATCGAGCACGACTCCAAACTTACCATTGGTGTCATAGCGTTCTACAGTGACCAGGTGGATGAGATCGGTCGTGCCATGATCAGCGCTGGCTTAACCGAGAAAACATCCAATCGGCTTGGCTGGAGGGTCTCTGACCAATGGGCAAGAACCTACAATGCCGAAGGGAAAAATGTCGAGCGCCTTCGGATTGGAACAGTGGATGCGTTCCAGGGAAAGGAATTCGACGTAGTATTCCTTTCTGTCACACGATCAAACAATCTTCCGTCAACAACCGATTCACAGCAGAGAAAAAAATATGGTCACTTGATGCTAGAAAACCGGCTTTGTGTTGCCATGAGTAGGCAGCAGCGCTTGTTGATAGGTGTTGGTGATCGAGCTTTCGTATCAGGAGAAGAGGCTAAAGAACCACTAAGGGCGCTTCATACATTTTCAGACCTGTGTGGAGGTAATAATGGCGTCGTTAGATAGGTATGAAAACCCCTTCTCTTTTGACACACCAATTTTGCGTTTCCCATACCACAAAGGTCCAAAATCGACATGGCTGCTCTGGCCAATGTTCGCATGGCGAGTCGTGGCCCCCATTCCTAAAGACCGTGAAATAAACATTTTTCAACGGTCGGTACTAGCCCTTGCAAGGGCCCAGGTTTCCCATGTGGCGGAAGTTGCGGAACTCATGCAGATCGACGTAAACCTAGCCGGCTTAATTTCGACGGAACTTCAGTCTATGGGACTGGTAGACAATTGGGGCGTTGTCACAACAAGTGGCATCAAATTGCTTAATGATACTCAAATCGATCCTCCAGAGGATTCCTCAGCGGGTTATGTTCTATCTGATTCGTTTTCAGGGAAACTGTGGCCGAGATTTTTTCCTGGAGATCTTCCCATCGCTGATTCTGAATTGGACGAACGAGGACGGCCAGTTCTTATCAGCGGGAGTGTGGGATCTCCCTGGAGGGACCCTGCCTTCGCAATCCTTCCGACAAACAAGGACACAGTCATTAAGACACAACCGACGCCATCCGAGATTATTCGCGCTGTTAAGCAACAAAGGCGTAGGGTCGAGTTCGAAGGGTTAGATGATGTGAGTGATGGACCCAGGATTCGGCGGGTTTCATATATTGATGATAACCCTTCTAGTTATCTACTTGCATTAAGAGTCCGGAGGCAGGCTTCGGGAGATTGGATGGTTGACGATCCATTTGGAAAAGGTGATTCCATGGAATTCCGAAACCGCCTTGAGGAACGACTCCATGTTCAAAATGGACTGAGAAAGTGGCTGGAACCGTTTGTCGGTGCAGATACTTCAGACCCCACTCTAAATCAAATCCAGTTTGAAGCAGTTTGGAAGGTCGAAGATCGATTAAGCTGCAGCCTCCATGAGCACGAGGTTCTTCGGGACCGCCTTGTTGCTATGCAACGTGCAGTGTTGGAAGCGTCTCTTGAGGGCGCCCCCATAGATAAGTGGGATGACGCATTAGTCAAGGGACAGCGGGCAATGGAGAGAACCCTTCGTATACTGTATGAGCCCTATCAAGGGGAGAATCCACCCCTTTACCGTAGGCTCGCCAATTCAGATAAGGGCTTCAACCAACAGCATCTCAATGCAATCGCTTTGGAGCTTGGCTTCCAAACGCCATTGCCAACATCGCTGTCAGGGGTTCGGCGTGGGAAGGTTCAGAATGCTGAACACTACGATGGGGGGAGTTTGCGTCCGCTCATAATTCTTGCCTTATTGTGTGCAGATCGCCACAAGGACCATCCAATCAGCCGAGTCTCAGGAGAGCATCCCGACCTACTTCACCGTCTCGATGCCCTGGCTACGGCAAGAGATGACGCAGCCCACGAGGGGAACGCATCCTGGTCCAAGATGGTTAATCACCACGTTGAGACAGTCTATGTTGCGGTTAAATCACTCATGCTCACCGATTGTCATAATGGAGTTTCCGCTCATGTGCAGTAAGAAAAAGGCAAACCGGAATCGCACAGGTCCGATGGACCCAGGCCCAGTAATCCAGGCATCCCCTACACACCTTACAGCCGATCAAAATAAACAAATAGAAGCACTTGCTGACAATGATTCTTCACTAGAAGAGAAGTATGGTAAGCCGGATGAGGAAGTAATGGGTGAGCCGCTATCCGGAACCCTTGAGGACGGGCTCAAGCGAGTAAAACATCTCTTAAATACAGCGAGAGCTCAATATGATAGGTCAGAAAACTTAAGTGCAAGTGCTGAGCAACGAGACAAAGCCGTGCGGGCTTCGGAGGCCGAGCTCAATAGCCGGATTAAGGCGATTGAAGTAAAGGAAAAGGTGGTTCTAGAAAACGAGGTCGGACTCCAGGCCAGAGAATCCGGACTGATCGACCAGGCCACCCAACTGGTTGCGCGTGAATTGAACGCAGAAAATGGATTTTTAATTGAAAAGACCAGGATCTTGCACCCTCTTGCTGAAGAGGTCAAAAAACTTCAGGAGGAGAGAGATCGGCTAACGGAAGAAATATCGAATATATCGAAGGTAGCTGTAGATGAGCGACAGAAGATATTAGCTAAGCGATTTGAGCAGGAGGCCACGGATCGGGCTGAGGCCTCCATGCAAGAAACTGAAGTTAAAATTAAGTTTGATGCTGAAGTGGCCAAGCTTCGGAACGACAAACTAGCAGAGCTACGGACGGAGTTGAATGCTGAGAGAGAACGGCATGAGCTCGTGTGGGCAAAGGAGATCGAATCTCGACTTGCTGAGATTATCGAACGAGAGCAAGACGTCTCAGCCAAAGAGAGAAGGACCAGCCAGGAAAGGAGAATCCTCCTGGCAGATCAGGAAATGCACGCTGATGACATAGAGGTCATGAGGCTTCGGGTCGAAAGACTGGTTGAGGAGGGCACTGAGAAACTGCGTCATCATGCAGAGACCTCCGACAAATTATTGAAGGACGCCCGCGAATCTCGAGATCAGCATGCAGCGCGACTCAAGACCTATAAGGAATGGGAAAGGCAGTTTGGAAATCGGACTCCAGAAAATATATTGGCTGACTTAAAGAAATTGGAAAGCGAGCGGGATGATTTAGCGCAGCAACTTCGAGAGCGCCCAGGTACAGGCGCTGCAGACCGGTTGGTTGAACTTGAGAGAGAGCGTTCGGCTTGGCTAGAAGAACAAGCCGTGCTGTATGGGGATTTAGCCAAGACGAAAGCTGAGTTGAACCTATTTCACATTGGTGCAATTGAACTTGAGACCCTTGGCAGTCAAAAGAAGGCCCTTGAAGTCCATAAGGACCTTTTAGACGGTGCAGTAAATGAATTACGGGCCAGAGTCGACGAGCTTACAAGTCAGGATGACCGCAGAAACCCAATGACCGCCTTGACGAGTCTGGATGACTTACCCGAACATCAGCAATCGGCACGTACAACTGACCTAATCCGTGCTTCTACGCCAACACTTTCAGCTTTTGCTGAGGACTTGAAACATCGAATCGCAAAAGGGGTTCCGGGCAGGACCCTCTATTATTCAGACCGAGATATCCGTGCCTTCCTAGGTGGCCTTGCAATGGGGCGGTTGATCTTATTGCAGGGAATCTCTGGGACCGGGAAAACCAGCCTACCTCTTGCCTTTGCGGAGGCGATAGGTGGGGGGGTTGAAACTGTCTACGTGCAAGCAGGCTGGCGTGATCGCCAGGACCTCATCGGCTACTACAACGCATTTCACCATAAATATTACGCAACTAATTTCCTTCAAGCGCTCTATAAGGCGGGGATGCCCGAATATCGAGATCGCATCTTCATGATGATCCTGGATGAGATAAATCTCTCTAAGCCAGAGCATTTTTTCGCCGATTTTTTAGCCGCCTTAGAACAACCGATGGGTAACAGAAGAATTACCTTGGTAGATGAACCAATTCTCAATGCCCCGACTCTCATGGTAGAAGGTCGGCATCTGCCAATTCCTCCGAACGTATGGTTTGTCGGGACTGCCAACCATGATGAAACCACAGCCGAATTTGCGGACAAGACCTATGACCGAGCTCACGTCATGGAGATGCCGCGTAAAACATCAGCGGCTCATTTCGATATTCTTAATAAACCGAGTCGACCATCTATTTCATTTGCAAAGCTTGAACACGCCTTTTCGACGGCAGCCGACACCAGGGCGTCAGAAGTCCAGCATGCAATCACCTGGCTAAATGGGGCCACCTTCTCCAAGACATTGGGCGATCATTTTGGCGTCGGCTGGGGTAATCGGCTTGAAGGTCATATGGCAAGGTTCCTTCCCGTTGTTGTAGAAACCGGTGGCAGTGTAGGTGAGGCGATGGATCATTTGCTTGTAACAAAGGTCTTTAGAAAACTAAAAGATAGGCATGAATTCAGGGTCGCCTCTTTAGAAAAATTGAAGGATCAACTCCTGACTTCCTGGGATGGGCTTGATAGGGCCAACTTGCCAGACCTCTGTTTTTCCCTTATAGAAAGGGAAATATTAAAAAAACAGGGTGAGGAGCAGGTGTGACCGTTATTCAACATCGCCTGGCAGCGAATCCGGGAGCCCTTCCGAATCAGTATCTCTGCGATGCCTGGACTGTAGATCAACAGCGAGTCGGCGATTCACTCCCAGGAATAGGGGCGGATGCTGTTATTGGCCGTTGGCCCAGCGAGGTGGATTCAGACGCTTTCGTTCGGCTTTACCGGGTTATCTCCGACGGCTGGTCTTGGGAACGGCTCATAGAGACTCCTCCCGTAGCTCAGAAACTCGGAGAGTTAGCGCGACTTTCGCACCTTGATCGCGAAATTATTAACCATTTACAACATCTTCAGTATGTATGCCAGCGACCCCGCCTTCAACTTCGGGTAGAGGAGGAGCGCACTCCTGTTTCGCGCGCCAAACACATACCGGTAAGAGCTGTAGCTGACCTTGTCTCAAATCCGGCGGCTTGGGAGCACCGTACCCTACAGAGCATACAGCCGTCTCGCGTACTGGCACGCTTCGTTGAAGATCAATGGGATCTGTATGAAAACAGGGTGGCGGTTCGTCTAGTAGATCGTTTGCTCAGGTATATTACAGACCGTCTTGAGTATCTCCATAGAATCAAGAAAACGTTGGAGGAGCACCGGGCCCTCAAATACGGTGACGAGTTGAGGCGGACAAGCTTCCGACGGGCAGAGCGAATTAGCAAACTTTGGTCGCATACAATTGATTCCAAAAGCGAGGATGATCTCAGTGTATCGATGCAGCAACTGGAGGCGGCACACCGAGACCTCCAGGCTCTTCTGGACTCAAGGCTATATAAAAAAATTTCGTTACGCGCCGAAGTCCCTCTGTCTCTTAAGTCTACTAATATCCTTAGTAACGATGCGCATTATCGCAAGGTTGCTAAGTTATGGCGCACCTGGGTCAAGTTTGGGCACAGGATCCAGGAGACACATCAACAACGCGTTGAGCGCCGGAGAGTCGAATCAGAGGCCTGGGATAAGTTCGTGTTGCATGTCATCGCACGAAGCCTTTCTATACTTGGCTGGGTTGTTGTCCGTCGCAAGAATGGCTGGGAGGCCCGCCGTGAGGGCTGGCATTCAGTGACTATTACCGATGACAAGAATGGAATTATCGAATTACGAGTAGCCGAAAATATATTACGAATAATGCCATTATGTGCAGACCTCTCCTTAGCAGATTCTGAAGCCATAGCTCAGGAAATATCCAAATGGGATGGGCCCCCTAATGGGACCGTCTTAGTTCATGTTGGGGCACCAATCAGTTTGGCGGATCAAGACCGTGCGAGAGCTTGGAGCTTTGACGGTCGAGCTGTACTTTTTGGCTGCTCGCCATGGAGTATCGACTCAGAGGAGCGGATGGGGCGATTTCTCAATGGCTGGTTAAACAGGGTGGCCGCTCTGCCCTACCCCTACGCAGAAAAGGTTCCATCCCTACCAGCCATGCCCCATTGGGATTGGCTGCAATATGTCGACCCATACCTACTTGCGCTCCGACCACCTGGTCATGCTGAACTTAGAGAGGCTGAGAACTGGGGCAACCAGTGGGCTAAGGACTTAGCCTTAAGGGCTCAACAGGCGAAACAGGCTAAGCAAGCCTTTCGTATCGCTCCCAAGGAAGCAATATCCTCCTTCCAACGGTTTATACAGACTTCGGTACGTCGCCTTGTGGGGCTGGATCAGTGCCCTCTTTGCCATACAAGCGTTGAGATTGAGCCAAGGTTGGGACGTCAGGCCAATGGATTGGATGCAACCTGGTGGGCGGTCTGTACTGAGTGCGGTACAGAATGGGGACTCAAGCCTTGCACAAAATGTGGCAAGCGGTTTCGGGCTCTTCAGCATAAAGCGATTCTTGACGATATCGGGACAGCTCTGCGTCTTAGTGATGTTGACTGGCCTGATCGGGTTTGGGGACTCGATCTGTGGGCACAGCCCTGTAGGTGTAGCGCTGCCGGGCAATTCAAGTGCCCAGACTGTGGATCATGCACTAGTGGTAATTGTAAATAGGGTCATTGAGGGTTTGATGGGATAAGGCATTACAGGCTTTGGTTTGAGAAATGAGGTGATCCGGCTGAAAGTATCTCTAAGTGGGAGACATCTCAAGGGTTCTAGCCAATGACACCCAGTTCAGACTGCAATAATTGATAAAAATACTATCGGGCCTCAGTTGATTGCTATGGATAATTTTGGTGACTTATCTATTTCGAGGGTCTGACCGATGTGTAATGCAAAGAATGACCCAAAACCCGAAAACCAGACCAGGGATTATGTGAATTTCGGGCCTTGGAGGGCATCCTAGAGGGAGCCCAGCCAAGGAGGCAGAGATGCCAAGGAAGGGACACAGCGAGGAGCAGATCGTCTTCGCGTTGAGGCAGGTGGAGAACGGGGCCAAGGTGCCAGAGGTTTGCCGAAAGCTCGGGGTTAGCGAGCAGACCTTCTACCGGTGGAAAGCTGCCTACGGGGGGCTTGGGGTCTCCGAGCTGCGGGAACTGAGGCAGCTTCGAGACGAGAACAACCGGTTGAAGCGCCTGGTGGCCGACTTGAGCCTCGACAAGCATATCCTCCAGGAAGTGCTTTCAAAAAAAGTCTGAAGGCCGCGGTGCGGCGTTCGCTGGTGGCATGGGTCCGTTTAGGCTTTGGCTACAGTGAACGGCAAGCCTGCGGCCTGATGGGCATCTGCCGGCCAAGCCTCCGCTACAAGCATCGGCGGGATCCCCAGATCCCCCTGCGAATGCGCCTAAAGGAATTGGCGGCAGCCCGGGTTCGCTTCGGCTACCGGCGCCTGACAGTGCTACTGAGGCGGGAAGGCTGGATGGTGAACACGAAACGGGTCTACCGGATCTACAAGGAGGAGGGTCTGATGATTCGGACCAAGCTGCGGAAGAAGATCGCACGCCGGAGGCCGCTCGTTGTGGAACAGGCCAAGGCCCCAAATCAGAGGTGGAGTATGGACTTCGTGGCAGCGCGCCTAGAGGATGGGCGATCCTTCCGGATCCTGACGGTGGTGGACCAGTTCACCAGGGAATGCGTGGCCATCCGGGGTAAGCCTAGGCTGAATGGCAGCGATGTAGCCGAGGCTCTGGACATGGCAGTTCGAGAGCGCGGCAAGCCAACTTCTATCACTGTGGACAATGGCAGCGAGTTCGCAGGGAAGGTGATGGACGCCTGGGCAGACGCAAGGGCGGTGCAACTGGCTTTCATTCGGCCAGGGAAGCCCACAGAGAACGCCTTCATTGAGAGCTTCAATGGAAAACTCAGAGACGAGTGCTTGAACACAGAGATATTCCGATCGATGCCTGAGGTCAGAGGCAAGCTGGCGGCCTGGCGCTACGACTACAACCACCGTCGGCCACACAGTGCTTTGAGCGACCAGACACCAGCCCAATTTGCAGCCCAGAACCCAGCGCCCGCAGCAGAAGGCCCGCCCCTCGGGGCGGGCCTTCTGCTGCCTGATTCACCATCGTTGCGTGAGGGCGTATCCTGATTCAAACAACCCGCTCCCAAGGCCGGAAACACTGGCTAAGGGGTTCTTCTAAGGCTCGAATCCTCACTCAGTGCCTGCGACAGAAAACCGGGGCGGGTCAAGAACCATGCATATGACTGCACCTGTGGCTGGGGTGGTGAGGGGCATCTGGGACGCAGCCCTGGTCGAGCCCCAGGGCCATGGGGTGGTTGTGGGATCACGAAGCAGCCCCTGGATCAGAATCGTCGGGGATCAGTCTCTTTCGTTAGACCCAGGACAGAAGACACTTGGGGAACCAAGTCTTCCTACAAGACCTATGACAGCTATGTGAACCCCAATGCCAAGTGCCCGGAATGCGGTGCGGCTGTCTTTTTCTATCAATCCCCTTACGGGGGCAGGGTGTTTTTTGACGAACTGGGGCCCCCATGGCCTAAACACCCGTGCACCATCCGTGAGTACCAAAGGCTAGGGAATAAGTCAGGCGGCAGCAATGATGCACCAGCAGCATCTTGGAGAAAGGAGGGGTGGAAACCTGCCGATCTGGTCGGATCAAGAAGGTGTGAGCAAGGAACAGTCTTGAGTTTGGACCAAGACGGAACAGAAATAGAACTTATAGTCCCTGTTAAGAAATTTAGCCAATTTAAGGTTCCTCGCTGAATCGTGTGGGTAGGGGACTACCTGGGTGATGGGTTTGCGATCATGGAGGGATGGATACCAACACCCTCTTCACCATGGCGCTCGGCTTGTCCTCCCCCTGGGAGGTGAAGGAGCTGGTGTTCGCGCCTGAATCTAAACGCTTGGACATACGTCTCGACTTCCCGCGAGGATCCTCTTTCCCTTGCCCCGAGTGTGGGGAGCCCTCGAAGGTTCACGATACGGAGGAGAAGTCCTGGCGGCACCTGGACTTCTTCCAGCACGCCGCCTATTTGACTGCCCGGGTGCCGCGTTGCCGGTGCGACCAGCACGGGGTGAAGCAGGTGGAAGTGCCGTGGGCCCGCCCAGGCTCGGGCTTCACCCTGCTGTTCGAGGCCCTGCTGATGGCGCTGATGCGAGAGATGCCCGTGAATGCTGTGGCCCGAATTGTTGGTGAGCACGACACGAGGCTCTGGCGCCTGGTCGATTACCACGTAGGAGAGGCGCGTCAGCGACTGAACATGAGCACGGTGAAGGCCATCGCAGTGGACGAGACCGCCGCTCGGCGGGGCCAGGACTATGTCTCGCTGTTCATGGATCTGGACCGGCGAAGGCTGCTGTTCGGTACCGAGGGCAATGACCAGAGCACCGTCGAGCGTTTCCGGAAGGATCTGGAAGCTCACCAAGGTTCAGCTGAGCAGATCACCGAGGCCTGCTCTGACATGTCCCAGGCGTTCATCCGGGGGCTGAAGGCCCAGTTCCCGAATGCCCAGCTCACCTTCGACCGTTTCCACGTCATGCAGTTGGCGAACAAGGGCGTGGATGATGTGCGTCGCATCGAGGCCAGGGATCGGCCCGAGCTGAAGCGCAGCCGCTACGTTTGGCTGAAGAACCGGTCGAACCTGAGTTCCCGCCAGCGTGAACGTTTACAGGAACTTCAGCACCTGAACCTCCAGACAGCTGAGGCCTACCGGATGCGGCTGACCCTTCAGGATTTCTACGAGCAGTCGAACCCCATCGCCGCCGCAGGATTCCTGGCCGACTGGTGCGAGATGGTTCTCGAGTCAGGCATGGAGCCCATGATCAAGGTGGCCCGGACCCTGATGGAGCACGCCGAGGGCGTCCTGCGCTGGTTCTGCAGCGGGTTAAGTAATGGCCTCATGGAAGGGATCAACTCCCTGATCCAGGCCGCTAAGGCTAAGGCCCGAGGCTATCGAACCACCCACAACCTCCTCAATATCGCCTACCTCATTGCCGGCAAACTCGACTTTGCGCTGCCACCCAGGTAGTCCCCTACCCACACGATTCAGCGAGGAACCTAAAAATGGGCGTGAAGGTCCTTGCATTGCAACCCCAAAGACCCAGGAAATGGCCGGGCCTCGGGGCCGAGATTTCCTGGAAATTGTCTATATTGACTAAATTACGTTGCAAAGATTGATAATATTAAATTTCCGATAATAATTCAATTTTCGAGGAAACGATTGATGATAGCATTCAATGTTGGTAGGTAAAAAATAACACTAAATGAATCTCAAGCGTGGAATTCGTATGCTTCGCCTCACAACGGTGTCAGCGGCTGCTCATCGGGTCTTGGCCGGGGTGTGCGTGCTGCTCCTGGCGGGAGGCCCCCTGGCGGGGCGCCTCGAGGGGAGCCCGCCGCCGGAAGCGGCCCGCAAGGTGTACACCACCCTGCCCAAGCCCGGGCAGAAGGTCGCCCTCGATTCGGACACCTACTTCATCTATGGGTTCACCAAGCAGCCCAAGCTGGGCATGGCCGTCATGCGCGTCGAGGTCTTTCGCAAGGGGGGCCAGCGTGACACCTCCTACACGGTCAAGGGCGACCTGGACATGCCATCCATGAGGGGCGCCCACAGCGCCGGGGACAGGCCCTTCGCCTGCTCCAAGCAGGGCGTCTACCTCCTGCCGGTCTCGCTGGTCATGCCCGGAGACTGGGAGCTGCGTTTCACCTTTGAGAAAAAGGGCTTCGCAGGGTTCCGCGGCGCCTATCTGTTCGACCTCTAGGGAGCGGAGCCACCATGAGTACAGGCTTCGGGACCAGGCTGCACTTCCCTGCGGGGAAGGGTCTCCTTGTGTCGGCCATCCTGTGCCTCTGCCCCCTGGCCGCCCCCCTGTCAGCGGCCATCAGCTGCGAGCTAAACTTCCCCGCCAGTGATGTGGCCCGCCTGTTCCCGGGGTCCACCGGGTTCAAGACGATCTACTTCTCCTTCGCCGGGCACGGGGGCCCGCCGCTGCTGCGGAAGGTGGAGGCCCGCCTCGGCGGGGTGCCTGCGCTCTACGCCCCGCTGGATGTGCCCTATGTGCTCTACGAGGTCTACAAGGGGACCAAGAAGATCGGCTATGTCCACGGCGTGAACCAGAAGGGGCAGTTCGGCGTCCTGGAGGTCTTCGTGTCCCTGGATCTAGAGGGCCGGATCAAGGCCTTCTACCTGCAGCGGATTGCCGGCCAGCATGCGAGCAAGTTCACCGCCAGCAAGTTCGGCGCCCCGCTCGTGGGCCTGACCCTGCGGGACTTCGATCAGTTCAACCTGCTGACAGGCAAGGGCCGGGGCCGGGTGGCGGCCATGGTCAATCCCGTCCCGGAGGCCGCGACGGACTTCTTCGGCCTGCTGCGGGCCGTGAACAAGAACCTCGTCCTCATGGATGCGTTCTTCTACGCTCCCACTCCGGTCGCCCCATGATCAGCCGGCACCAGATCGCCTTCAAAAACCTGCTGCGCAAGAAGGCGCGCACCTTCCTGACGCTGGTGGGCATCGTCCTGTCCTCCTGGGTGCTGGTGAGCCTGCTGGGCTTCAACCGGGGCTACGAGGCGGCCCTCAACCGCGACATCGACAACATGGGCTACCAGATCATGGTCATGGCCAAGGGCTGTCCCTACGAGGCCGCCACCATGATGCTGCAGGGCGGGGCAGGCCTCCGGTACATCGAGGAGGACGTGGCCAAGGGGATCGAGACTCGGCCCGAAGTGGCAGGGGTGACTCCGATCCTGATGCAGGCCTTCTTCGATCCCAACAAGGGCGATGGGGGCGGCATCGCCGGGTACTACGGCGTGGACATGCAGACCTTCCCGGCCATGAAGCCCTTCCTGCGCTTCCAGCGGGGCGGGTGGCCCCAGGGCAGCGAAGCCGCCGAGGCCGTCATGGGCTTCGAGGCTGCCGAGCTGGAGCAGCGCGAGGTGGGGGACTCCATCCTCGTGCCGGAGAAGAATGTCGAGCTGAAGGTGGTGGGCATCCTGGAGCGGACCGGCACCCAGGATGACGGCACCATCTTCGTCCCCCTCAAGACCCTCCAACGGGTGGCGGGCCTCGACAAGATCACCACCATTGGCATCAAGGTGAAGAAGGATGCCGATATCGCGAAGCTCGAAGCCGCGCTCTACCAGCTGCCGGACATGCAGGTGGTGAGCTTCAGCCAGGTCAAGCAGACCATCATGAAGCTCATCGCCACGGCCCGGGTGATGGTGCTGTCCATCGCGGTCATCGCCCTGCTCATCGCCATGGTCGGCGTGGTGAACACCGTGCTCATGTCGGTGATGGAGCGCCAGCACGAGATCGGCATCCTGAAGACCATGGGGGCCATGCCGGGAGACATCTTCCGCCTGGTCTGGACCGAGACCCTCATCCTCTGCACCAGCGGCGGGGTGCTGGGCATCGGGCTGGCGCTG
>Ga0194053_10001245_pt1 | contig 16723 bp, 15 predicted proteins | sample SepL228m_MetaG_FD_161684 | JGI IMG/M metagenome (GOLD analysis project Ga0194053, IMG submission 161684) | Anoxic zone freshwater microbial communities from boreal shield lake in IISD Experimental Lakes Area, Ontario, Canada - Sep2016-L227-8m | ecosystem: Environmental > Aquatic > Freshwater >... | reverse complement strand
CCCGCGTGTCACTCGATCTATCTCTGTCAATAATTTAAGTGGTTGGTCTGCATGATGAAACGCCTGAGACATGAAAACAATATCCATTGACTCATTTTCCGGATACATCCCCATCAAATTCCGCTTGTCTTGCCAAACGAGAAAAACTTTTAGCAAATGGTGTGAACAACCCCCGAACCGCGTGCGGGGAGTCGCTATTTTTGAGTAAAGATTTCCCTTGCTCCCAGCGTGTAAATCCTCAAAAATACCGCGACAAATTAGATTGCTACGCAAGCCCCAGCCATCCTGGTCACTCGTTCGCCACCCAACAAGGGGTGGCTCACATGCTCTCCAATGACTCGACACGATTTCGTAAAGCCTGCATTTTCACTACGCTACGCTTCGTGAAAACACATGCACTATCGCTTCTGGGGACTACTCGACTCCTGTCTCGCAGCGGAGGCGGATACGACCCAACCAAAGCCCATTAATATTAGAAAACTTCGTCGAAGAACTCCTCCTTATCGAGCCCGCTTTGCCATAATCTGTGCCTTTCTACGGATTCTATACGACTCTGTGTCTTCATAGTGAGAAAGCGGGTGGCCTCCATGATGCCCAAGTTGTTAATTAAGGCATCAGTGGCTTGACGGATCAGTTGCTCTTCAGGCATTACTGTTTCGGTGGTCATGGTTACTCCTTGGCTATAAATTCGAGCGGGTTTGCCGCAACGATACGTAATGATGTTTGTCTGCATAGTTTAAGCAGTTTGTCATCACAAGTGATGAAGACTTCCGCCAACTGTTCGGCAAAAGCTACATGGGCTGCATCGGCGATGCCAAATCCCATGCCAATCAAACCCTCTGTGCGATGGCGGGCTTTGATAAGATTACATTCGCAAGCGTTGTCCAAGCGCTCCAAAAGACTTTTTATTTCGAGCCGTTCGCTGGTTTCCCGAATTGCGCTAATTTCGCTAATTTCGCTGTGATGGACTGGCGACACAACCGCACGGTAAAGCCCTATTTCAATGCGCCTAAGAATGAGGAAGACAGCATCTGTTTCAAGCCGTATGCGAAGCTGGTTTTGGTCATCGAATGGGCGACAAAGGGCGCAAACATCAAGATACAGCGTTTTCATGCAATGAGTATACTACGTCTGCAACTTCCATAAGAGAGTAACGCAATGCATCGTTGGAGCAGCGGGTTAGGCACATTCGTCTGCCAGGTTTCCAGCGGGTCTTCATAAGAGCGCCGCACCAAAGCTTGCGCAGCAAGGTGAAACACAAAGTCCGGTTGCGCGGAAACGATAGCTTCTTCCAATGCTTTTCGGTCACGGATATCAATGCGTAAATCCGCCATGCCTTCAGCCAATTGTGCGGAGGCGAAATGGGATGGTTCAGTTTGTGGATCCAGCGCAATGCCTACCACGTCCGCACCCAATTGCTTGAGCCAAGCGGCCAGCCAAGCGCCTTTAAAACCGGTGTGACCGGTTATGACTACGGTTTTTTCGTTAAATACGTTTTGTAATGTCATTAAATACCAATCCAATAAAATAAGGGCATATCCATACCAACTATCTACACCCGATAAAATTCAGCTTCATACAGCAGAATCCAGCAACAATTTGCGCCAACGGGGCAATTGTGGATCAAGCGTAAAAAATGCTTGTTGATCACTGGCTTTGCGTGGTGCAGTTGCAGCGGTAATCAGTGCATGGGCCAGTTCTTCAGGTGTGGTGGCAAATAAACTCCCCTCACAGCCACGCAGCGGACTTAGGTTAAGGATATTCGGATCCAGCACCGAAACCACCGGCACGCCAGCACAATAGGCATCGACCGCCGCAGAGGTGACTGCGCTGGAGTAAGCGACATCACATTCAGCCAATAATTTCGAGATTGGTTCCATTGTCACCCTCATGCTGATCCCACGATAATCCGCAGGATTAATCGGGCAGTTAGGATGGGGTTTAACCGTAATGATCGTGCCTGTTGGCAAAGACTGTGCAGCCTGCTCCAATAAGCCCATTTGCAGCCGTGTATGGCTTAACAAGTAGTCTCCTAACACAAGTATCCTAACAGAATTATTCGGGGGGGGCGATTTAGAACCCGCTTCGACTCCAGCATCGCACAGATGTAGGTAACGTAGTGCCTCGACCCCTACCATGTCACCAACCGGATATCCGCCCTTATAATAAGCATCCAGCACCGCTGGCCCATTAAATGCCACCTGATCTGGCAAGGGCAGATCATTGCTACCTGCCCTGCGATAACTGCGAGGGTCGAAGAAGTAACGCAGATCCCAGAACCGTACCGTTGAATGCGGGGTGCCGATCAAGCGTCCATGTCCCCCTGCCTGCCACGTCTGGATAAGTGCAAACTCCCAGCCCTGGTTTTCCTGCAAATACACACCACACTGCTGTTTAGGCTGGCACGTTAGCGCCGACTCGAACAGGTTTAAATTCAGCAGGTTGCTCATGGCGGCCGTGCCGTATATCGACTGCCGCCAGTCCTCCTCAAACAGCGGCCAGAGATTAAATGCGGAGGCGTGAGCAGGGGCAACTTCTTTTCTTAAACATACGCCAATCCATACCAAGCGGAGCCAATCCCCCAGCGTCCGAATAACAACACTCAGATTAAGAAACGCATCCAACGTCACATGGTGCTGCACCCCCCGCCCTGTTTGGTTGAACGCACGAATTGTATCTGCAGCCTGCTTTGCTGTAGGCAATAGCGCATCTTTGACATACAGATGCAGCCAATTGGTTTTGCAACCCTCGCGCTGTATTTCATCAGGCAAATGCGCCCAATAACGGCTCTCGTAGCGGCCCTGTTTGGCAGCATCGGGCACCAGATTAAACAGATAAGAAAAAAACGTAACATGCCCTTCTGTTTGCTGCCATTCTTTTAGGCCCACGCCGCGCAAGGGCCAACGCTCAATTAAATAACGCGGCAACCAGGCCAATGCCTTTAGAGTATGAGGGATCGCATGATAGAGACGTTTCACCCAGTAACTTGGTGCTGGCGGCTTGGCTATCCGCTGCCACTCGAACGCCACGCCTAACTTCACACACCACAAACGCATACATTCAGCCAGCGGCTGATTGGCACTCGCCAGCACCACACGGCTAATCGAACGGCCAGTTGCCCACTCGTCAAAAGCTATTAAACGGATGGCATCGTCAATCTGTGTAGACTTACTGTAATTACATTTTTCTGCAAATAGCGTCATCCACCAATAACTAAAGCCGGGGCGTAACTCCAAGTGGTCGACCAAACGTTGGCCTTGGATTCGCGCCTCACCCAGTTCATAAATCCACGCCAAATAGCGCTTTCTGAGCACGTCGGCATTGGCCTCCACCCGCATTGGGATTGATATGATACCAGACGAAGCTGTATCCCCAAAGCCACGCCAAAGCACAACCGTCCAGTCACCTGACGGTGAGGCACCTTCGGCATCCCAGATTAGCAATGCGGTTTGGGCTAACTTTTTCTCACTGTGCTCAGGCATTTAAGTCTTGCATCAAGCGTGCTACCTTTTCCAAATCTTCCAATGTATCAACCGCCTGCGTGTCATGTTGGGTTGGCACCATCCGCACTTTCATGCCGTGTTCAAGTATCCGCATCATGTCTACTGATTCAGCAATTTCCAAGGGTGTGGGTGCAAGGCGGGTATACTCCAGCAAATAGTCCCGGCGGAACGGAATAATGCAGACCTGTTTGCCCATTGGTATGACATTGACCTTGCAACGGGTGGGGATAGGTTCACGGGAGAAATACAGCGCATTGGAATTAAGATCACACACCACCTTGATGCAATTACGATCCTCAAATTCGGCAATATCTTTGATCTGACCCAGCAAATTGGTAACTTGAATCTCTGGATCATCCAGCATCGGCTGTACGGCTTCGGCAATCATATCGGGGTGGGTCATGGGTTCATCACCTTGCACCATCACCACAATGTCATAGCGTGTATTATTCGCTTTTTCAAGCTTCAATAAAGCTTCAGCACAACGGTCGGATGCCCGCTCATAAGTATCAGCGGTCATCACGGCAACACCACCGATTGATTCGATGTAATCAAAGATTTCCTGATCACAGGTTGCCACCGCCGTCATCGTTAGCAACGGCGATTTGGCAATGCGCTCATAGACATGGCCGATCATGGGCTTACCTAAAATTGGTGCCATCGGTTTGCCGGGGAAGCGGCTGCTGCCCATACGGGCAGGGATAAGTGCGAGGATATTCATAGAAACTCCTTCAAAATAGTTAAGGCTTGCGACACACGACCATCATGTGCGAACTCCAGCCCGATTCAGCAATCATTTGCTGCCATTGCGCCTTTTCGGCATCTGTTGCCGTGGCAACAAAGGTTTGCCAGAAGCGGTCTTTTATCGCCGCTTGATTATTGACCAAAATATCGATATCCAGTTTACCGGGAGTAGTGACCTCCAAGGCTTCCAAGTTCAAGCGTGCCAATAATATTTCTATAGCACGCGGATTAAGAAAATTTAAGTGATGAGGGGGAGTGACGGATTTTGAATCTTCCCAGAGTGCCTGGATATCAACGCCACAGCCCGATAACGTGGTAAAAATAAATAAATCACCTGATGCCATTAAATACTTTAATTGCGCAAGAAAGCTTACCGGATCATGTAAGTGTTCAAATAATTCAAAACTCACGAACGCTTTTGGCCCAACGGGAAGGTCTGCTAATTCAACTTGCTCAAGGAACTTATCAATTACAGGCAGTGATTTTTCACGGCACACCGCAGCCAAATCCGGGCCAGGTTCAATAACAATCGTGGTTTGACCGGTGAGGTCTCGCATTTCTTCGGCAAATAGACCAAAACCACCGCCTATATCGACGAGTGTATGCTGACTCGCACTGTAACGGGCAAGCGTGTCGCAGATCAATCGCGCCTTGGGTTTCCAAAGTTTTTCCCGACGTGCTTCGGCGGTTTCTTTGTAAAAAGTAGAGGCCCAATACTTGGATGAAGGTGACTCTGTGTAATACTTTGAAAAGGCTTCAGCTACAGGGCGTGGATTTACAAACAGCGAATAACAGTTTGGACAACTTTCATAGGCAAAACCATACTTCACAAAGGCAGACACCCCATTTGTTCCACACGCAGGGCAAACACCATTTTGTCTTTCTGCTGCACTAAAATAAGTATCCGTGTCTTCCCTCGCCAACCGCAGATATTCATCGAATATTTTCGCGGGCCGAATTTCTTCTTCTTTCATATATAATCCTTGATGCTGTCGAAAATTACTTCATTGCCTAGAGTTGTGTAATGCACCGCATCATAAGTCAACGTTTCATCAAAATGTGGGAGATCAACTACTTGAGCACCATTGATAGAGCGATTAAATTCGTTCGAATTAGCCAGGGCACTAAAAAATGCATGCGGTCTCTTCCGGTCAATTCGGATGCCATCATCAACAAGCGGGGTGTTTACAATCAAGGTAGGTAGCCGCTTCGCAATAGTTTCAATACTCTTTCTGTACGTATCACCATAGCACATCGAATACAAAGGAATCATTTCACCCGAAGATGACTCAAAACTTTGCACAAAACACGAATTTGCGACATCCTTGCCAATAAAAAAATCCACCTGCTGAACGGCATCTTGCAAAGTTGACAGTTTCTTGGGGGTGAAGTCCACGAAACCCATGTTGGTGACAATCTTTGACAGATTTAATTTGTTAATGACGATGAAGTTAATCAGCGTCGCCCATGTCGTCAATTCAAGCGGTCGGCAGAGTAGCAGATAGGTACCCCCACCTTGAGCTATCTGTGTAATTAATTTGTCTGCGATTGATCCCTCAAATCCACGGCTGATCCCTCTGGAATCCAAGAAGATGAGATAGTCCAGCGTATCGCTTCGGCTATTCGACCGTACAACAAAGTCGTATCCGTCATGTAGTCGATCGCCAACTACTGCCAATGGGCCGAAATTTGGGCAAATAATATTAATCGGCTCCATAACTCACAACACTGTTCAACATTACTGCATCAATTGAATACGCCAAGAATCGATACCCCTCTTTAATACGTTGCCTCAATGCCTCAGCATCGGGCATCACCACATGGACGCCGCAAGAAATATTCGCCCGAAGGCACAGGGTGCGAATGCGCTCCATCGCTGCAATAAAAGTTGGCTCATCAAACTGCGCGGTCAATCCCATGGAAGCCGACAGATCATAAGGGCCAATCAAAACCGCATCCAAGCCCTCGACCGCGAGGATTTCCTCTAAACAGCCAACCGCCCGACTGTGCTCTATCATAGCCACCAACAAAGGTGCCTGCGCCTCTTCGCGATAGGCTTCAAAATGCTTGCCAAACAAGTTGGCCCGGGAGAAACCCACGCCACGGATACCGGCTGGAGGCCAGCGACAGGCGTCCCGCACCGCCATTAACTGCGCGGCCGTTTCTACCATCGGCACAATCACGCCACCCGCCCCTGCATCCAAAGCTTGTTTGCAATCTTTAGGATGGCCCTGTGCCAAACGCACCATAGGTAAAGTGCCACCCAACTCCAACGCACGAAACAAATCCGGTAATTGGTGTACAGCGATTGCCCCGTGCTCCATATCCACCGCCACCCAATCATAACCGGCTTGACCCATAATTTCAGCCACGGAGGCATGGGGGATTTGCATCCAACTGCCCACCGAGGGCTGATTGGCAGCCAGTGCTTGACGGATGGCATTAATTTTTTCCAACCGATTCATAATGTAGTGAAGTCCTCGACAGAAGTGCCTGTGTAAGTGGCAAATACTTTAGTATTACTGTCATGCCTTCTGAGCAGAAAAGGCACTTGGTTGGCCACCGCCGCATCCAGATCAGCTTGGGCGTCACCAATCATCAGACAGTCGCTCGCATCTAACCCACGCGCAAGCAGTGTTTTACCAATGGCATCCTGCTTACGGATTGGCGCACCATAAACCTCAGCAAAGCACTTGGTTAAATTTAGCGCATTCAAAATATGTTCCAACTCATCTTGCGGCGTCGCCGAAACCAACACAAAGGTTTGCTGATGAATATTACTGCGTAGATAACGCTCAACCCCCGCCACCCAAGGTGCATCAATCACACCCTGTAATGCCAGTTGACTGAATTGTTCGCAATACTCACTCACTGTCGCTTGGTTCGGTTCCTGATTGACCCATTGCAGATAAAGCGGCAACTTATCAAAACGCGACATGCCGCCATGCGCCTCATGATGCTCACGTACCCTTTCAGCCACCACTGACCCAAAAGGTTCAAATAATTGGAAGTAGGCTTGGGTCTTGACTTCGACAGAGTCTTTAATGACGCCGTCGAAATCCCAGAATATAGCACTATACTCTTTCACCAATTCTCCTTGCGGGAACCCCACCAACGATATTGTAAGGTTCAGTGGATTTTGTTACGACTGCGCCTGCCCCAACTACAGTACCTTTTGCCAAGATAACACCAGAGGTAATTACTGCGTTTGATCCAATCCAAACATCATCCTCAATGAGAATTTCTCCATAAGTATGTGGCTGAAATCGCATCAGGCTTCCTAGTTTAAGACCATGATTGGCAGCTCTAATCACAACATTGGGCCCAATCATAACATTGTCCCCAATAATGATCTTTCCACCAGATGCGCCAATTTGCACATTGGTATTTATTGCAAAATTGTCACCTATAACAAGCACCCCATCATTTGCGTAAAGATAATCGGTACCCATTGAGGAAAATTTATTACCTATAACAATATTCTCCCCCCCCTATTACTTGTAAAGGATAGGCTGCATTAAAACCAGCGCCACAAGATTTAAACCGGAAATGACATAAAAAAGAATAAAACTGACCGAACCAGAAAAAAGGGTTAATGACAAGTCTTACTTGTCTTATAAATTTATTCATACATTTCCCGAAGATTCTTAATTAGGCATAACGTAATTTTGAGCGCTTTGCTTTTCATTTTACAGCCCCTGCCTTTGCACTTCATATTCTGCCGGTGGCACCAGGCTTTGTAAAGCTTGTCCAGTAAGGAAACGAACCGCCTCTTCAGTCGCCTCAATCTCCATGCGCGTGCGACAATCAATTGACATTGAACCCATGTGCGAAGTCAGCAGGCAGCGATCAATCTTCGCAAGCGCACCGACATAAGGTTCGTCTTTGAACACATCAATGGCCGCACCACTTAAATGGCCGGCGTTAAGGACTTCGGCAAGATCCTGTTCATTGATGATGCCGCCACGCGAGAGGTTGATGATCATCGCGTCCGGTTTCATCATCAGAAGCTGCTCACACCGTATCATATTCTTGGTTTGCACTGTCATTGGCACATGTAGACTGATAAGATCGGCCTCGCGGTAAATTTCTTCTTTGCCTACCCATTCAAGCTTAAGCTCGGGGGCTACATTTTTGTCCGGGCGGATATCGTTAACCAGTATACGCGGCGTACCAAAGCCGGCAAGACGGCGCAGCACGCGCCCCCCGATGCGCCCCGTGCCAATGATGCCGATAGTGACTTCAGGGATACGGCGCCCAAAGTGACGATGCCATTCGCCACGGTGCATCTGGGCATTGGCTACATGCACCGAACGTAGCAAGGCAAGCATAAGCCCGATAGTCAGTTCAGCGACTGCCGGCGCGGGTGCATCCGGTGTATAACTGACCTTGATGCCTCGCCTCTCGGCAGCCAAAAGATCCACGCCATCCAGCCCAATACCGACACGCGAGATAAGTTTCAGATGACTGGCCCTAGCCATCACCTTGTCAGTGATGAGTTCGGTACCGGCGATCAGTACATCAAAGTCAGTCACCATTTCAGCAAGCTCATCTTCATTGAGTTTGCGCCCCAATGGATTGATTAAATATTCAATACCTGCTGCTTCTAGTTGCTCTATGGGGAGTCGGTTTTTATCGCCAAAAGGGACGGTGGTAATTAAAACTTTAGGCATAAATAAATCTCCAGTAGTACATTTAACTGTTAAGTTCGTTATATAGTTCGCAGGCACTCGCATCACTGCCCACAGTTAAGCCGTTCGCTGAGCGGAGTCGAAGCGATTTTGCCGGCTTGGGCTCCGCTCAGCCAACGGTTTATCTTGCCAAGAGGCACTTAACTTAACGGCATTGAGATCAAACCCATTGATGCACTTTTTGGCTACACACTTAAGATGGTACAAGTAATGAATGTCGGCAATATGATAACAGTGATTGCAATCGAAATCAGGGCAACCGCAAGGCATTGCCCCTACGTTAAATTGTACTGTAGAGGCGGGGTTCACCCCTGCCCATCAATACGATAACAATGATTGCAATCGAAATCAGGATAATTTGTGTGTGGCTAAAGGGTACGGAATGCCCGTCTAAAGTTGGTAGCCCACTTTTTTAATTCTGCAAAAGTTGTGTAATTACTGCCTTGAAAAATCATTGTTCACCCGCTTTTTTTAAAATTTGTTTAATTTCTGATTCCGATAAGCCGGTCACCTCAGCTATTATTTCAATTGTTGTGCCTTTCTTTACCAGGTTGAGGGCTATATTTTTTGTTGCCTCATTTATGCCTTCTGCTTTTCCTTCTGCTTTTCCTTCTGCTTTTCCTTCATAAAAGCCATCACCATAAGATGATTCAAATATGCTGGCTTGGTAATGCAAATCGTCTTGGTAATGTTCGTAGGCTTTTTGTTCATCTTCGGGCAGTTTCATGATGCTGAGTTTTTCTTCGGCTTCTTTTAAGCCTTTTGCGGTGAAGTTTTCTTTGATTTCTTCATTTTTTAAAAAGTAAATCCATTCATCCAAAGTATCTTTGGCGATGTCGTTAAAGCGGTTTATTTTGATCAGATAATATTCAGGGTAGAGTGATTCTACGCTGTCTTTTTTAAAGAGTTGTTTTTGCTTTTCGTTGAGTTCCAGAAGGTCATGGTTATGTAAACCTATGAAGCGGGTGGTGCCTTTGTAGATGTAGTCTGTGCCACTGCCAAGATCAAAATAAAGAATGTTTATTGAGATGACTTTGGTTATACCGGCGTAAGATTGACTTTCTTCCAGATGCTCTATGGCTGTTTTTGAGACACCATAAAATATGCGCTGCAAGTAGTCATATTCCCGATCATATTGAATTTCTATGATGATTATTTCTTGTTTGTGGTTGCGTACTTTTAGATCAACCCGGTTAAATTTGTCAAGTTTGTAGTCTTTATTACTCTCACTGTCCAGCACATCCAGGATGGTGATGTCTTCTTTAAGCAGTTCACTTAAAAACCCTTCCAGGATGCCAAAGTTGGCTTTGCTACGCAGCAGGCGTTTTATGGCCCAGTCAAAGGTGATTAGTTTTCTTTTTTTAGTCATTTAAAAACCCATGTAATCCATGTAAATCAAGAATAATCACATAAAGGGGGCTTGTATAATTACCCCAAAGCACATTACGCTTAGTTAAGCTCCGGGTGGGGGCATGTTTATGTTTAAGTTCTGACCGCATCATAAAAACACCCGTAGCACTTCAGCAATATGCTGTGACTTACGCCCGCTCAAATCAGCAATCTGATGACGGCAGGAAAATCCGTTAAACACCACTTGGGTATCAATACCGGCCTTGGATAATCTCGGCAACAAGCGTTGTCCGGCAATTATACGCGATAGCCCTGCATGTTCAACTTCATAACCAAAAGCCCCCACCATGCCACAGCAACCCGCTTCGGTATCTTGCACCATAGCGCCGGGCTGCGTGCCTACTCCTGAAAGCAGGCACTTACAAAAAGCAGGCCGTTATCAGCGCAGCTTCAGCTTAAATAAAGGTTTACCGCCTTCTTTTATCCGCAGAAAGAATAAATCTTCAAGCTTCTTTTTTATCGAAGGTTCTTTAGGTAACAGGAGCGGCAGGCGTTCCCTTACCACTGATTCTACGGGAGCCGCTGCTGTGCCGAGTGCGATCAGGAATCTGGCTGCGGCTGCCCATTCCTGCTTCGTTCTATTCGGGTCGCCCAGTATACCTGCCAGCATCTTAAGTTCTTCCTCTCCGTTGCCGCGGATAGAAATCAAGGCATAACATGCCTCAGCCAAATTATGGTTCTCAGGCGTACGGTATTTCCCCAGCACTCCAATTGCATCGGCTGCCGCCGGTCCAATCCCGGCCAGCGTAAGGGCGATAAACGCATCACTGCCTTTGGAGGCATCGTATGCCTTAATCAGCAAGGGAACAGCGCCGGTAGCCCCAGAGCCAAGCCCTGCCAGTATCTGCATTCCAAACTCCCTGAGGGAACCGTCATCCCTCGGAAGGCCGTCGTTCCCCAACGCGATTAGTTTCATCGCCTCCGGTAATGCCGGAAGGGATGCCTCTCCGCTGAAAAACAGCCCGAGCGAGGCCACAGCCACCAGAGATTGCTCTTTAGTGCGCAACATCGTGCGTAAACCGGGTACGACCGCGTCGGCAAACGGCGACTGGTTGCCGGATGCATAGCCGTTAACATCGCCATTCCAGCTGGCCGGACGGACGATATTGGTCAGAGTGAGAATAGCTCCCAGACGCACGTAAGCGTCAGGATGCGACAGGAACGAAGTCAGTTTAGGCACAGCAGAGTTTGCCTGGGCACCGATCGATTCCAGCGCACGCATGGCGGGTATGCGGACTTCCGCATCATCCAGCGCCCAAATAAGTTCCGGTATCGCTGCTGCTGCATCCGGGCCTGTCTCAAACAATGCCCAGGCCGCAGAACGCCTTGCCGGTATATCTGACTTGCGCAGTCCGTCAATGCATTGCGCCACAGATTTGCCGCGAAAAGATGCAGCTTCGTCTTTCAGGAGATAGGCAACCGGCTTGGGTTTCACCGCTGGCGCAACGCCTAATCTTACAATATAGTTAGTAGCCGTTGCCCTAATCTGTTCATATTCCTCAATACCCAAGGGCTTGCCCGCTTCTGTAAGGTGCGGGTCAACTCCGATTAAACGGGACCGGAGCGTATTTATCCACGCCGCCGCTTCGATTGCCAGCGGGTCTGCCTGTTTCGAGGCTACCGCATCCTCCAGCATCTGCAGATACCGGTAATCGTTAACTCCGTCACGTCTGGCTTCCCAGCCGGTAACCGGCATCGGTTCCCAACCGCCCGGCATAAACCAGGCATGAGCATGGTGACCGTGGTTATACGCCCAAACAAGGTTTCCCTCCAGTTTATATGCCCAAGTGTACAAACCCGCGTAATAACGCTGGCGCAACGGCTTGAATTCTTCCCGCCATATCCGGTAGGAATATGTCCAGGCAGGCGTGCCCCGCCGTTGATGCTCTGCGGTCATCTCCGGTGTTATTTCTCCGCCTATTACAAAACAAGCATCGTGTATGTCACCGTAAGCGTAAGCCGCAAGAGAGGACATCGACGTACCCAGACGTATCGGCACGTTGCGAAATGAAGTGTATGTTTCACGCATGCCCGGCGCAGGGTAGGGTGGCTCATCCCAACCGTATTCCATCATTTCCGGCCATTTATTTTCACGGTGCTTTACCTGCAGCCACTCTGCCACCGCCAGCTTTTGTCCTTTGGGAAGCCCGGCTATGTTGGCGTCTATAATGGCAGGGATGTCCTGCTGGGCAAGCCCTGCCTCCTGAGCCAAAGCAACACGCTTCTGAAGCAAAGGCATCCCCCCCCATGCCGGCCCCGGTGGCAATTTGGAAAAGTCCCCTGCATACACAAAATACACGGAATTCTGGCTATGCACTGCCATATCCCGGTAAATCGCCAGTGTAACCTCATCTTTTAATCCAAAACCCCCGAACCGTTTGAAATTAAAATCCTCGCGCCAATACATACCGAACGGTATTCTGGCGGATGCCAGTTGGAAGGGACGGACTTCTACCGACAGGTCCAACGTTGTAGCGGGTCTGCCGTCAATATCTATCTGTATCTTGCCGCAGTGCATTCCAGCCTTAGCATCGGCTTTTGCGTGAAACGTCAGCCAGAAGTTAATGCTATCGCCAATGGAAAGACTGCTGAACGCATCTCCGCGCTGTAAATATATCTCGTTGGGATACCAATTTGCCATCTCCTCATCAAGTATCAGTTGTTGTTTTACTGTCGGCTCGATGCGGTGATAAACCGTAACATCTATGTCGCTCCCCACCGTGACCTTAATGTTGCTCAGGCTGTTGGCAAGTGCGTGGACGCCAATTTGCAGGGGATTGTATTCGCCCTGCGCCATGGCGGTGGATACTTTGCCGGTAACTGATTGCCGTGACGGTACATACTTTCCGGGGAGATTATCTAGGGTGGTGTACTCAAAGACAACATAACCTTTCTTCAGTTCTGCATCATGCCACTGCGGCGCAGTAGTCGTTTCTGCTGCCTGCGCCTGCCAAAGACATGCAGCCATTGCCATAACTATAACCGCGCAACTGCGCATAATGATTCTATTCCTTTTAACTATTCTCGTCTTTACATCGTTTGCTTTTCCCATAATAGTCTCTGGTTCGCGGCTGGCAATCAGGCGGATCAATCCAAGGGTCTCGCTAAGCCCGTGGCAATCGCGATAGTCGACAAGATAAACCCGGCGCAATTGCGGCAACTCCATAAACGGTCTAAAGGCGATGCTGGCCGCTGTTTCCGCGCTGCGTGACGGGTTATAGCATAGCAACAATGCCAGCCAGCGATGGGCCGGTTTGTTCAGGCGTAAATATAGCGTTATTTCGCTGAAAAAGCGATCGTAAAAATCGCCGTCCGGCTGATATTGCACCTATGGATACCGGCAAGATGAAACCAGCTAAAGTTCCTTGCCAATCAGGTTGATGTTTACGCACTGGCAGCCTCACAAAAATCCCCGCAGCACTTCTGCCACATGCTGTGACTTACGCCCGCTCAAATCAGCAATCTGATGACGGCAGGAAAATCCGTTAGACACCACTTGGGTATCAATGCCGGCCGTGGATAAACACGGTAACAAGCGCTGACCTGCAATTATACGTGAAAGTTCGGTATGTTCAACCTCATAACCAAAAGCCCCCGCCATGCCACAGCAACCCGCTTCGGTATCTTGCACTACGGCACCGGGTATACGGGCCAGCAGGCGGTGCGTCCAGCGGCCACCGTCCAAGGTTTTTTGGTGGCAATGACCCTGCACTAGAAAATATTGCACAGCCCCTGATTCAGGACCTGCTTTTCTCCAAGGCAGCTTACAACGACCTGCAGCCAGCTCCTGCTCCAGAAAATGGTCGAGCATCTGCACTCGACTGCCGACCCGTTGGGCCAGTTCGGCGTCATCCAACAAATCCGGCAAATCGTCGGCCAGCGCCGAGGCGCAACTGGGTTCACAAATTAAAATCGGTGCTTTGCCTGCAAATTTGGTGTCTAGCTGCTGAAAAAGTCGAGTGCCGTTGCGCTTCGCTTGATCAAGCAGACCTTGGGAGATGGCACTGCGCTGACTATCGCCCAAGGTTGCCAGTTCAACCTGATAACCCGCTGCCTCCAACACTTCAATCGCCGCACGACCGACTTGTGGCAGGTAGTGCTCGGTATAAGTGTCGTTAAAGAGCACGACACGGCTTTTGGCTATCTGCGTATTGTGTGTAATAGGGCGTTTTGAAAACCAGTGGCTCAGGCGTTGCCGGGCAAAGTGCGGTAACGGTCGTGTACGGTCTATGCCTAAAGCGGTTTGTAACAACCAGCGGATTGGTGTCAGCGCCATCAACGCATTGATCAATGCAGCCTGCGGGCCGGATACCAACCGTGCCAAACTGGCTTGATTGGCAAAAAAACGTGAGCGCAGCGTAACCCCATGGCGCTTTTGATGCTGATACAGCACCTCTGCCTTGAGATGTGCCATGTCCACACTATTAGGGCATTCGCCCTTGCAGCCCTTGCAGCTCAGGCAAAGATCCATCGTTGATTTAAGCTCCTTGCCTGCCAAGCCCTCTGTGCCAAGCTGGCCGGTCAGCGCCCAGCGCAGGGCATTAGCACGACCTCGGGTGCTGTGTACTTCATCGCGCGTTGCCATATAGGATGGGCACATAACACCCGCCAGAGTTTTGCGACAGGCACCTACGCCAGTGCATTGCTCTGCGGCGGCCAATATGCCGCCTTGCGCACGGAAATGGAATCGGGTTTCTACGGGCAATATCTGGTAGTCTGCACCAAAGCGCAAATGGCTATCGACAGGGGGCGTTTCAATCACCTTGCCAAGGTTCATGCGCCCTTCGGAGTCAAAGAGTTGCTTGATTTCCCGAAATGCGCTGTAGAGTTGATCGCCAAAGAAGCGCTGGTTAAAGCCGCCGCGCACAATGCCATCACCATGCTCGCCACTCCACGAACCACCATACTTTTGCACTAATGGAAACACCTCTTCTTGAATCTGCTTCATGCGGGCAATGTCTGCCGGTTGATGCAAATCGTGCAAGGGCCGAATATGTATTAGGCCAACGCTGGCGTGGCCAAACAACGATACGGGCTGATCATACTTACTGCAAACCGCCAACACATCGGCCACATAATCCGCCAAATGTTCAGGTGGCACAGCCGCATCTTCAATATAAGGCACCGGCTTTCTGCTACCCTGTACGGTCGTCATCAGGCCAAGGGCGCTGGCACGCAGTTGCCAAACCGCCTGGATGGCCTGGGTTTCGGTCATTACCGGTGTGGCATAAGCACTGCCCAACAGGCCATCGGCAATGCGCCGGATGTGCGCAGCCGTGTCATCAAAATTATCTCCCTGTACCTCGATAATCAACACGGCGGCCGGTTCACCTTCAAGCAGGGTACAAATATCACGCGTTAGCGGATGCATTCGTGCTTGTTGCAGAATCACGCCGTCAATCAATTCCACTGCTGACGGACTTTGCGCCACGATAGGTGCAGACGCCCGTAAGCTGGCATCCAGCGTATCAAAATGCGCCAAACACACGGCACTGTATAGGGGCAACGAGGTGAGCCGCAACTTGGCTTCCAAAATAACGCCGAGCGTGCCTTCGCTACCACAGATCAGCTTAGCCAGATTACAAGGATCGGCATCGATCAGTGCATCCAATGGATAGCCACCGGAGCGGCGAATCACTTTGGGGTAACGCTGCCGAATCTCTTCGGCATTGCGTGTTACCAAGTCACGCACGCCACGATAAATGGCACCTTCACGATTTTGCGGCGCGGCCATGGCAGCCCATTGCACGGTATCCAATGCAGACAAATGCAGCACCTCACCACTGGCCAGCGCCAAATCAAGCGCCAACACATGGTCGATGGTCATGCCATAACGCACCGACCGCATACCCGCCGCATTGTTGGCGATCATGCCGCCGATATTGGCACGGTTTTCAGTCGCTGGGTCAGGCGCAAAATGCACCCCATGCGGTTTTAAGAAATCGTTGAGATTGCTACACACCAAGCCAGGTTCTACCCGAACCCAGCCCTCTTGCAGATTCAACTCCAGCACGCGGGTCAGGTGTTTGGAGACATCCAAAATGACCGCCTCACCGATAGATTGCCCGGTCAGGCTGGTGCCGCCACCGCGTGCCAGTAACGGTAATTTTTGCTCCGCGCAGTATCGGATGGCTTTGAGCACATCCGCCCGATCAACCGGCACCACCACCGCCAGCGGCTGCATTTGGTACATACTGGCGTCGGTGGCGTAGAGGGATAAGGTTAGGGGGTTAGTTGTCATTTCATTACTAATTTCGGTGCGCCATCGATCCGAATCTGAGATAGTGTTGTCGAGTTTAAATGTTTCAACCTATTGACGCCTCACTGATTCTCGCTTCTTCTCGAAGCACAGCCTCTATTCTATCCAAAATATCC
>Ga0194053_10001240_pt1 | contig 16766 bp, 12 predicted proteins | sample SepL228m_MetaG_FD_161684 | JGI IMG/M metagenome (GOLD analysis project Ga0194053, IMG submission 161684) | Anoxic zone freshwater microbial communities from boreal shield lake in IISD Experimental Lakes Area, Ontario, Canada - Sep2016-L227-8m | ecosystem: Environmental > Aquatic > Freshwater >... | reverse complement strand
AGGGCTTCCGGACAAGGTGCTCAGGTTTTCGCCCACGGCAGGTTTGCAGTTTGTTTTTTTTCCGTAGATACAATCTCTCCTTGAATTCCTATACGGTATTGGCCCTAAGGAGCCTTGTTCTCTATCAAGACCTCTGGCGGCTTCGCTGTTGCGCCAGGAATATTGGTAATTTCCATTTTCAACGGCACCTGCCCCGAAAGGACCTTGAGCAACAACTTTCGCGTGGCTGTCTGCTCAAACTCCAGATCGCCGTGTGCAATCGGAGAATACGCCCCCTTTTTCAACTGAACACGGTCAAACGAAAAGTTGACGTTCCTTGAGATTGCATAGAGCAGATTGACAAATATATCCTCGCCTCTGGCCGTCCAGACCGACAGATCCTTCTCCTCAACTTTAGTATTCAAATGGTCAAGATATTCCTTCCACGAATCCAGAACCAGTTGTTCCCTTTGGATCGCCGGTTAACTCCCAATATCCGCTTCCCATAAAAAACAAGATCAATCATGTTCAACGCCTGTACGTGCTCTGGGGAAACCCGCGCGGCGCGCGGCGCCATCAGTGAATGGAAAAGCCACGCCTTCCGGTTCCGGCGCTCTCCCGGCGGCGCGGGCGTGTTCAGGATGTGCATCCCCCCCCACCTGGCCCGGCGGCGACTTCGATGCGATACAGCCCCGGCCCGGCCTCCGTTGTCCCCGGCGAAATCGCCCACACCTGTCCCGGCGGCAGCGGATCGCTCTCAATCGCTTCGTCGCTGTGCAGTTCCGGCGTCGAGACGAATTGCTCCGCCCCCTCCGTGCCCAGTGTGTAGCTGAAGTGCGTGTTGCGAAACTCGCTCTTGAGGCAGCGCTTCTGTTGCTCCTTCACCCGCCGTCGCGCTTCCAGCGCCAGGCGCATAATCGCCTCCAGCTCCGCGTCGCCGACCGCCATCTCCGGGTCGGGGAACAACAGCTTCAACATTCCGCTAACGGTCTTGTTCACCGCCTCAATGTCGCGCCCGCTCAGCGCGCCGCCCAGATGCACGCGGCCTTGCATCACCGCCACTCGGCTGCCGTTGCGCAGCTTGGTCCAGCACTCGCTCAGGAAATCGCTCACCAGGCCGAAATGATTCGTCAGGTGTATGTTCGGATTCAGTTTCGGAAAGTCCCACCCGGGCGCATACGCATGGATGCGGTCATGGAACGCCGTGTCATCGTTCATCCCCGGCGGCAGCGGGCTGAGCAGGTGCCCGATCTTTTGCTGCTGCAACACGTCCACGTCAAAATTTCCCACCATCACGATGCTGCCTTCGGCGCGGATGCTTTCCTTGCCCCGTGAGAACTCGCCCGACGCCATATAGCCCTTCAGGATGCTCACGCCGTCCTTCTGGTCGAAGGAAATGCCGGCCACTTCATCAAAGCAGACCACGTCGTAATGACAGACCAGACCGCGCTGTCCGCTCGCGTTGTTCACGAACATCTTCGCCACCGTCGCCTTGCCCCCCGAGATCAGATGCGAATACGGCGAAATCTGTTGGAACAGATGGCTCTTGCCCGTGCCGCGTGGCCCGAGTTCCACCAGGTTGTAGTTGCGCTCCACGAACGGCATCATGCGCAGCAGCACCACCAGCTTGGCGCGGGCGCTGAGTTCGGCCGGCTCAAGCCCGATGGAACGGATCAGCAGGTCCCGCCATTGTTCCGTTGTGAAATTCCGCCGGCCCTTCGCCAATACGTCCACAACATCCGACTTGGAAAGCTGAATCGGGCGCAGCGCCTCGATGGCGAACGGGCGCCCGCCGTTTTCCTCCGCGATCACCGCGTCGTAACCCAGCGTTACCTCTGCGTAAAATCCATCCGTCAGCATCCGCTCGTGTTCCTTCACGAGCTTGTCGGCAATGCGCACATCTTTCAGCGCCAGGCTCGGCAACTCGGCCACGTAGCAATCGTTCTTTGCATCCAGTCGCGCCCGCACGATGTCAATCAGCTTCACCGAGCCGGTTTCGCGCGCCTTTGACTTGAACAACTCTTCCTGTCCCGTGCGGACGGTCCGGTTGTTCAGTTGCTGCTCGACGATTTGCAGCCCCTCGCGGATTTCGTTCTCGTCCACCGTGGCGCAATACCGGCCCAGCAAAAACTCCACGACGTATGTCGGCACGGGGTATTGCCGGCTGTATTTCCGCACCAGGTCTTTCCGCACCAGGTAGCCATCGAAGGCTGACGCGGCCAGCTTGTCCAATTCATCAAGTTCCATACTCATAGTTTCAGCTTTCTCCAATGGTGGTTGCCTGCTTGCTCAATACGTTGCCGATGGCGTCCAGTAGCACCACCACCGCCGCCGCGCCGGCTTGCTCGTCATCCGGGATGATGAGGGACGCCTGTCCGGTCGCGTCGGTCTCCTTTGGCATGGACGCCAGCGACGAGTCCGGCGCGTTCGCCTTTGTGCGAATGTCCACGGTCACGCCCGCCATCGGCGTTTCCAGCGTCACGCGGCAACGCAGCCGTTGCCACTCCACGGTCTTGATCCGCGCCGCTACCGGCGCGGCGTCCTTCGCCGGCTGGATGGTCAGCACCGGAATCAGGCACTCTTGAATACTCAGCCCGCCGTGCGCGTAAGCCGTGCCGGCCACGAACGCCGTGATGTCCGGCGCAACCGCCGCCTCCGCAGCAACGTTCCAGAACCACCCAACTTTCGGCACCGACACCTTCGACTCTCCGCGAATCGCCGCGCAGCGTGCCCAGCGGCTCTCCACCAGGTAGCCCGGCAACTCCGTTTTCGGCAGACCCCCAGGCACGAGCAACCAGCCGTGATCGGTGATGACACGCACCGTGCGCCATCCCGCGTCCAGTAGTTCCGTGATGCGCTCCACGATGCCGTCGAGTTCTTCGGCAACCTGTCCCGCCAGCCCCAACTGCATGTCATGCCCGCGCCGGTCAATCGCGCCACACTCCGTCCAGCCCTTCCCGGTCGCGTCCCCCGTCTCGCCGCCCGCCAAGAACTGATAGCCCGCTTCCTCAAGCAGTTTGCGGAAGCGCGCCGTGTTCAATTCCTGCCCGCCCATTGTGGGAGCGGCAACTTGCCGCTTGATGGACGGCGTGAAGTTGTCCGGCAGCGTGGCGCCGCCTTGCAGCAGTCCGGCCACCGGCGACACCGCCGGCTTGGCCGTGGCCGTCACCGTGGGCGTGCCCGCCCACCGCCGGCCCAACGTCACGCGCAATCCCCGCTCCTCGCACAACGCTCGCAACTCCTGGCCCAGGTCGTAGCGCAGGCCGTCCGCGAACAGCAGGCACTCGCTCACGTTCGCTTCGATCAGCGGTTGCTGGCCCACGCCGCCGAACGGCATCTTGGCCGCCAGCTTTTGGAACAGTTCCGCCGCCGGTCGCAGCCACGGCACGTACAGCGCCCGCGCCGCCGCTTGGATGGCCGCCCGGTCTTGATTCGATTTTCCTTCCGCCAGCGCGTGCAACAGCGTGAGGTCCGCTTCGTAGCCGCCCCCCTCGTAGCTCTTCGCAACGTCCTCCAGGCTCGCGCCGTTCAAGCTCTTGCCCGTTTTGTCTGCCAGCGCGGCCAGATGTTCCAGCGCCAGCGCCATCGGGCTTCGTTCCATCCTGGCCCACACCCAGCCTCGCCGCTTGCCGTGCTCCTTCTCCAGTTCCCGCACCCGCTCCCGCGCCACCGGGCCGTCGGCGGGGCCGAGTTCCAGCAGCGCGGCGCGCAGCCGGGCTTCTGCCCTTTCGTTTTCATCGGGCCACGATTCCGGATTGAACAGAAGTTCTGTCGGCTTGGCCCGTGTCAGCAGATCCGGCAGCGCCTTGTAGAGCACCGGCGCCTCGGTGAAGCGGTCCCACAACTGTTGCCACGCCAACTCCTTGCGCAGTCCGAGTTTTTCCGCCGCGCCCACCGCGCCGTCGGCGTCCGGGTCGAAGCCGTACTCCGCCTTGCAGCGCGACCGGAAAGCGTGCCACTTGCCCTCGCCCCAACTCTCGCGTGCGCCCTTCGGATCGTTCATCCACTCCAGCAAATCACGCGGCTGGTCACTCACCATCAGTTTGTCAAAATCTTCCGCCTCCAGTTGTTTCTCCTCCAGTTGCGCCACCGGCGTTTCGGCCAGCACCGGCAGCGACCGGTGGAGCGACTCGCGGGTGGCTTCATCCCGCGACACCTTCAGCCCGAGCCCATCGTCGGAGATCAGGAACGCCTCCACCGTCCAGTCCTTGCCGTTGCGTTGGGTCCACACCACGCCCCGATATTGCAGTTCCACCAGCGGCTGGAGCTGGGGCGGACAGTCCGCCGCCGCTCGCAACGTCTGCCGGCTGATGTTCGGCAGATACACGATCGGCACAACATCCTTGCCCAGGCCGAGGTCAACCGTCCGCGCCACGATGCACTTGAGCCACACCGCCGGCCCTGTCCGCTTCGCCGCGTCGTAAACCCCATGCACGACCAATTGCGGCAGTCGCTCTTGCAGTTTCTTCACCACCGGCTGCCATTGCCCGTCCGCATCGGTCCACAACACCGCCGCCGGCTTTTCTTCCACGCCCGCATGATGCCGCGTCGCCGCCAGCAGCGACGCCTCAACGGCCTGCAGCAGGGTCCCCGGCGCTCTGGCTTTGGTTCGATAGCTCACGCTCATATTGTTTCGCTCAAACTCAGGCAACTCGATTGCACGTTGCGCATCAGTCCCTCGGCTTAAATTGCAGGCTGCGCCAGAGGCAGGCCCGGTTGAGTGTTAAGCTCCTCAATTAGATCACCTCTCCGAAAAGTCGCCGACAAGCGCTGGAGCGACACCGACTGCCCGCCGTAAAGCTTGCTCAAAGCAGATTGCACTTCAGTAACCGCCTTTTGGAAATAGCCTTCGCCGTTCTGTTCCGCCAAATCCTTCGCCTGGGTGAAGTTGCGATGATCCAAGGTCTCGAGTTGAGTGCCCAGTTCGCCCAATAAATATTTCCCCATCAACATCCCCAGGAAGCAGGAACCGTAGCGCAGGAACTCAGGAGCTCCCGCCGGGGGGCGCTTGCGCTTGTTCTCCGCGATGCGGAACAGCAAGGTCGCAATCACCACTTGTGCCCCGTTTAGGTCCGGAGTGAAAATGACATCGTAAAGCTTCCCGAAGTGTTCGCGTGACATGAACTTGGCCTGATGGGGCCGCTGCCGCCACACCGATAGCACTGCTTCCGCTGCCGTGGCACTGCTGATATCCGTTTGCTTGATGGCGAGATCACTCCGCTGCCGGCGGTATTGGTAACCCAATTGTTCCATCGAGAGTTCCAACTTCTTTTGCCGCTCGTCGTTTGATCGTAAATCGCGTAAGTCCACCGGGTTCTGGCTGTTGGTCGCGTAAGTAATGCTGCGAACCAAGTCCGTGCCGTCGTCTGGCAGTTGGTAAAGCCGGACCAGCACAAACGCTTGATCGAGATTTACCTGGTCACCGCTCAATTCCCGGAGGGCGGCTTCCACCGTCTTGCAGGTCTGGCCCCCATTGATGATTTGCAGCCCTTCTACCTTCACCTGGTAGTTTTCACCTTGCAGGGCATTGTAGTCGAATTTCCGGCACGTCAGCGTCAATCCGTTGTTGTAGAAGTAAAAGCTGGGCCGCTGCGCCGGCGCCAACAGCGTCTGCCGGATTCCCTCGTTCACCCGGTTGCCATACAGTCCCAGGTAGCGGCGGATGTTTCGCTCCAACAGCCGGTCGCCATGCCGACGCAGCAGTTCCGCAATCTCCGTTACCGGGACTTTGCCCACCACCACGCGAATGAAGTTGAAGTCCTCGACGATTGCCTTACCGCTGAATCGTAACACGTCGCGAACGGGTTGGCTGGTCTGGAGCAGGTTGAGAATGATCTCATGGTTCACGTGCTCCAAGCACACCCGATCCGGAAACCTCTCGCGCTCAATCAATTGCTGCGCCTGGGCCGTCCACGTCAGCCCGTTGTTGCACATCACGAATCTGACCCGGGGAATGTTCCCATCCCGAATCAAAGACCGTATCTCCTCCAATCGCGCCAGCAGTTGCGCATTCACGGTGACCACCGACGCCGGATCAAACAACAACCGGACCGCCTGAATCGCCTTGCTTATTCCGTTTTCAGGAAAGTTCGCGTCCCCCTCTAGGTCTTGCTTATACTTGCCTTGGAACAGCGTCACCGTGAACTCGCCATCCGCAACGTCAGAAACCTCAACGGCGTCCACCCCGAAATCCGAACCGCCTTCCGTCATGCAATCCATGGCCTCATCTTCGGTCAGATCGAGGACTGTTTTCACACACAGGAGCACGAAGGATGCCGATCGGAGCTTGGGTTCGTCGTTCTTGATGTTGAGTCGATCTGCAAACTGGTCTTTCAGCTTGCCCGCGAGCGCGCGGACCTGCTGGTCAATAATGCTGGCATTTAGATTCATCGTTTTGCCTTTCTAGTGATTGTCTCTTGTTTCTAATCAATATCCGTGTGTTCCGTGGATTCCGCGGTTCATCATCTCCCCTCTGTGGTTTCTAGCGCAACGATCGCGACTGCCGTCACCTGCTTCGGTTTGCGATTGCCCGCCGCGGTCTTTGTCAATCCCTTGATTGCCTGAAGCACCGTAACCACATCGTCCGGCACGTCATCCATTGCCGCCACAATGTCCGCCTCGGAAAGCGCCGTCTTGAGTTTGCGGCTCTGAAGCTCGGCGCGAATCTGACTCAACAGCTTCTTGGCGTCGCAAACCGCCATGCCGTCCGCCCATTCCGCGTTCAAGATTTCTTCCGAACGGGTCGTCGCTTTCAGGTAGTCGTTGCGGCAATCCGGGTCATCCTGCTGAAGCTTGTGGGCAATCCGCTGTTGCACCTCTGGTCTCTGGGCCTCCAGGGATTTCTGTATTGCCTCCTGCACGGCCGTCTTGATGGCTTCCGTCTGGCTCGCCTCCTTCGCCTTCTTCACTGCCGCCCTTTCAATGGCGCTGGCATCCAGCAGGTAATTGTCAATTTCGTTCCGGCTCCAGATGGAACAATGCAGGTCGAGCTTGAACCCTTCTCCCTTGGCCTTCTTCTCCAGTTCCTTCCTGGCCTTTCTCGACCCGCTCGCGCTCCGGTAATCCCGGTCGCCAATCACGAGAAACCTTGCCTGCCGTCCGCCATGAAGCTGGCTCAATCCGGGAGCGTTCAGTAAATCCTTCACCTGCCGCGCCAGCCGCTTCACATCCGCGCTCACCGGCTCTTGGTAGGTGTAGAGAAAACTCAAGCCGTCCCAAATCTTCCGCGTTTTGGCTTCGCCCCACAGCTTCCGGGCGGACAATTCGAGGTAATTCCGGTCATCCCGGTTCTCGACAAACACCACCGACTTCGTTCGCAGCAACGGCACAATCTCCATCCGGTCAAACGCTCCCAGCGTGTCGAGTAAATCCATTTGTTCCGGCTCAGTGGCAAACGGATGTGCCTTGCCGTCTATCATTGCTCGCAGCGAGCCGGGCGGCGCGGCGGAGATCAGATGGGGCGAATGGCTCGCCAAAACAAATTGCAATCCCTCGCCCTCCACCAGGTCCGCAAAGATGCGCATCATCTCCACCTGCAAACGTGCGTGGAGATGCGCGTCCGGCTCATCCATCAGCACAATCGTGCTGCCTTGCGAAAGCACGCCCGTGAAGATTTGCAGCACCTGCTGGAAACCCGTGCCGGACACCACCACATCCAGCCCGCGGCCCAGAACATTGTCCTGGTATTCCGACGAAATGAAACGATCCACCTGGCTGTCGAAGGTGACATCCAAAGTTGCAGTCGGGTACAAACGTTCCAGAATCTCCTTCAATTTCTTCCATCGCTCCTTGTTGTGTTCCTTCAAATCCCACAATAGATTCCGGATCACCGAACCATGCTGCAACTCCCGCAGCCGTTCCGCCCGCTCCGGCGCCAGCAAAAACCCCTCGCGCAACGCCAGACCGGAATGAATCGGCACATAGCGGACTTTCGTTGTCTCAATCAGCTTGCCGGCCTCACCGTGCAATGCCGGGGTGATGCTGAAACGATTGAACGACATCGTGATTTCAAAGCTGATGGTCGCGTCATTGCTGAACTTCGCCTCGATGTTGATTGCGCCGGCGGGTTTGCTGTCCGGCCACAAATCTGTCGGCTCGGCCACTGGCAACGCGCCAAACTCCTCTGGCCCGATGGTCTTGGTGTCCAGGGTGAACCCGCCGTTCTTCCGTTTGCGGGTAACCTCCATACAGTATTGGAAAATGCTCAATGCCTGCAACACGGTGGACTTGCCGGAATTGTTACCGCCCAGCAGCACCGTAATGGGTTCAAAGTTCACCACGGTTTCGTCGCGAAACCGCTTGAAGTTCTTGATGGTCAGTTTCGTTAGCATAGTCATTCCTGTTCCTTTGGTTCACGTTTGGTTTCTCTGTGCCCTCTGCGCTCTCTGTGGCAAATCATTTGCCCGCCTTCCATGCACGACCAGTTGCGGCAGTCGCTCTTGCAGTTTCTTCAGCACCGGCTGCCATTGCCCGTCGGCATCGGTCCACAACACCGCCGCCGGCTTTTCTTCCACGCCCGCATGATGCCGCGTCGCCGCCAGCAGCGACGCCTCGGCGGCTTGCAGCAAGGTCCCCGGCGCCTTGGTTTTGGTTCGATAGCTCACGTTCATTTCAATGCCTTTAAATCAGGACAAACCCTCGCGGAGCACACGGAAGGGGGACTGCTGGAATTCCCTTTTCCGTGTATTCCGTGGTTTCATCGCGCTTCCTCCTTCGCCTGCGCCAGCCGTGCCCGGGCCAGCAACACCGCGTCATGCAGTTTCCGCTCCAGTTCCTTCTTCGGCAAAACATCTGTCCAATATGATGAAACCCGGATGCCGCTCTGCTCCAGGTCCAACAGTTCAATCGTCTCCTGCAATTTCCCGGCGCACAGGATCAATCCGATAGGTTGCTCCTCGCCCGCTTTGCGCTCGTAACGGTCGAGCCATTTCAGATAAAGCTCCATCTGCCCTTTGTCGCCCGGCTTGAACTCTTCCAGCTTTAGATCAATCGCCACCAGTCGCCGCAAATGCCGGTGGTAAAACAACAGGTCGAGATATTGATCCACGCCGTCCACCGTCATGCGCTTCTGCCGTTCGAGGAACGCGAAGCCGACGCCCAATTCCAAAATGAACGATTCCATGTCGCGCAGAATTGCCGCCTCCAGATCTTTCTCGACGTAACTGTCTTTGAGTCCCAGGAAGCCGAGCAGATACGGATCACGGAACACCAGGTCGGGCGTCAGCTTATCCTCCTCGCGCAGTTTCTTCAGTTCCATCGCCGCCAACTTTTCCGGCTTGCGCGACAACGCCGTTCTCTCAAACAGCATCCCGCCAATTTTCTTTTCCAACATCCGCGTGCTCCACCGATCGATGCGGCACATCTCCGCGTAAAAGTCGCGTTTCAACGGGTCGTCCAGCCGGATGATGTGCAGAAAATGCGTCCAGCCCAATTGTGCAATCAGTGATTGCACAATCTTGATGTCCGGGAATACCTCGGCAAAGCGAACCATGTTGAACAGGTTTCTCCGTCCAAAACCGCGCCCGAACTCCGCCTCCAATTCTTTCGACAGCGTCGAAAGAATCTGTTCGCCATACTCAGCCCGCTTCTCCCGCAGGATGTCTTTCCGAATCCGGTTGCCGATCTGCCAGTGCAGCATCGTCAACGCCGCGTTCGCCGTCGTAGCGATGGATTGGCGGGCCGACAAAATCATCTCCCGCACCTCCGCCAACAATCCCTTCGAGCCGGGTTGGACCGGCGCGACTGACGAACTTCTCACCAAGGCCAGTTTTCGTTTCATTCAAAGTCATTTCTCACAATGAATTGTCGCGACACCGTCACGACAATTCGGTTTCCGGCAAATTGTGTCAGCAGTGATGGCACAATCCGAAGGCCCCTCAATTGTCCACGCACTGCGTGGAAAATCCGAGTACCAGCCGATTGTGCACTCGGCGCGTGCACAATCTGAAAGCCCACCGATGGTGCAATCTTGTGCGCCCTTTGCGTCTTTTCGCGGCTCATCCTTCCCCATCCGCGTAATCCGTGTAATCCGTGGTTAATCATTTCTTCCTCTCCCGTGCGGCGCGCTTGAACGCCGTCGTGTAATGACAATCGTTCCACCGGTTGCCATCGAACTCGCCGCTGCCGCCGAAATCCACCGTCCGCTCATCCCACTTCCAAAACCACGGGAAATCCGCTTCCGGGCGCATCGGCTCTTTGCCCCGATCCTTCTCCCACTTCACGTTGAACTTCGCCCGGAACAATCCCGCCCCCTTCTTCCCGCGCGACAACGTCGCCGCCACAAACGGCCGGCAATTCAGCCGAACCCCATCATTGATGTCAGGCTCCCACCCAATCGACTGCTCATGCAGCGCCTTCCACCGGATAAAGAGATCATAAGGCGGCTCGCCCGCGATGATGTTCTTCAACTCTCCCTGCAGTTCCAGCGCCGCCGCCAGCCGATCTTCCGCCCCGGCTTCATCGCGCTTCACCGCATCCCGCTGCCGCCCAATCCAGTCGCCCAGATACGCATACGTCAGGCTCTCCAAAGTCCGTAGCCCGGCATGACTTTCTCCCTCTCCGCCTCGGTCGGGGAGAGGGCCGGGGTAATGTGTCGCCGTCTTTCCCTCTGACTTCTGACTTCTGACCTCTGACTTCGCCGCGAGCCGATGATAATTCACCAGCACGTTGAACCCGTCCTTGCGCCCGTCCCATAGATGCCAGACGAACGGGCGGTTGTGGAAGATGTCGCAATGCTGCTCGAAGAAATCATTCACCAGCCATTCTTCCAGCGAGTCCGCCTTTGAACCGGTCGCCGCGATGAGCTTGCGCTCCATTGCATGACTCCATTCACTGCCGTAAGCGTCTGCCAGCAGCGCCCGCAACCGCGTTGCCGCCGGCGCTTCGTCTCGCGCCTGGCTGAAGCAGACCACGCCGTCGTGGTCCCCGTGCTTTTCCAGACCATCCGGGCCGAGCGCCGGGCAATCGGGAAAACTTGAACCGGTCTGGCGCGGCCAACGGTAGCCGACCAACCGCGCCACGGCCACTTGTAGGGAAGTGGAATGAACCACGGAATACACGGAACACAAGGAAGGGGACGGAGAAGATGCCTTGTCTTTCCTTTCCGTGTATTCCGTGTGTTCCGTGGTTTGAAATTCCGGCCCGGCCTGCTGCTTCGGATGCCCGTTGAACAACCATTGCGTCGGGTCGCTGGAAAACGGCTTCGGCAATCCGTGCGGATATTTCTCCGCCGCCACCTTCTGCCAGCGAGCAAGGTCGAAGGGGATTTTGACCAAAGTCGCATTGGTCACCTTCAATGACTGGTCAATTTGACGGACAGAGGAACTAAAATCGAGCGAGCTACAAAATGCCCAGATTGCAGGAAGATGGTCACTGTCATGCGGAACGATTGGGGTGCAGCTAATATCAAATTTCTCTCCAGAGTAGAGGCTGGCAGGGAGTTGCCCCATCATGTTTACGACTACTCCCCGTTTACCCCAAGCAGCATAGCCTTTCACGAACGCTTGAGGGTTCTCGTGATGGATTTTGCCAGCTTCCGGCCAGAAAAAAACATGCTCCCTCCCCGAATAGGGCATCGTGGACTCGCAAGTTCCCTGAAACGGAGTCCACATCTGCCAGTCGTCAACCTCCCAAAAGAAAAATCGAAACCGTTGGGCATCGCCGCCATGCATCCCGTTCAACGCGATTGAATACTTTTCGAGTAGTGGCAGCGATGAACCTTCCCCAACCAGAATTCGGGCATCCGGATTCTCCAGTTGCGCATGCTGTGGGATGATAATGAGCGGCTTCTCGCGGAGCGCCGCACCTTTTCCCACAGGAGATTCTTCCTCCGCAGCGTCGAGGCCGACCAATTGATCGACAACCGTTGGAAGCTGGCCGGTGATGGCTAGAAGGGCGACGTTAACGACCTCGCCGCCAATAGTCTCAAAAGCTCCAGGGCCAAGCCTGGCGACCAAATTCCATGTGGCGTCCTTCAGGAGAGCTTCGCGGAGTTTCTTGGAAGAGCCGAGGTAGAGCCAGTTTTGTGGAGTGACGAGAGCGACAGAACCGCCGGTAGCGGAGAAGGCGAGTCCGCGCTGAACGAAAGCCGTAGCCAGGTCGGCTTTCGCCTCGGCGTGATAGCGGTCACACCATTCCTTGAGGGTCTGACACTGCTTTCTTGCCAGCAGGTAAGGCACGTTGGTGGCAACGAGCGTGAACTGTCCTGCGAGGATTTCCGCCGCCTTGGCCAGGCCACGCGCGGTCACGGCCATTTCATGCGCGGTGTCGTCCTTGGTTTCCTGCGCCAGCGCCTTTTCCAGCAGCGGCTGGAGTTCATGGAACGCGCCCACCAGCAAATCGCCCTCGTCGGCGCGCGGGTTGATGAGGCTGCCCAGCACCGGCGCTTTTTGGAACAGCCGATAAAGCCTCTCCATGCCGGCGCGGAGTCTCATAGTGGCAGCGGCTTCCAGCCGCTCCTCCTCTGGCTGACTGCGGCTTAAAGCGGCTACAAGAGAAGAACTGCGGCTGGAAGCCGCAACCACACTGGGTGTGGCAGAGCCTTCCAGGATTTGAACTTTGTTGTGAGACAAAATATACTCCCGAAACTTCGCCAGCGACGCCGGACTGCGCACGATATGGTCAAAACTTTCCTTCTGCCAGAACGCGCCCGACTTCTTTCGTGCCTCGTTAATTTTATTGGCCGTAAAAGATTTCCAGGAATGTAAAATCTCGGACAGGAGATGTTCGCCCAGCGGTGTCACGAGCGCGTGGACATGATTGGCTGCGACAACAAACTCGGCGAGACGGTATCGTTGCCCATCGAAATGGCGCATGGCGGATTCCACAATTTGCCGCATGGCCGGTTCACGCAAAACACATTCACCGTAACCGGAGTCGAGCCACGTTTGGATTCGCTTCGGGAAGCGCTCGTAAAACTCCTGTCGCGTGGCTTCATCATGCGGTTCAGGATGTGCGGCCTGCCATTGCTCCAGTTCCTGTTGCCATTGATGGAGTTTTTCCTGCGGCAACGCATCGGCACAGCGGAACGTGACGAAGTAGGTTGTTCCTGTCTGACGCCAGTGCGGCAGATTACCCGTGAGGTGGGCGACGGGTTCATCCGGGCGGAAATAGTTGATAGGAGCAAAGGTGGCAGGGGCTTCCAGCCTCTCCCCTGTGCGGCTGGAAGCCGCAACCACAGTGGGAGCGGCATCTTGCCGCTTTTGTGCGTTGGTCAGAGTGCGGCTGGAAGCCGCAACCACTATGGCCAGCCAGTCGTCGAGTTTGGCATTCGGCGCGAGGCCGGAGCAGGCCAGGTTCATCGCCGGCAGCTTGCAGTGGCCCACGCGCCGCCACGCGGCCAGCGCCAGGTTGAACGCGCCAATCTGCGTGCAGCGCGGGTCAATCTCCAATCCGAACAGGTTGTCGCGGATGACCGCCGCCACCGCCGCCGCTTCGTCCAGTTTTTCCTCGGCCAGACGCAAGGCCACCAGCCGCTCGAACAGCGCCACCACGAAATGCCCGCTGCCCATGCACGGGTCGAGGCATTTGAGTTGCTTCGCCGACTTTGGCCAGCCATCGAACGTGCCGGCGGCGGGAAGCCAAGACGACTTAACCGCAGAGATCGCAGAGACGGATTCTGATTTGATGAAACGAAGGTATTTCCACGGGCAGCCGGGGAGAGCGCAGAATTGACGGACTTCTTCTTCCGTTTTGAACTCTGCGTTCTTTGCGTTCTCTGCGGTTAATTTCTTCCCCGCCCACCACGCGCCGAGCGTGTTATCCAGGAGGAAGTCCACCATGTAATCCTCGGTGAACAGTTGCGTGACAGACGGCAGTTCATCCGCGCCGATCTTGTTGCCGGCGGCATTGACCTCTTCCTTTTTCTTCGCCTGCCAAAATTGATAGACCCAGCCGAGGCTGTCCGAGGCGAGAAACAGATCCTGCGGCAGGCTCGTGAGCAGGGCGGTGAGCCGGTTGCGGAACTCGGTTGGCAACCGCACTTGCAGCACCGGATCACCTGCCCGGAAAACGCCCGTCAACATCCGCTGCGCGAACCCGGCCGCGACTTCCCACTTGTCGCTATTGTTTTCGCGGGCCTGTTCCTCGCAGAAATCCAAATCCACATCCAAGCCCGATTCCGGCTCGATCAAAAATCCGTTTTCCGCCAGAAACCGCGCGAACAGTATCCGATGCCAATGCACATATGCGCATTCGTGAACCAGACGCTTCACTTCCTGCGACTCATCAGGCCGCCGCACGTCCCCCACCTGCCGACCGTGGGCGCGCAGTTTCTTACGCAAATCCTCGCCGGCCTTGTCCAGGTGGGTCGGCTTCCGCGTCTCGCCCACGCCGTAGGATTCCAGCGCCGCCGCCGCGCCGCGCTCGGCTTCCTCCCGCGCCTTCAGCACAGCGTTTTCCAGTTGCCGCCGATATTCTTTGGACAATGTGCTCATTGGTCATTCAGGTCCGCCTTGTTGGCGAGAGCCACCCCTTGGCACAATTGTGCAGACGGTGTCTGCACAATGGCATCCGTTCGCTCCATCAACTCGACCAGTTCGTTGAAGTTCATGTTGGTCTTGCCTCAGGACGCAGATTCCGCCAGCAGTTTTCCATAGAGTTTCAGCCGCTCCTCCAGCACCTTCCTGTCGGGCAGTTTGGTCAGGTATTCCGACACCTGCAACTTGTGCGGGCCGTGGGCGAGCAGCAGTTCGACGTGCTGCCGCTTCTTCGAGGTGCATAAAATCAGCCCGACCGGCTCATTTTCATGCTCGCGCCATTCGTGCCGCTTTAGCCAGGAAAGGTAGAGGTCCATTTGGCCCTTATCTGCGGCGACGAAGGGGCCGATTTTCAAATCCACGGCCACCAGGCACCGCAAAGTCCGGTGGTAAAAAAGCAGGTCCAGGTAATAGTCCTCGTCATCAATCCGCATCGGGTATTGGCGCCGGATGAAACAGAAATCACTGCCGAGTTCGGTAAGAAACTGTTGCAGATTGCTGATGATCGCCGCTTCGAAGTCCTTTTCCGAATAAGCTCCAGTCAGGCCGAGGAAATCCAAAAGATAAGGGTCTTTGAAGGCGTCGCGATAATCGGCGATCTCAGTTGGCCCTTTCTTCTGTTCCAACTTTACCAGCGCCCGGGTGTCGCTCGACAACGCGACTCGCTCGAACAAGGCTCCAGCGATTTGGCGCTGTAATTCTCGTTTCGACCATCGTTCAACACAAGCGCGCTCGAAATAAAAGCGGCGCTGCTGCGTGTTACCAACACCCAGGAGAATTCGGTAGTGACTCCAACCGAGGTGGAAATGGCTGGTAAAATCAATGGCCAGCCGTTCGCCCAATTCATCAGACACTGTTTGATGAATTCGCTCCACCATCTCCGGAAGGCTCTTTGGGCCGGATTCCACAGCCGCTGGCTGTGGATTCGCCACGCTCGGCAATTCCCCAGCCACCGGCTGTGGAATTTGGAATATGGCGTAAAACCGCCGCATGTCCCATAGATTGCTGATCGAATACCCAGGCCCATACTCCCTGGCGAGTTCGGCTGCCAGACGTTCCAGCAACCGCTCGCCATACCCGGCTCGCTTGGCGTTTTGCTGGAGGTCACGGGTAATCACCCGGCCAATATTCCAATAGAGCGCCACCATCGCGAGGTTGGCCGCCGTCACCGCCCGGTGCCGCGCCGCTTCTATCAGCGACCGTATCTCGGGCAGCATCCTCTCAACCGCTTTGGTGATGCTGCCTCCCGCTGTTTTTGTGATTCCCATCGTTTTCTTTTTCATGCGCTGGAATAGATCGTTTTCATCCCACCACCACCGGCCCTTTCTTCAATTCGGCGAGCAACTTTGTCTCCTGCTCCCCGAGCCACGCCTTCACGTCCGTGTCAGTCCGCAGTGTGCCGCTCTTCAGCGTCACATATTGAGTCTTAGGTTCCAGCAGCTTTGCCGCCTTCCGCGCCGCGTTCTGGAATCGCGCTGTCAACGCCGCCGTCTTGTCGTTCCAGCTCGCCACCGGCGTTTGCTGGAGCGCCGACAACAGTTGCTCGTCCGAGCCGACTTCCAGATCGGGCACGGTCGAAATGCCCTCCTCGTTCATGATGGTGATACGTTGCGTGCCGGAGATCTTCTGCCAGGCTTCGCTTGCCTCCAGTTCGTTCAACAGTTCGGCGTGCCGCTTGGCGAACGCGCCATGTGCGCCCGCCACCGCCGCCCGCAACGCCTGCGCGACCTGTTTCAGCAAGGGAGGCACATGGTCGGAGTTGTCCAACAACAGCCGGCCATCGAGGATCCCCTTTGCCGCCGTCTCCGCTTCCGTCAATGCACCCACGCGCGCGCCGGCACTCAGGAACTTCTGTAGCTTTTCCCATTCCGGCACTCGCCTCGACGCCAGTTCCGCCTGCTTTTTCCACTTGGCGAGTTCGGGTTTCAACGCGTCGGCCTGGTCGAGCAGCCCCCTGAGCCGGTCATTGCCCACGCGGGCGCGCAAGTCCGCCAGCTTCGTCGTCTTCGGCGCTTCCGGCAACGGCGCGGGGCCGCCGGTCTTGCCCGCCAGGGACTCCGCCAGCATCAGGTACTCCGCTGACTTCGCCTCCAGATCATCGCTGGCCTTCGCTGCAATCCCGGCGTCCACAAACAACCCGCGCAATTTCAACTTCTCTTGCGGGGTGATGATGATGCTCTCCGTGCGGAATTCGGTCTTGGAGATCTTGTTCTGGTCGAGTTGACCGACCGCCAGCGCCTGCCCGTTATACCGCGCCAGCAGATGTGCGCCGGCGTGCAGGGCGATGATGCCGCCGTCCACCGCGTCCTGCGG
>Ga0194053_10001239_pt1 | contig 16772 bp, 11 predicted proteins | sample SepL228m_MetaG_FD_161684 | JGI IMG/M metagenome (GOLD analysis project Ga0194053, IMG submission 161684) | Anoxic zone freshwater microbial communities from boreal shield lake in IISD Experimental Lakes Area, Ontario, Canada - Sep2016-L227-8m | ecosystem: Environmental > Aquatic > Freshwater >... | reverse complement strand
TCGCAGGCTTCGACGAATTCTGTCTTGCGCCCCTGTCCGCGCTCCGAAAAATCTAAGATGCGCACGCTTTATTGCCAGGGCGGATTCAAGAAATCGTAGCCGCCGACGGCAGTCGGCGCTAACACTCCGATAATCGAGGAAAAGTGCGCCGACTGCCATCGGCGGCTACGATTTTGCAGGTTCTTGAATCCGCCCTGATTTATTGCCGATAAGAGATTGTGTTGACGCGCGTCTTCGGCAACGTAATATGTAAACGTCGTTTAAAACGAACGTTCAACAAAATGCCGAGAACTTCTGCACAAGACCGTCAGACCCAAATCCTGGACACCGCCGAAAACGCGGTCGCGGAGGTGGAGTTTGCCGGCGCGACTCCGCGGACACGGACAAGGTGCTGACCGGGATGATCCAGTTTTTCTCCCCGGGCTTCCGCGCCCTGGCGCGACTCCAGCGGAAACGCTGAACTTTCCTGACTTATGAACCCAGTGTTCGCCAGACTAAATTCAGGAGAATTTCCTGACAGACCCTCCGCGCACCGACCGCTTCATCTGGTCGATTTCTGTTGCCGCGGACCTCATGCCCAGATCCCAATGCGATGGGGAAGGCACACAACGAACGCAATGAGACGGTTTCCTTGATCGCAATCAGTTGACTCACGAACGCCATATCCGCTTTCTATGAATCCATCTTCGGCCTTTGCCTCGCATTTCCCTGACCCGCGCAACACATTGCGCCTCATTCATGCCTCCCTCCCGTGGTTGTTTCCGGCGATGTCCGCTGTGGTGCTGACCGCTTGCGCGCCGCCCAAATCCGCCCCGCTGCCGCCCATGAAAGTTACGGTGAGTCAGCCTCAGCTTGCCACGGTCACTAACTGGGACGAATACCCCGGCCACCTGGATGCGGTGGAGACGGTTGAAATTCGCCCGCGCGTTGCCGGCTACATCGACTCCATCCATTTCCAGGAAGGCACGGAGGTAAAAGCCGGCGACCTGCTGTTCGTAATCGACCCTCGGCTCTACCAGGCGGAACTGGACCACGTGCAGGCGCAGCGGCAGCAGGCCGAGACCCATCTGGAACTGGCGCGCAACGATCTGAAACGTGCCGAGAGCCTGCGCGGCACCAAGGCAATTTCCGAAGAGGAATACGACAACCGCAGCAAAGCGGTTCGTGAAGGCGAAGCCGCCCTCGTCGCTGCCACAGCCAACGAGAGCACCGCTCGCATCAATCTGGATTACACCCAAATCAAAGCTCCGATCAGCGGCAAGATCGGGCGCCGTCTGGTGACCGCCGGCAACTTCGTTCAGCTTCAGGGCAACGGCGGATCGGCCACCGTGCTGGCCACCATTGTCTCGGTGAGTCCCATTTATTGTTACTTCGACGTGGAGGAGAGCGCATTTTTGAAATACCGGAGCAGCGCGCGACTGACAGAGACTAATAGCGGCGGCCTCGCCTGCGAGCTCGCGCTGGTGAATGAAGAAGGCTTCGCGCACCGGGGCCGGCTCGACTTCTTCGATAACCAGGTCAACCCGCAGACCGGCACGATCCGGTTGCGCGCGGTGTTTGAAAATGGCGACCGCGCGCTGGTGCCTGGCATGTTCGCAAACTTGCGCGTCCTCGCCGACCTGCCGGTGCAGACGCTGGTTATCCCCGACGTGGCCATCGGCTCGGACCAGGGTTATAAGTACGTCTTTGTCGTCAATGCCGAGGACATCGTCAAGAAGCGGTCCATCACAACGGGGCGGACCTACGGTGCGCGGCGCGCTGTGCTCAAGGGGTTGACGCCGGAAGATCGGGTGATCGTCAACGGTCTGATGATGCTGCGGCCAGACCTGAAGGTGGTGGTCCAGACTCCCGAGGCCAAAGCCCAAAGTGAGCAGGCAGCCGCGCCAACCGACAAGGCGCAAGCCAGGCACCAGCCGTGAAATTCTCGCATTTCTTCATTCGCCGGCCGATTTTCGCGTCGGTCTTGTCTCTCCTGATCGTGTTGCTGGGAACGATTGCGCTGTTTACGCTGCCGATTGCCCAGTATCCGGAGATTACGCCTCCGACTATCTTTGTCATCGCCAGCTATCCCGGAGCCAGCGCGGACACGGTCGCGAGCACAGTGGCCACGCCGCTCGAGGAGCAGATCAACGGGGTCGAAAACATGCTCTACATGTCGGCGCAATGCAGCAGCGACGGCCAGATGCGGCTGGGCGTGACGTTCAAGGTGGGGACGGACCCGAACACGGCCCAGGTGCTGGTGCAGAACCGCGTGGACGGCGCCTTGCCCCGGATGCCGGCGGAAGTCCGCACGCTGGGTGTGATCACCCGCAAGCGTTCCCCGACCATCGCCATGCTGGTGAGCCTGGTCTCGCCGTCGGGCAAGTATGACCCGGTGTATCTGAGCAATTATGCCTATCTGCACGTGCGGGACGTTCTGGCCCGGCTGCCGGGCGTGGGCGACTCAATCATCTTTGGCGCGCGTGACTACTGCATGCGCATTTGGATTGATCCGAATAAGGCTTCGGCGCGCAGTCTGACGGCGAGCGACATCGTGGCGGCAATCCGCCGGCAGAACGTCGAGGTCGCAGCGGGCCTGTTTGGCCAGTCGCCACAACCCCCTGACAACCTGTATCAACTAGCGGTTGTGACCAAAGGGCGGTTGGTGACGCCGGAGGAATTTGGCGACGTTGTGCTCAAGGCGCAGAGCGAGGGTCAGATCACCCGGCTGCGGGATGTCGCGCGCATTGAGTTGGGGGCCAGCGATTACAGCATCGAGAGCCGCCTCGACGGGCGGCCCGCAGCGGCAATCGCGTTATTTCAGCAGCCGGGATCAAACGCCATCGAGACCGCCAATGCCATCGAGGCGGCGATGAAGGAACTGAAGAAGGATTTTCCCGAGGGATTGGACTACCGAATTGCTTACGACACCTCGGCGTTTATCCGGGAGTCCATCCGGGCCGTGATCGAGACGCTGATCATCGCCATCATTCTCGTGATATTCGTTGTGGTGCTGTTCCTCCAGAACTGGCGGGCTTCGCTGATACCGCTGGTGTCAGTCCCGGTGTCGCTGATCGGCACATTCGCGGCAATGACGGCCTTTGGCTTTTCCATCAACAACCTGTCGCTCTTCGGGCTGGTGCTGGCAATTGGGATAGTGGTCGATGACGCCATCGTGGTGGTCGAGAACGTCGAGCGGCACATCGCGGAGGGACTTTCGCCGGTGGACGCCACCCACAAAGCGATGGACGAGGTAAGCGGGGCGGTGATCGCCATCGCGCTGGTGCTGAGCGCGGTCTTCATTCCCACCGCCTTTGTTAGCGGCATCACTGGCAGGTTCTACCAGCAGTTTGCGCTAACGATTGCCATCTCGACGCTCATTTCGGCATTCACTTCGCTGACACTCAGCCCGGCCCTCTGCGCGCTGTTGCTGCAGCCGCATCACGCGCCCAAGGACTTCATCGGACGTGTCATGCACAACTCGGTGGATTGGTTGTTCCGGGCGTTCAACCGCGTGTTCGAGGGCGGACGCGCGAACTATGTCCGGCTGCTGGGGCAGGTGCTGCGGCATTGTGGCGTCGCGCTTGCGGTTTATACGGCCTTGCTGGCCCTGACTTGGTTTGGCTTCCACAAGGTGCCGACAGGCTTCATTCCGTCGCAGGACAAGGGCAACATCTTCTGCTTCTTGCAGCTTCCAGACGGGGCGTCTCTCCAGCGCACGGAAGCGGTCAGCCAGCGGGTCGTGCAGTTGCTGACGAACACGCCTGGTATTGCCGCTGTGTCAGAATTTGCCGGGTTGTCGCTGGTCGCCCTGGGCAACAGCGCCAACGCGTCGAGCATGTTTATTCGCTTGAGCCCTTTCGAGGAACGAGTGAAGGCGGGTCTGACGGCGGACGTCATCATTGCGAACCTGCGAAAGGCCATCGCCCAGGCCAACATCCAGGAGGCATATATTGTGGTCGCCGGCACGCCCCCGGTGGACGGATTGGGAACGTTGGGCGGGTTCAAGCTGCAGGTCGAGGACCGCGCCAACGTCGGTTACCCGGCATTGCAGGCGGCGACCTTCCAATTGGTAGGTGCCGCGATGGCTCAGACCAACAAAATCACCCAGGCCCTCTCGACTTTTCGGGCCAGCGTGCCGCAGGTGTACCTGGACGTGGACCGCGCCAAGGCCGAATCGATGCATGTGCCCCTCGATGCGGTTTGGGACACCCTGTCGATCTATCTCGGCTCCCTCTACGTCAATGACTTCACCCTTTATGGCCGGCCTTACCATGTCACGGCCCAAGCCGATGCGCCGTTTCGGTCCAAGCCAGCCGACGTGAAGACCCTCAAGACCCGAAACGCCAAGGGGGAAATGGTGCCCCTGGGCACGCTGGTGAAGGTGAAGGACATCAACGCCCCCGTGTTGGCAGGTCATTTCAACATGTTTCCCACCGCCGAAATCCTCGGCAGCACCGCTCCGGGCGTCAGTTCGGGCGACGCCATCCGGCTCATGACGGAGTTGGCCGGCAAGGTTTTGCCGCCGGGCACAAGGATCGAATGGACCGAGTTGAGCCTGCTGCAAATCCTGGCCGGCAACACCGCCGCCTACATCTTCCCGCTCTGCGTGCTGATGATGTTCCTCGTCCTGGCGGCGCAATACGAGAGTTGGTCGCTGCCGCTGGCGATCATTCTCATCGTGCCGATGTGCCTGCTCTTTGCGATTCTGGGTGTGTGGATGCGGGGTCTGGACAACAACCTCTTCACGCAGATCGGGCTGGTGGTGCTGATGGGGTTGGCCTGCAAGAACGCCATCCTCATCGTCGAGTTCGCCAAACAGTTGCAGGATGCCGGACGGAGCCGAATCGAGGCCGCCATCGAGTCTTCACGCTTGCGCCTGCGTCCGATTCTGATGACCTCCTTTGCGTTTACGTTCGGAGTCATCCCGCTGATGCTCTCCCGCGGTGCCGGGGCGGAAATGCGGGTGTCCATCGGCACGGCGGTGTTCTACGGCATGCTGGGCGTCACCTTCTTCGGGGTGGTGCTCACGCCGGTTTTCTACGTGGTCATTCGCCGCACACTGGAACGTAAGAAAGCCGTCGCCAAGGGACCCTTGCCGAACGCTGCCACCTCGGCTGGCACGTTGGTGTTGCTCCTGGTCGGCGCCTCATCAGCCATCTTTCTGAACGGCTGCGCTGTCGGGCCGAATTTCCATCCTCCCAAGACCGAGGTCGGCGCGGCCTTCGCCAACGGGAATCAGACCAACATGACTCCAGCGCCCACGGCCGTTGCCTGGTGGCGCGCGTTCAACGATCCCCTGTTGAATGGCCTCGTCGATCAGGCGGTGACCAATAACCCCGATCTTCGCATCGCCACCGCCCACGTCCTCGAAGCGCGCGCCCTCCGCATGGGGGCCGTAGCCGACTTGTTTCCGATTGCGAACGCCAACGCCGGTTGGACCAAGTCAATTTCCAGCCAGGACTCGACGCCTGTTTCGCTGACCCGCGAGCAGCGCACGCTGAGCCTCTACAACGCCGGTTTCGATGCGACTTGGGAGCTGGATTTCTTTGGCCATGTCAGCCGTGCCATCCAGGCCGATACCGCCGTGGTCGCCACCACGATTGCGACTCGCCAGGACGTGCTGGTCACCCTCATCTCGGAAGTCGCCCGCAGCTATTTCGAGCTGCGCGGCGCCCAAAACCAACTGGCCGTGGCGCGCGGCAATGCGGATAACGAGCGCGAGACGCTGGGCGTGGCGGAGGCGAAGTTCAAGGCCGGACGCGCCACCGAACTCGACACCGCGCGGGCGCGCGCACAACTGCACGCCACCCTGGCCGTCATTCCATTGTTCAAAGCCGCCGTCCAGCGCTCCATCCATCGCCTGAGCGTCCTCACCGGGCAACAGCCTGCCGCCCTGGAACCAGAACTCGCTCCGGCGGCCCCCATTCCGGCTCTGCCGCCCCTGGTGAATATCGGCGACCCGGCCGAACTGCTGCGTCGGCGGCCGGATATTCGTTCCGCTGAATACTCCCTGGCCGCCGCCACCGCGCGCATCGGCGTCGAGACATCCGACCTCTTCCCACGTGTCACCTTCAACGGCAACCTCGGTGTGCAAGCGAGCCAGTTCACGGGTCTCGTCAAGGACGGCGCCGACACCTACTCGTTTGGCCCCAGCATCACCTGGGCCGCCCTGGACCTCGGCCATGTCCTCGCCCGCATCAAGGCCGCCGATGCCCGCGCCGCCGCTCAATTGGCGTCATACGAAAAGACCGTCCTGAACGCCCTCGAGGAGACCGAGAACGCGCTGGTGGATTTTGGGCACGAACAGGTCCGACGTGACTGCTTGCGAGAATCCGAGCAGTCCGCCACCCTGGCCATGTCGCTCGCCCGCCAACGTTACGACGGCGGCGTGGCCGACTTCCTGCCGGTGCTCGATGCCCAGCGCACCCAACTCTCGATCCAGGCCCAACTGGCCCAAAGCGAAACCCGCACTGCCACCAGCCTGGTCGCCATCTACAAAGCCCTCGGCGGCGGCTGGCAAATCGAGCAACCGCCAACCAAGACCGCGTCGCAGCATTAAGCCATGCGGTCAGGGGCGTGACCCAGATAGGGGACTGGAAGGGTGCGCAAAACTGCTATACAGATGTTGTTGTTGCCAACCCCACATTGTTGGGATAAGGGAAGACCCGTTGAAAACATGACGATCTCATTACCTTTACTCGACGATGCGCGGGTAAACAGTGTCAAAAGTGACAGTTGCTTGCTGCCCTGACTGATAAAACTCAAAGGCATTGTCAGTGGTTCGGCAAAATAGGCCAATGGAAGCAGGCAGCGAAACAACGACTGAATGGCAGGTTCTGGTCAATCCCATGTCCGGCAATCATAAAGGCCGTGATGACTGGGGGAAAATCTCTCTCTTGCTGGACCAGTGCGGCATCACCTTTCGGCATCATTTCACGGAATACCCGCGCCATGCCATCAAACTAATTCAGGAGTTCCTCGGCCAGGGAAGCCGCAAATTCATCATTGCCGGGGGTGATGGATTTCTCAATGAAGCCGTGAACGCAATCTTCACGCAAACGGCAGTGGAGTCCAAACTGGTCACTCTGGCGATGATTCCCGTTGGAACGGGCAACGATTGGGCAAGGACGTTTGACATCCCGTTCGATTACGAAGCTGCCATTAAGATCATCAAGAATGGAAAAACGCTGAGGCACGATATTGGACGCGTGTTCTATCATGTTATCGGGGAAGAAAAGTCATGGTATTTCATCAACGTGTGTGGGATGGGTTTTGATGCGGAGGTGAATAAGAAAGTCACCGCCGACCGGGAAAGCGGCCACCTCGGCTCGATGAAATATCGGTATCATATTTTCACGACCCTCCTGGGCTACACCCCCACCAACATGACGCTGGTCATCGATGGGAAAGAGACCAGCCATGAGGTTTTCAGCCTGGCCATCGGCATCGCGCAATACAATGGCGGCGGCATGAAGCAATTGCCTTTTGCGGTGCCGGATGACGGCGTATTCGACGTCAGCGTCATCAGGAGGATTACCCGGCTGAAGGCGATGCGCTCGATAAACAAACTTCATGATGGTTCATTTGTTGACTTGCCCGAAGTCTCGACCTTCACCGGCAAGGCCATCCACGTTAGATCTGAGCCAAAATGCTGCGTTGAAGCCGATGGCGAAGCCCTGGGAGAATCTCCTTTCCGGTTCGAGATCATCCCGCAGGCCCTCAATGTGGTCATTGCCTCGCCGACTGAGGCTGGCGAGATGCGGGCCGGCTGCCCGCTTTAGGCGCTGACGAAGCGCCAGACTGACCAGGCAGCGAGGCGTTGCGAGAGGATCCTCGCTTCCTGGGTTGCGGTGCCGGCAGGACGGAAGACGCACCGGGCGAGCGTTGGAAACAGCGTGCGCAGCGTGCCAGGGACGCCGAGCCATGTCACCCGAAGCCGATGCCGGGCCGCCAACTGGAACGTGATGACCGCGAAGGTGAACTCGCGCGACGGGCCGCCGCGCAGATAGTCGAAGGCAAGGTTCAGCCGGCGGCAGATGAAACCGCGCTTGACCTGTTCCAATGCCCACGCGCTGTCTTCCATGGTGGGAAGAGATTCGTCGAAGGGAACCTGCTCCCAGAGCGAACGGCGAAGGATGCCCATGCTGTTAGAGTAAATGGAGGCGAATTTCAGACCCTTGGCCTCCAACTCCCGCCAGTCGATGGCGTCGCTGTAGAAGGGGTCATCGTCCCATTTGGCGCTGGCGCAGGCGGTGCGCGGGTCAGCCATCGCGGCGACCATCATCTCGATGGCGTCGCGCGCCTCGAGGATGGTGTGGGAACTCACGATCAGCACGAGATCGGTTGGACAATGGCGAAGGGCAAAGTTGAGCACGCGCGGGTGGCGGTAAGGCTCAGTCCAATCGATGATCCGGGCGCCGGCGGACCGCAGCAGCGCAGCCGACTGGTCTGAGCTTTGGTTATTCACACCGACAATGAGGTCGGGTTGCACGGTCTGCGAGCGCAGAGCATCGAGCACCCCCGGCAAGGTGGCGGCGGAGTCCTTAAAGCGTATAATGACGCCCAGGGTCAGGCGGGCAGGCGGGCGGTTCATATCTCGAACAGAAACGGGCATTGGGCAAAAACGCTGCTCCAGCTTGGCGTCTCCTCGCTGGCGGGCTGCAGCAACACCAGCGCAGGTTCACCATAAGACTTTCCGAATGTCAACCGGTGCATCACGCTCAGCCACCAGGCGCGCCAGGCTGATGCGTAGCGCTCGCGGCCGTCTGTGAACCAGAACACTACCTCGGTGCGCCGGCCAGATCGCTCGAGCGTGAGCAGTCTCGCCCGACCGCCCGGGACCGCCACGGTTTGCTGGCGGACCACCTGCCAGCCGTCGCCACGAAAGCAATACAGAGGATCATGAACCGCGTGACGGTCGCCGGAACCGTCCACTACGGTTAGAATGAACCGTTGACCTCTGGCATGGTAAAGCCGCTTCACCGTCTCAACCTGGCGATAGACTTGAACTTCGGTCTGGTTGAGAGGCAAATCATGGCTGACAAAGCCAAGCCCATCCTTCGGAAGCAGACTCAGCCTTCGCATCGGTTCACCCGCGGGAACGAAGTTCCGCAGCAGGCTGAGCAGAACCACAATCCCGAGACCAAACCAGAGCCAGTGACGGGGTGTGATTTTCATTCGAGAACCTTCCGGAAATTGGACCGCATTTGAGTCAAACCAATCAGCGCAGCCAGAGCAGCCAGAGCAAGGCGCGTCGAGGCGACACCAAATGCAGGCAGCCCATCGAGCAGCCATCCCAACGCCGGCATCCAGGTCAGGGAAAGGACCAGCCAGAGGCTCTCCAAACGGAAGGTGGGCGTGACCGCGGCGCAGCCGAGAGCCAGTGCAACGTGTTTGAGGACATGCAAGTCCGTGACGATGCCGGCCAGGCAGGTGACGAGTCCGAGCCAGGCGAGTTGAACGCTTCGACGCGTCGTCGGGCCAGGAGCGCAGAAGCCGGAAGCGGCCGCGAGGGTTGGGGCCAGCCAGATTCCGAACGCCAGCCAGCCCAGGCGATCAAAGGGCGAATGCTGCCATGCAGTCCACAGGTCGGCTGCCTCCCAAGCGCAGAAGCCGAGCACGGCCCACTCCGCTCCACGTTTGGGAACACGAACTTTCATGCGGAGGCCCGACGGGCCGCGAACCACTGGCAGCCAGCCCCGAGAAGGAGCCACCAACCGAAGAACACCACCATCACGACCAGCCAGCCTCCCACTTCGTGGAACCATCCGCGGGCGAAACTGGTGCCCCAACTCAGCGCCATGGCGACCACCGAGCAGATGCGAGCCACATTCGCCATCCACGCCAGCATCGGCAGCGTGGCGAGGCTCAACCAGAACCAGCGGCTGCGGCCGAGATAGAGCCAAGCGAGAACAATGCCGGCGATCAGGACCGACTGGAGCGAATTCATGCCGGCGCAGGCCGGGGCCACCTCGATGGGCAGCCCATGCACCAGAAGATTGGTGCCCTGACGGACCACCACAAAGCCCAGGGCGCCGAACAGGTAATCCGCGGCCCAGGCCGCCGTGAGGCGGAACCACCAGCCGAGCGGCGCCAGGTCGAGGGTCAGCCACGGAAACGCCATGAGCGGCAGCAGAACCAATCGGCTCAGGCTGGCGCGCTCGCCAACCACCCGCGCCCGCAGCCAACTCCACAAGGCCAGGGTCCAGGCTGCGGCAAGCAGGAAGGTCAGGTCCAGCGCGAAGCCAACCGCCAGCAAGACACCCGCGGCACCCAGCGTTTTTGCATGGAATTCAAACGGTTCAGGCCGGAAGCGCCATGGTGCGCCCAGCCAGACGAAGAGCGGCAGCGCAGCCAGCACCGGCAGTGTTTCCGACGCAACCGGCAGCCAGGAAAGATCGTGCAGCCAGATCAGCCCGGCGCCGATCAGGAGCCCTCCCAGCCAAAGATGGTCGCCTCGTTTCATTGGCGTGCTTCGGCCTGGTCGATCGCCAGGAGGTTTTCGCGCAGTTGCGGAGAATCGGGAATGAGGTCGAGCAGTTCGTTTGTGATTTGTCTGGCCTGCTTCCATTGCCGCTGCGCATAAGCCTGGCGTGCCAGCCATGTCTTCGCCTCGACGGAGCTGGTCATGATGCCACGGTAGATTCGTTCCACTTCGTTTGTTTTACCTTCCGCCAACGCCAGCCGGGCGAGCAGTTCCTTGCCTGCATCAGCCTGGGCCAGGAGTGGCTGCCGGGCTACGCACGCTCGCGCCGCCTCGGCATCATGGCTCTCGGCGGCATCCAGAGCCAGCAGATAGGCGGCGCGGAACCCAACGCCGGAATTGAGTTTCGCCAACGGCGTCAGATGTTCCCTGGCTTGCCCGCGCTGGCCTTCTTCGGCCAGCAGTTCCGCTCGCAGCAGGGCCGGTGCCGGTGGCAACTCGCCTGTGCCAAGAAATGCCAACGCAGCCCGGGGTCCGCGGTTAAGGCGCAGGGTCTGAGCGAAACCGTAGTCCAACCAGTCTGGCTCGCCGGAGGACAATTGATGCTGTGGCCGGAGCTGCAATGCTGCCTCGCGCCAGCCCGCTGCAAGCACCGCCGCCGAAAAGGCATTGGGCCCCCGCAGCAGCGTGGCCACCTCGGGTGCCAGCGGGGGCGGATGACCCGGCGCAGCGCGTTCCTGGCGGGCCGCCTCCTCCAGGAGCACGAATAGCGAATGCCGGTTGGTTTCCGGCACCGAACTGGTGAAAACAAAGCCCGGTGGATTGAGCGATTGCTTTTGCCGGTAGTAGAGGCTGCGGTACAGCCCGGCGGCGAGGTCCGGCTCCCAGGAGCGAAGGCGGGCTGGTTCAAATTTGAGCAGCTCGAACGCCTCCTTTTCATGGTGCGTTTGCAACGTGTCCAGCAGCCGCAGCCAGAAGACCTCCTGGCGCTGGGCGGCATAGCTTCGGGAGCGCGATAGTTGGTCGAAGGCGACCCCATCAAAGAACCGACCCGGCTTCAACCCCGACACCTGCCGGACGAGCGGCTCGAGTTCCCCGGCCGACGGCTGGCCGAGGGTGGAGAGATTAACTGGGCGGAGAACCCGGCTCCAGAAATGAACCTTCAGCCAGATGAAGTCCGTCGCTGGCCGGCCCAGGGCCTCAGTCCACGTGTTCAGCGCCAGGTCAGGATTATGATTGCGCAGATAGAAATCAGCCAACTGGTCTCGCAACCTCGGGCTCTGCGGAGTTGACACCAGCGCCGCGACGTACTCGACCCGGGCCAACTCGATCCGGCCGGTTGCTTCGAGGATTTGGGCGCGGAAGGACCGGACATCCGGGTTTCGAGGCTCAAGCGCCGCAGCCTGGCAAAGCAGATTCCAGGCGCCGAACATGTCGTGACCGGCGGTAACCAGCGCCAGGCGTAACAAGCGGGTCGCATCCTCGGTCGCGGGCAGGGGCCGCGAGCGCAGCAGTTGCTCGGCCTCGCGCGGTTTCCCGGCGAGCACAAGCGTATCTGAGTCGAGGGCAAGCCAGGAGTCGAGTCGCTGTTCGTGGCCGCGCCAGGCGTCGCGCACCCGGGCAAACTCGACCGGCTTCCGGGCGTGCAGGAAGGCGCGCGCCACCAGAACCGATGCCTGTTCGTCCTCGAGAATGCGCGTCGGTGTGCGCCCGAAGATGAGGGCCAGCCGCGGGAGATCTTGCAGCGCGGTAAGCGCCGACAACTCGATTCGATCCCAGTCCTGGCTGGGTTGCTTCCTCGCGAAAGCTTCCGCCCGAACGAGCGCCTCGGCGGGCTTGCCCTCCTTGAGCATCGACTCCGCCTGAACGACGGCCATCTGCTCCTGGCGAACCATCGCCTTTGCGCGCCACGCGTGGAACCCCAGAACGCCGGCAATCGCTAACGCCAAGGCGGCGAAAGCCAAAGCCAGGATTCTCCGGTGGCGGGGCATGGCATCAGGCTCGGGGGGCAAGAGCCTGGCTCCGAATGCGGCGTCTGGCCCAGACCGCCGCACCTAAGAGCGATGCCATCGTCAGCCATGTGGCTGGTTCGGGAGTCGCCAACATCAACAATGACTTTACGTTGGCTGCACCGATGTCGAGCGCAATAATGACATCGTTGAAGTCTTTGTCGCCGCCCCCCAGGAGGTCTTCGAAGGAGATGAACAGGTACGGACTGTTGGCCGCGCCCCAGAAGCTCGGGGTAAACGTGGCGACATGGTTGATCCCGTCCGGATTTGCGGTCCCGGTCGTGGAGAAAACCGAAGTTCCTCCGTTGGCGCCGTTGGCCATCAGGAAAAAGTCCAGTGAGGTGCCGGCACTGAAGGTGCCGAGGTCCACAAAGTCACCCGGCAGCAGCGGGTTCGAGGCGCTTCGAACTGTGGTGCCCGAGCCGCCGAAGCCGATGCTGCTCGAAGCATTGGGGAAGATGACCTGCGGGTTTCCCGAAGATACCCCAACTCCTGTGGTGTTAAAGCCGATCGTGTTTTGGTAGCCAGCCCCCTCGTAAGCAAAATACGCGCGCACGCTCGACATGGTCGAAAGCGTAAGCCTCGAGGGATCGATGCCAAAGACCAGCGGACTATTCAGGTTGTTTTGGTATTCCGGAAGGTAGGTGCTTACGAACTGCTGCATGCCGGGAAGCACGCTTTGGAAATTGGCCGCCGCCGCATCCGAGCCCGCTGTCATCACCGGCCCAACGACGCTCAGCCCTGAAGGAGTAGCGGTGGACTGGACCGGCGACACAACGCCGCCTCCGCTGGTTTGAGCCGCCAGGTCAGGCAACATGTATTTTAGCAGCAACGAGAGCAAAAGCAACAGGCACCCGGCGCGCAACCTTGAGTTACATTGCATAATCATAGTCGATTCTTTCATTTGCAACCCATCCATCGCAGGGATTATGCCATGCGTCAAGACGGCAATCGGTTCTTATCGAATTGCTGCTTTTCTGCAATTTTGTAACAGGCGATTCTCTTATCCAAATAAATACACTTGCAATTAATTGAAAGCGCAATACGCTCGCATTGCAATCGCATGATAACCATTCTGCATCCTTCCGAGTTCGAGTCCGCGTCTGCAGGACAAATCGCCTCCCTTGGACTGGCTCATCACACATTCAATAACTCGAACATCACCGAACTGACTCATGCCACGTGTGAGTTGGTGTATATGCTTCCCATTCAAGCGATGGATGCCGAGTCGTGGTCGCGGCTGCGAGTCGAGTTTGCCCGGGGCAATCGCCCTTATATTGTGTGGCTCAACAAGCCCACCACAAAAGACGTGGCACGCGCCATGCGTGATGGGGCTCATGATGTCCTTTCAATTGAAGATTCTGATGACCGCTGGAGGCAGGCGATGCTAGCCGTCGCCGAAAACCAGAAGGTATGGCTCCAACTCTACGGTGGACGCCCATTGAGCGCTGACGACGTGCTCCTCGGGTGCTCGGATGCGATTCAGCGTCTGCAACTGACCATCGACCGGCTGGGACCGACCGACGTTTGTGTGCTCATTCAGGGCGAATCCGGGGTTGGCAAGGAGCGCGTTGCGTCCGCATTGCACAAAGCCAGCCACGACGGTCCGTTCATTGCGCTGAACTGCGCGGCGATTCCGAAAGACCTGATCGAAGCCGAGTTGTTCGGCGTCGAAAGAGGCGCCTTTACCGGCGCGCTCAAGGCCCGCCCTGGGCTGGTGGAGCAAGCCAATGGCGGCACGTTGTTTTTGGATGAAGTCGGCGAAATGGAACTGGGAGTGCAGCCGAAACTGCTGCGCTTTCTCGAAACGCACAAGGCCCGACGCGTGGGTGGGGAAGCCGAGTATCGCGTGGAAGTGCGGGTGGTTTCGGCGTCCAATCGCAACCTCGATGCCGAAATCGCCGAAAACCGCTTTCGCCCCGACCTCTATTACCGCCTTGGCGAAATCATTCTCCAAGTGCCGCCCTTGCGGGCGCGCCCGGAGGATATAGCAGAGCTGGCGCGCGCCTTCATGATGAAGGCCAATGAACGTTTCGGGAAGAATTTTGAAACCCTCGAACCGGCGCTCATCATGCATTTCCAGCAATACAGTTGGCCCGGCAACGTCCGCGAGTTGAAGAGCACCATCGACCGCATGGTGCTGTTGTTCGACGGACCGATTCTCCGCGCGCCCTGGTGGGACATGCCGGACAACCGCCAGTCGAAATCCATTGCCGCGCTGCCGGCGCTGCAAGTGATGCCCACGCTGACCGAAGCCGGGAATGAGAGCGAGCCAGGGGCTGCCGCCGCGCCGCTGGCCTTCGGAGCAGCGCTGCCCAATACCAAACAGAAGCTCGCGATGGCCAAAAAGATGTTGGCCGAGAGCGACGACAACTACAGTTGGGTGGCGGGCCAGCTCGGCGTCAACTCCTCCACGCTGTGGCGCTGGCGCAAAGCCGGCAAGCTCGACTGAGCACGCCGCGCCGCCCTGGTGAAAGAATTCGTCAAGTTCATCCTCGTCCTGTTGGAGTATTTCGCCATTGCCCCGCTGCTGGGCTGGGCCCTGGCCAGAAACCGCACTGCCGAGCGCGCCACCCTCTGCCTGCTCATCTTCATGACATCATGGTTTCCCGCCAAGCTCACCATGATGCTCGTTTCGGTGGAGTTTTATCGCGGGCACACCAAAGGCTTCGAATTCTCCCTGATGGTCGCGCTCGGCATCGCGCTCACGGTCTGCTCCGTTATTAATCGCCCGCAGGGATTCCGCAGCATGCCGCCCGGACTCTGGCTCTACCTCCTCTACTGCGCGATGAGCTGCCTTTCGCTGCTCGCAGCGGGCAACAAAATCTACGGGCTGATGGCCGCCTGGAAATTCACCTCGGCGGCGATGATTTTCGTCGGCGCCTTTCATGCCTTTCGCGACGAGGAAGACTTGCGCTGGGTGCTGCGCGCGCTCGCCGCCACGCTCATTTTCCAGTTGCTCGTGTGCCTGAAGATGCGCTTCCTGGACGGCCGCTGGCAGGTGCATGGCTGGTTCGAACATCAGAATCCCATGTCCATTTGGGCCTACCTCTTCGCCATTCCGCTCCTGGCGGTGGCGTTCGCCCCGCGCATCGCCCGGCGCGACACCAACCTTTACCTTGGCGGTGTGGCGGCCGCGGCGCTGATGATTCTGCTTTCCGTCTCCCGCGGCGGGCTCGGGGCCTTCGCGGTGGGCGCAGCCGCGGTAACCGGACTTTCCTTCCTGCGCGGTGTGTCACTCAAAAAATGCATTATCAGTGGTCTGGGCGCCTGCGGCGCCCTGGCGGCCGGAATGCTGGCGCTCGATTCCGTGATGACGCGCATTCGCGATGATGCCGCCCGCGAGAACGAGGAGGACTTGCGCCCAATCCTGAACCGTCAGTCCAAGGCGATGCTGCACGACTCCCCGATTGGCATCGGCTGGAACAACTTTGGCATCGTGAACAGCCTGCCCAACGAGAGGTATGTCATCATCCTCATGGACTGGGATGTGAGCCGCGGCTTTCGCATCGTTGAGGAAAATTACTACGCCGGTCCGTTGACGGAGAGCCTTTACTGGCTGTTGCTCTCGGAGACCGGCTACCCTGGCTTCGTCAGTTACGTGGCGTTTCTGGCGCTGACGCTTTGGTGGGCCGGAAGCGGTTTGATTCGGCACTGGAAGACCCCGCTCGGCTATTTCCTTGGCGGCGTGCTCGTCGCGCTGGCCTTGATGTATCTCCACGGCTCGGTCGAACGGGTGCTGAGCCAGACCAAGAACCTCTCCGCGTGGCTGATCTTCGCAGGCTTTATGGCGCGAATCGACGCCATGCGCCACACCCAGCCGATGGCTTTCTTCCGCCACCAAACCACGCCCCGATTCAACATTCCCGCCACCACATGAAATCAACCCCATCAAACTATATGCCGCAGCTTGATTCGCTGCGCGCTCTCGCTGTCTTCGCCGTAATGATTCACCACTGGGCGCCCGGTTTCCTCGGCTTCGGCTCTTGGGGCGACCTCGGCGTTCGCTGCTTTTTCGTCCTCAGCGGATTTCTTATTACCGGCATCCTGCTGCGCGGGCGCGCGGCCGTGGAAACCGGGCGCTCCTCAGTAGTTTGGCAGATCCGGCAGTTTTACATCCGCCGATCGTTGCGCATTTTCCCGATTTATTACCTGACCTTGCTGGTCGGCGTTTTCCTTGGCATGCACGCGTTGCGCGAAACTTTCTGGTGGCATGCCAGCTACAGCTCAAACATCTACTTTGCGTTGCGCGGCCACTGGCAGGTTTACCTCAGCCATCTCTGGTCGCTTTCGGTCGAAGAGCACTTCTATCTGCTTTGGCCGGCCTTGGTGCTGCTACTGCCGCGCAACGCAAAGTA
>Ga0194053_10001238_pt1 | contig 16773 bp, 12 predicted proteins | sample SepL228m_MetaG_FD_161684 | JGI IMG/M metagenome (GOLD analysis project Ga0194053, IMG submission 161684) | Anoxic zone freshwater microbial communities from boreal shield lake in IISD Experimental Lakes Area, Ontario, Canada - Sep2016-L227-8m | ecosystem: Environmental > Aquatic > Freshwater >... | reverse complement strand
AATCTCTTCTTCCTTCTTTTGGCGGAGCCTCCTTGGCATCGCCGGAGGCCATACTAGAGCACGGTTGCTGCGCTACGGGCACCGATGAAGATAGACGGCGCACGCAGCAAGACCCTCGCCACAAAACCTGAAAGTTTCAAGCCGGCGGATTTCGTACATGTTCGCGCCGCCCTCCACAGTATAGGAGGGCGCTTTGGGATTGGGTTTCAGGATCCCATCAGAGTTAGCACATCGACAATCAACCAAAGTCTCCGACCCGCAGCTCGGACTACACCGCACTACCTCCGTAGTAGCTCCGTATCGATTACAAAAGTACTACGGAGGTGCAACGGAGGTGCAGCGGTATCAGGGGGCGGCTCGAACCAGCCAGGACTAGGCGAAATCGACCCAGCCAAGATGAGACGTTTGTTGAGGGTTTTGTCACGAACAAACCTACGCAAACTGTTCATAGGGGCCTGTTTGCGAAAGCACTCTCAATTTGTGGAGAATTGTCAGGTGGCTGGTTTTGATCCGCCTGGTGACAGCTTCGGGGGTTGACTGAGCTTCGGGAGCGGACAAGAATGTCTAATGTCGCTAGGATTTGACCCTCCTCATCCCGGAGGGATGGCCGACAATAGCCCAACATTGTCAACGCTGGTCTGTTCTCGCATGTCCCTCTGGTACAAAGGCCTGGACCGGTTTCGTGGGTATTCTTTGAAATCAAATCCTAGTGGCATTGGACATTTTTGTCCGTAACGCAGGGGTGGTCAACACCGACGCGAACAAGACTGTCCAGAATTCCTGCTGCCATGAGACCGATCCCAACACCGTCCGCCCATCCAAACCAAATTCCGAAAACACATCCCGATGAGTAATACTGCCCAGTGCAATATGGGTCAAAAACCTCAATGTTTGACACGAGTTGGAACCATGAACCCACACGGTTCATGGAAAGTGGGGTGGCCGACGGGATTTGAACCCGCGACAGCCAGATTCACAATCTGGGGCTCTAACCAAGCTGAGCTACGGCCACCAACCGGCGATTAAGGTAGTTTCGCAAGAGACGCTCGTCAAGTTTGACTTGAATCCGCAAATGGCTTTACCTGAATCGGTTTCTTTCTAGAGTATATCCGCATGGTCACGCTCGAAGCTTGCAAACTCTTTTGTGAACTCAACCCGACGGAGTTGAAGGCTTTGCGCCGGATCACCCGTGAGCAAACCTTTTCGACGGGCCAGGAGATATTCAAGGAGGGTGACAAAGGGGACGGGGTTTATGTGGTGAAGGACGGGTTGGTCGAGATTTCGGGACTTGTCGGGAAGGACGTTCGGCTCGTTTTTTCCCAGGTTGGTCCGGGCGACATTTTTGGCGAGATGGCGGTGATCGAGAACAAGCCGCGGTCGGCTTGCGCGGTGGCCCGGCAGCAGACCACGGTCAGTTTCATTCCTCGCGCCGAGATGCTGGCGATGGTCGAGCGGTCGCCGGCGTTGGCGCTGGCTTTGCTGCGCGACATCAGCAATCGGTTGCGCGAATTCAACCAACAGTATCTGCGCGAATTGCTGCAGGCTGAGCGCCTGGCAGCGGTCGGCCGTTTCGCACGGTCCATCGTTCACGACTTGAAAAATCCGCTCAACATCATCGGCCTCACAGCCGAAATGTCGGGCCTGGAACAAGCAGCGCCGGAGATGCGGCGCCAAGCCAAAGATCGCATTCGCAAACAGGTTGACCGCATCAGCGATCTGATCGGTGAAATCCTCGACTTCACCCAGGGAGCACAATCGGACGTTGTGCTCGCGCCAGCCGATTACGGTGCGTTTGTGCAGCAACTGGTGAAGGAGCTTGGCCCGGAAGTGAGCCTGAAGTCGGTGACGATCGAGGTGGAGAACTCACCTCCGGCGGTGGAACTGCTGGTCCACGCGAAACGCTTGCGCCGGGTATTTTACAATCTGATCCACAATGCGACCGATGCGATGCCTGATGGCGGTAAAATCTTCTTGCGCTTTCACGCAACGCCAACCGAAGTGGTCACTGAAATCGAGGACACGGGCGAAGGCATCGCACCGGAAATCGCCGGCCAGTTGTTTGAAGCGTTCGCCACGCACGGCAAGGCACACGGCAGCGGCCTCGGCCTATCGATCTGCAAGCGGATTATTCAGGATCATCACGGCTGGATCACGGCGCGCAACGAACCGCCGCGCGGGGCCGTGTTTTCCTTTGGATTGCCTCGGTGCGAGAATCGTTCGCAGGCGGCGCCGGTGAAGCATTAGCGACGGCGATGAGTCCTGACTCTTCTTTTCACCAGGCTTCCACCGCACTCGTTATGGCGCTGCGCCGCTCCGCCGCGACACCCAGAAACTGCAGATGAACCGCATCCGCCTTTTGCCCGAGCAGGTGGCGAATCAAATCGCCGCCGGCGAAGTAATTGAACGGCCGGCGAGCGTGGTCAAAGAGCTGGTCGAGAATTCGCTGGATGCGCAAGCCGCCCGCGTGTCGGTGGAAATCCAGGCGGGCGGGCGGAGTCTGATTCGGGTGCTTGATGACGGACTGGGCATGAGTCGCGACGATGCGTTGCTCTGTTTGGAGCGGCACGCCACGAGCAAGATTCGGCGCGCGGAAGACCTCGCTGCCGTTGCCACGATGGGATTTCGGGGTGAGGCACTGCCCAGCATCGCCAGCGTCAGCCGCTTCACCTTGACCACGCTCGAGCGGGCCAGCGAATCGCCCGAAGGCACGCAAATCATCATCATCGGCGGCAGAATCCTGGAAGTCAAAGCAGCGGGAACCTCGCCCGGCACATCGGTGGAAGTGCGCCAGCTTTTCTTCAATCTTCCGGCACGCCGCAAATTCATGCGCACGGAGGAAACAGAATCCGCCCATATTCAGCATTATCTGACGCTGGCAGCGCTGGCTTTTCCGGAGGTTGCTTTCTCCTTCCAAAAGGATGCCCGGTTGGTCTGGCAATTGCCCGCTGTGAAGAGTGGCGGCGACCCCGAGGCGCGTCTCGCCGCTCTGCGAGAGCGTCTGCGCGCCCTTTACGGTAATGAACAAAAGCTGCTCCCAGTGGATTGTTCCATGTCGCTCCAGTCTCCCCAGGAGCCGGACGAAGCAGCTCCGCAACCCCCAACCTTATGCCGCTTATGGGGTTTCATGGGCGCGCCCGGGGTTTCGCGCTCCACCCGCGAGGACCAGCATATCTTCGTCAATCGCCGTCCGGTGGAGAATCGCGGACTGAGCTTCGCGTTGCTTGAAGGCTATCACACCGCGCTCATGAAGGGGCGCTACCCCGTTTGCTGCCTGTTCTTGGAAATCGATCCCGCCGCCGTGGATGTGAATGTCCACCCGGCAAAGCGTGAAGTGAGATTCCACCGGGAGGCGGACGTCCGCCGACTGGTCGCCCAGGCTGTTCGTCAATCGCTGCTCGATTTCCACGCCGGCGCGCCGAAAGTTAAAAGTCATAGCTCAGTGGTTGGCGGACCGCTGTCAGAGCCATCCACGCCAGTGGCGGAGCAAACCGCTTTGCCGAATTTCCCTTCCCGGCTGAGACCTCCGTCGGTCGAGTTGCCCAAACCCTCCACGACGACGCCTCCTTTAGACAGTCTATCGAGTCCACCCCTGCCTGCGTCGCCCCTCCCCACGCCAGCATCTCAACCAACTCCGGTTCGCGCCCATTCGCTCCCTCCCTTCCCCCTGCGTTCGCCGACCGATGCCCCGGCTGCTGCCACCCAACACAGGACACTCGATGCGGAAAGCCCCCCTGTCGCTTCCACGTCAACCGCGGCCAGCCAACCGCCACCCGGCGCGCCGGTGCCGCTGCTCAAAGTTCCCCTGCGCCTGGTCGGCGTGATTGGCAAGCTTTACGTGGTACTCGAGTCCGATCGGGGCTTGGTTTTGCTCGATCAACACGCGGCGCATGAACGGATTTTATTCGAGCAAATGCTCGATCGGCTGGAGCACAATGACCAGGCGCCATCCCAGCGGCTGTTGCTTCCGGAAACCGTCGAGCTATCCGTGCGGGATGCAAGTTTTCTGCGGGAGCAATTATCGGCGCTGACGCGGCTTGGGGTCGGCTTGAGCGAGTTTGGCGAGCGCACATTCCTGCTGGATGCCTTGCCCCCGTTTGTGAAGGTCTCCGATGCGCGGCGGTTCGTGCTCGAACTGGCGGACGAACTCAAAGCGGCTGGGCAGGAAGTCAACTCGTCACGTCTGGGCGAGCATACAGTGGCCAAGACCGTTTGCCGGCACGCGGTAAAGGCCAACGACCCGCTGGCCGGACCAGAGCTGGAAAGTCTCGTCGAAGACCTGCGCCACTGCGCGATGCCCTACACGTGTCCGCATGGGCGGCCCACGCTCATCGAAATGAACTTCCGCGAGCTGGAAAAGAAATTCGGACGGACGCAGTAACTGCATACCGGATCAGCCCGGCGGGCTGCCGCAAGAGACCTCGTTGGCGGCCGGCCGAGGTGCCGCCGCGGCCCAGCCGGCAGTTCAGCTAGGATTGAATGCCCCGGCTTCGACTGGCACGACTGCCCTGGGCGGCACGTCCTCGATCTTCGCGTTCTGCTGGATGAAATCGATCACTCTCTCGTTCATGATTTGATCATATATATCAATCAAACCGTTGCGCTTCTGCAAATCCTTGAGGAACTTATCGGCCGGGATCTGATAGAGTCCCGCCAGGTGCTGCACCCGCTGCGCAATTTCTTCCTGGGCGACCTTGATGTCCTCCTTTTCAGCGATTTTCTGCAGCAGAAAGGCGACTTTGACCCGTTCCTTGGCTCCGTCCGTCGCGGCCGAGTAAATTTGCTCCTTCTGCTGCTCGATGAGGTCGCGCGAAATCCCGCGTTTGGAATTCTCCTGCACGATGTTATAAACAACGTTGCGCGTCTCTTGCGCTACCGCCGAGGCGGGCAGATCAAAATTTACCCGGTCCAACAACGTGCGCACCAGTTGCCCGCGAATTGCCTTTCTCTGTTTGAAATCCAACTCGTTTTCCAAGTCGCGCCGCACCCCCGCGCGCAGCTTCTCCAGACTCTCCGCACCGTAAGCCTTGGCCAGCTCATCATCGAGCACCGGCAGGACTTTCTCTTTCACCTCGACGACTTCGACTTCATAGACGCCCTTCTTTCCAGCGATCTGCGGGGTTACGAAATCAGCCGGGAAATCCACATTGACTGTGCGTTTGTCACCCGCTTTCGCGCCGAGGAGCTGATCGGCAAAACCGGGGATGAAAGAATTTGAGATGGCTTCCACCCAGAAGTTCGTCTTCTCGGTCAACCCTTTGGCCGTCGGCGCGAGTTCTGTTATCGGTTTGCCCTCGCAGGTGCCCGTGTAGTTCACCACCGCGATGTCCCCGGTCTGGAGGGTGCGGTCCACCATTTTAAAGGCAACCCGTTGCTCGCGAAGGACCGTGAGCGCCCTTTCGACATCTTCTTCGGCCACAGCCCGGACTTCGCGCTTTGCCACCAGGCCCTTGTACTCGGGCAGCTCGAATTCGGGCGCCGTTTCGATCGTGGCCGCGAATTGAAGCGCCTGGCCGCGGCCGAACTGAATCTCTTCGATGTCAGGCTGCCCCAGCACATCCAGCTTCTGCTCCTCGATCGCTTTGCGATAGGCCTCGGACATCAGCTTCCGCTTCACCTCGTCCTGAATGTCTTTCTCGTGTTTGCGCATCACCATCTCGCGCGGAGCTTTGCCCGGGCGAAAACCTGGCAGCTTCGCCTGCTTCTGAAAATCTTTGGTGACGGTCTCGAAGGTTTCATCCACCTTCTGCACGTCGATTTCCAGCCGCACGAGCTTTTTGCAGGGAGCTAAATTTTCTACCGTTACATTCACAAACAAACCTTTCCGTTAGTTGCTGACAAAATCCAGTGGGCGAGTTGGCTTTGAGTTTCCGTCGCTCAACGAGCGGGTAACCATAGGCAACCGCGGGCGGCGCGTCAAGCCTGGGTCTTTCAACATTGAACTCGATCTGGACACGCTTGAACAGGGCCGAAATGAACTGCACTGTTCGAAGCGCGCCCGCCGCGCCGAAGCCGGGCTCGGCCTGGCAAAAAGGACAGTTGCGTGGAATTCTTTGCGCAACCCGAACCCGGCCGTGGCTGCCTAAATCTCGAATTCAACTTTCACCGACCGGCCTGCTTCGGAACGATTCGGCTGGAGGGACCGGGTTAGTTGCTGGCCGCAGCGGGAGCCTTCCTCGGGGCGAGCATCCACTCGAAGATGAGTTTCACGTCATCTCCGGTCTTGATGAGGCCCAACGCAATCTTCGGAGCAGGCGGATCAATTTTGAAGTCCGTCATCTTGATCGTGGTGGTGCCCGAAATCTTGACCTTCTTGTCCGCCATCGGAGTGACATTCACCACCATCGAGATGGTTTTTGAGACTCCGGCGACCATGAGATCGCCTTTGGTATCGAAGACGTAAGGGCCTTCTTTAGCCTTGGGCGATTCTTTGAGCACGAGTTCACTCAGCCGATACTCGATCCTTGGATAGGGAACCTTCTTCGTCGCCGGATCTTCCGATGCCTTGAGTTTTTCGTACATGATGCCGTCCATGGCATCGCTGTAAGGGCGGCCATCTTTTTCGATGCTTCGGAGTGAACGCGCCGAGATGAACGCCTCGGCCTTGGCCTCTATCTTGCCGGGAACAGCCGTCTGGCCTGGCTCGGCGGGAAAGCCGGGACCGACCTCCATGAACCCGCCGATGATGGAGCCTTCCACCTGCCAATCGTGGACGTTGGAAGTTCCTTCAATTCTCATTTTGCTGCCCGATCTGGCGGCATAGGTTGTCTTTTGGTCGGCAGCCTGCAACGAGAGGGTTGCCAGCGCCAACAGGGCGATATGTCCCGCAATTAGTGTGTGTTTCTTCATGTTCAGTCTTGTTGGTTAACTTGTCAGATATATTCAGTGATTTCGACGATGGACTCATTACTTCAATTCATACCATTCCGGATTCAACTCAACCCGCTTGCCGCTGGTGACCGCCTCATTGGCCTTGACCGCAGTGACGACGCTCTGAAAGCCCTCCAGGTAGCTGGCAGCCGCTCGCCGGGGGATTTTTGCCAAGTGCTCGACCAAGCCATCGACATCGTCCGCGCCGTAGCTGGCCTTGTAATCATCGGTGGCGGCATTGAGATCTTGCGCGTTGCGGAGAAAGTTCTCCAGGGCGTGCGACAGTGGGGTGTTTGAAAACGGATCCAGTTGGGCGGGTTGGCCTCCCGGCGCATTCCCGGGCACCGCTTTGCTCGCATTGGCGACCAGCGCGATTCCCGTCTCTTTGTAGAACTGGACTTTGCTCGCATAAACTTCCCAGCCCAACAGCGGCGAGTCCACTTCCTTGAACATCCAGGCCTTGCTCTCGCGCATCATCACCGCTGCATCGCTCCCATAAAGCATCTCGTATTCGCCGTCAAACGAGTTTGCCAGGGTGGCGTCGTAGATCATGCGCACTCCGCCAGGAAACTCCAGGATTACCTGGACTGTGTCCGGCACATCTCGCCCGTCGTTCCACAGCATGATCGACCCGAAACCGGTCACCGCCGTCGGCAGCGCGTTGATAAACCAGCCTTCCTGGTCCATCTGGTGGATGCCGATTTCGCCGATCAGGCCGAGCGAAGTCGCTTTGTTCAAGCGCCAGTTGAGCGCCTTCTCGCGCTCGGGGTTGGGCGAGTTGGATCGCCAACTCGTCTTCTTGTGCCACTGCGCCCGGGCTTCAGTCATCTTCCCCAATGCGCCGGAACGAATGAACGGCAGCAGGAAACGCCGTTGCGGGTCCGACCGCATCTGGAGGCCCGCTTGAAAAACCGACAACTTTGCCCCCTTGGCCGCCAGCGCAATCTCCCGCGCTTCTTCAATCCCATTGGCCAACGGCGCTTCGCAATACAGATGCTTGCCCGCTTTCAAGGCCGCCAGGACGATCTCCTTGTGCCCGCCCGTGGGTGTCGCAATAACAACGGCCTTGATGTCCTTGTTATCGAGAATGGTCTTGTAGTCCTCGGTTTGCACTGCGCCCGGCGCGGCGGTCGCGATGCGTTTCAACGCGGCGGGGTAGGTGTCGCAAATAGCGGCGACGTCTGCTTGCGGCACGCGGGCGAGCGTGTTGACGATCTCCCGGCCCCACACCCCGAGTCCGATCACCGCCACTTTCATCTTCACCGGAGCGACTTTAGTCAAGCCCGTCGGGGCCTCGTTCGTAGTGGTCTGGGCGAACAGTTCCACGCCCCCGAGCATCGTCATCATTGTTGCCGCCGAGCCGCCCTTCAAAAAATCGCGGCGGTTAAACCCAAATGCATCATTCTCGTTCATATCAAGCTGCTCATTAACTGCAAATTGCAAACTCCAGACTCCAGACTTTAGACTTCAGACTTCCTACTCCACCGCCCCTTTCTGTGGCTTTGCGTTACCCTTCTCCAGACCCAACGCCCACTTTATACCACCCAGGATATGTGCCTGGTATGCCTCCGCCACTTCCTTCGGATTCTTCCGGTCCTTCCAAGTCGGATCCCAAACATCCTCGCGATGTCCCAGCGACGTATAGAAAACCCGGCCTTTGCCATATTCCTTGCACCAGGCAATCGGGTAATCCCCCGGCGTCTTGTCGTTGGGATGTTTGTCCAGTGTCAGCAACCCATGCACTTTTGTGCGATCGAAGTTCTTGAACTGGTAAATCTCGTCGAACACCTTCCAGTTCGCCGGCAGATGGCGGCAGGCGGGGCACTCCTGGTCCTGGTTAATCGCGTCCACCTCCACCTGCGCCCCATGTGTCTTGAACTCGGCGCCGATCATCTCAATGTAAGGCTGAAACCCATGAAATGTATCGGTAGCCGAGTGCATCCCCGCAAACCCTTTGCCGGATTTAATCCAATCCAGGAATGCCTGGTTGTCTGGCAGCGGCAAATCACCGGTGGTATTGGCAAAAATCACCGCGTCGTATTCCTTCAGCGCTGCGGGGCTCATCTTCTCGGCCAGAATCGCCTTAATCGCCGCGTTCACTTTCTCCTTGTCCGGCTTGCCATCGGCGCCTTTGAATTGCGGGTCATTCGGCTCGACGCGCGCATATTCCACAGTGAATGCGCTGCTCTCTTTGCCCAGCTCCGCCAGCACCTTTTCCGCAGTGGGAATCGAGCTGTGCCTGAAGCCGGTGGTCACTGTCACCACCAAAACCTTCTTGGGCGCAGCCTGCGCCACCCCCGGCAGCCCGGCGAACCCGGCAACCAGCATTCCAGCCAAAAGCAGTTTTCCCGACAAAGCGAAGTTTATTGTATTCATAACGTTAACAGCCGACACGATTCGTATTTGTGAATCTTGAGACTCATGCACAGGGAATAAAATTCTTTTTTGGCTTTCTGGTCAAGACTTGTGTTAGAGTAAATAACATCAGGCAGGGCCAGTTCAGGAGACGGCCCCGGTTGTGAGTTGCTTTGCCGGGTCGTAACCGGCGGCCTCGGCTTGGACGGATGTCGGCGCATCCAGGTCCAACGCCCAAAACGTCGGATCGATCACGTGACAGAACCAGTCGCCGATGGTTCCCGTGCCAAAGGGCAGCCAGCCGCGCCAATTCCAGGGAACCCAGAATGGCGTGTAGGGGCGGAACGGAACCGGACCGATCCATAGATCATAATCCAGGCCTTTGGGGACATCGTAGTGCTGATCGAGCTTGTCCAGGTTGCGAAGCTGGCAATACACTTCTTTGAAGGCGTCACAGGCCGCGTGAACGGTATGCACCTGGCCGACAGCTCCCGCCCAGACCCACTCGCACAGCCGGCGGATGGAAGCGGAGGAATGCCCCTGGTTCCCGAGTTGGGTGACCACTTTATACTTGGCGGCAGCCTTCATGAGCGCCCGCACTTCGTGGATGCTGTGGGCCAGCGGTTTTTCGCAATAAACGTGTTTGTGGCGCTTCATGGCTTCCATTGCGATGATTGCGTGCGTGTGATCCGGCGTGCCGATCACCACGGCGTCGATCTCCTTGTTCATCTGGTCTAACATGACGCGAAAATCCTTGAACTGCCTGGCCTTCGGGTATTTCGCGAACTTCTTGGCGGCATAATTCTCATCGACGTCGCAAAGCGCGACCAGGTTGTGGCCTTCGGCGGCCACGGCATCAATGTCACTTCCGCCCTGTCCGCCAATGCCGATTCCCGCCACGTTGCAAACTCCATCTTGTGCTGTGCCACCCGGCATAGTCCGGTGGGCGGCTTATGTTATGTGCGATGCGAACTTTTGACTTGGCAACCGGACTGGTTGCTCCATTTTTGGCATTGTGATTCATCCGACCGCTATTATTCATCCCCGGGCGAAGCTGGACACTACGGTTCAGGTCGGCCCCTATGCTGTCATTGATGAAGGCGTGGAGGTCGGCCCGGACTGCATCATCGGCCCCCATGTTTATCTGACCGGGTGGACAACCATTGGCGCGCACAACCGCTTTTATGCGGGATGCGTGATCGGCGAAGCGCCTCAGGATTTGAAATACGCCGGCGAGCCCACCCGGCTCCGGGTCGGCAGCCACAACGTCTTCCGCGAGCATGTGACGGTGCATCGCTCGAACAAATTGGCCGAGGAGACCGTAATCGGCTCGCACAATTTTCTCATGGCCAATGCCCACGTGGCCCACAATTGCCAGGTGGGCGACCTGGTGATTCTCGTCAATGGCGTGCTGCTCGCGGGCCATGTCACAGTGCATGATCGCGCCTTCGTTTCAGGCAACTGCGTTGTCCACCAATTCGTGCGCATCGGCACACTGTCCATGATGCAAGGGGGGTCGGCCGCCAGCAAAGATCTGCCGCCCTACACGGTCGGGCTCGGGGTCAACATCATCTGCGGTCTCAACACCGTTGGCCTGCGCCGCGCCGGGTTGACGCCGGCCGAGCGGCTGGAACTGAAACAACTTTACCGCGTGCTCTTTCGCGAGGGGCTGAACTTGCGGACGGCCCTGGCGAAAGCGCAGGAGCAATTCTCGAGCGCGCCGGCCAAAGTGATGCTGGACTTTGTGGCTGCTTCAAAACGCGGTGTTTGTTCCGACGTGGGCGATGTCAAAGGCGCGGAGGACTCGTAGGGGCTGGGGGAAAGCGCGCCTTCAGCCGCCCAGCAACTCGCGAGCTTTGGCGCCGATGTCTGCGTGTTTCATCAACGACTCACCCACGAGGATGGCTCGGGCGCCACATCCCGCCACGCGCTCGACATCGGCGCGGGTGTGAATGCCGCTTTCGGCCACCAGCAACGGCGGGTTGCCGGTGGCGGGCGTCGAGTCGTGTAAGCGGCCGGCCAGGCGTTCGGTGGTCGCCAGGTCAACCTTGAAAGTCTTCAGATTGCGATTATTGACCCCAATCAACTCCGCCCGCACGGAAAGCGCGCGGTCCAGCTCGATTTCGTCATGCACCTCGACCAACACCGACAAACCCGCCTCCGTTGCCAGTCTATGGAATCGCTGCAACTGCGCATCGCTCAGGATTGCCACAATCAGCAGAATCGCGTCGGCGCCCCATTCGATGGCCTCCAGGATTTGCCGCTCATCAATGACAAAATCCTTGCGCAGCAGCGGCAATTTCACGGCCCGTCGGATTTGTTTCAAATACTCGAGCGACCCTTGAAAGAACTTCTCGTCCGTGAGCACCGACAAACAACTGGCCCCTGCCGTTTCGTATTCCCGGGCGATTCGGACCGGGTCGAAGTTCGGGCAGATCACTCCGGCAGACGGGGAGGCCTTCTTAACCTCGGCAATCAGCGCCACCGAGCCGGATTTCGGATGCCGCAACGCCGCCGCGAAGTCCCTCGGGTCGCCCCGCGCCTGAAGCGCGCCCTTTAATTCGGCGTCCGACACCGCGCGTTGGGGCAACCGCGCCACCTCGCGCTGTTTCTCTTCAACAATAGTGTCAAGGACGGTCACGGAATTACTCTTCGACATCCTTCACGCCCTGCATCCGCTTGAGCGGACAACCGGCGCGCAGCCAGCCGTTTACGAACGGGTCAAGGTCGCCGTCCATTACCGCCTGGACGTTGCTGGTTTCGACGCCGGTGCGCAGGTCTTTCACCATCCGATACGGTTGGAAAACGTAGCTACGAATCTGGTTGCCCCAGGAAATGCTGCCCTTCTCGCCGTAGAACCGCTCCATTTCGGCTTTCTGCGCATCCACCCGTTGGGCGTAAATGCGCGAGAGCAGAAGCTTCATCGCGGTGGCGCGATTCTGATGCTGTGACCGCTGGCTCTGCGAGGCCACCACCAACCCGGTCGGAATGTGTGTGATGCGCACGGCGGTTTCAACCTTGTTGACGTTTTGGCCGCCTTTGCCGCCGGACCGGAACGTGTCCACCGCGAATTCGTTGGGTGGAATCGCGATCTCCACGTCGTCTTCCTCGATTTCTGCGATAACATCCACGCTGGCAAAGCTTGTATGCCGCCGCTTGTTGGAATCGAACGGCGAGATGCGCACCAGTCGATGCACGCCGCGCTCGGCTTTGGTGAAGCCGTACCCATTCTCGCCGCTCATCAGTATGGTGACGCTTTTGAGGCCGGCGGTTTCGCCGGGGAGCGCTTCGGTGATCTCGACCTGCCAGCCGCGCGATTCGGCCCAGCGCTGGTACATTCGCGAGAGCATCTCCGCCCAGTCCTGCGCCTCGGTGCCCCCCGCCCCGGCGTTGATGCTCATGATGCAATTGCTCTTGTCGTGCGGCCCGTTCAGAAAGACCTTCAACTCCAGCGAGTCCAGTTCCTTGAAAAACCGGGCCAAATCCTGTTCCAGTTCCCTCTGGATTTTAGGCTGGGCTGCTTCCGGCTCGGCTTCGCCCAGTTCGACCATGACCTGGAAATCCTCAAGCTGCCTCTCCGCCTTGAGCAGCGGGTCGGTCTTGTTCCGAAGCGAGTTTGATTCGTCGATGAGTTTCTGGGCCTGCTCGCGATTGTTCCAGAACTTCTCCGCCGCCATCAGGGCGTTGATTTCGCCCAAACGTTTCTGCGCGCCTGGGACGTCAAAGAAACCTCCGCAAATGCGCAAGTTTCTGGGTGCCAATCGTCAGTTCGGCTGTAATCGCGTCAAACATCCCCTGCATCATAGATCAGCGGCAGGGCGCTGGCAAGTTGAAGGTGAGCAACTTAAATCACGTTGTGGTGTCTAATTCCTCTTAACGATGTATATTGGTTCCATGACATCCGGGGGAACGACACTGGCTTGTATAGCGGGGGCGCTCGCGCTTTTCGCCGCCGCAACCGTCAGGGCCGACGATGCCTCCGCCACTCCCTATCAGGCAATTGTGGCTCGGAATGTGTTCGGGCTGAAACCGCCGCCCACGCCTCCCGATCCTGAAGCCAACAAGCCGCCCCCGCCCAAGATCACACTCACCGGCATCACAACCATGCTGGGCAACAAGCGCGCGCTCATGAAAGTGATGATGCCCCCCAAGCCGGGAACCAAACAAGAAGAACAATCATTCATTCTCGCCGTCGGCCAGCGTGACGGCGAAATCGAGGTGCTGGAAATCGACGACAAGGCGGGCACGGTGAAGGTGAACGAATTCGGCACGATTACCAATCTCAGTTTCGAGAACAATGGCGTGAAGCTGGCCAGTGCCCCCCCGCCAGGAGCGCCACCAATGGCTGGAGGGGCCATCCCGCCCCCGCCAGGTGCTCCGGCATTCCCACCGGCCGGCGGCCCCTACCAGCCGAGGCGGACGTTTCCCATGAATCAAAACACACGCATGAGTCCCGCCGGCGGGGCGTTGCCCCCGGTTCCCCAGTAGGCCCTGATGCCCTGCGTCTGCCGTCCCTCGACGGCTCGGCGACCATGTCGAACCTCCATACAACAAAAAAGCCGGAACTTGATTCCGGCCTTCTTGCCACATTCTACACTGAGAAACACACTAAATTCACACTCGATGCGGCGCCGCAGATTTACGCCTGTCAGCCACACACGGTCCGACTACTGCGCTTTTGCATCGTCAACAATGAAACCATACCAGAACCGGTGTCCGTTGCATGTCACCAATTGTGGGGACACCGTCAGGCCCGGCAAAACAGGCCGGTTGACGCCCTCCGCCACATCTGCCAGGATGGAACTGCAATGAATGAGAGCGAAAAGTCTTGAGAGTCGTCAACAAGCAACAATTCTGAGTCAGAAAGAAATAATCATGAAGTATGGATTGAATATCCGTCCGAACGGCGCGTTGGACTTCCTCTCCCTCGGTGCCCTGGTCCACCGCCTCGATCCGGGAATCATCCCCTTCCGCAAGGCGACGCAGTGCCAAATCCATGTCAGCGGCGGTGAATTTAATTGCTCCGCCAACCTCGCCGACTGCTTTCGTCTCCAAACCGGCGTCGCCACGGCGATGGTGGACTACCCCATCGGCGACCTGATCGCCGAGCGCGTCCGCGCGATGGGTGTCAGGCCCTTTTACAAGCACTTCAAGCACGACGGCGTCCACGGCCCCAACATGGCGACCGTCTATAGCGACCGTGGCCAGGGTGTGCGCGCTCCGGTCGTTTTCTACAACCGCTGCAACGAGGCGGGCGCCCAACTCAAGCCGGGCGACTTCGACTGGAAGAGCATCTTTGCCGGCGGTGTGCGATGGTTCCACAGCGGCGGCATTTTCGCCGCGCTCTCGCCGACCACCGCCGAAGTGATCATCGAGGCCATGCAGGCCGCCAAGGCCGCCGGCGCCGTCACTTCCTTCGATCTGAATTATCGCGCCAAGCTCTGGAACATCTCCGGTGGACACGACCGCGCCGTGGCTGTCCTGGACCGCATCGTAAAGAATGTGGATGTGCTTGTCGGAAACGAAGAAGACCTTCAGATGGGCCTCGGCATCCCGGGCCCTGAGGTTGCTGCAAAGTCCAAGCTCGATCCCAGCGCCTTCATCGGCATGATCGACAAAGTCATCCAGAAGCATCCTCAGATCAAGATCGTCGCCACGACCCTGCGCGAGGTCCACTCGACCAATCGGCACAGTTGGGGTGCGGTCGCCTGGATTGACGGCCAGACCTTTATGTCGCCCACCATCGAATTGGACGTCCTTGATCGCGTTGGCGGCGGTGACGGCTACGCCGCGGGTTTCTTCTACGGGCTGCTCACCGGAGTCGAGCCCGAAGAAGCCGTGAAGCTCGGCTGGGCTCATGGCGCTCTGCTGACCACCTTTCCGGGCGATACCACCATGGCCACGGTCGAGCAGGTTCGCGCCCTGGCCAGCGGCGGCTCCGCCCGCATCCAGCGTTAACCTGCGGCAGGCTTGCGGCGACGCTCACGATTTCCGCCAGTGTGTTTGGCTTCGGGAAAATCGCCTTGGGCCGCACAGGGTGCCGAAGCGCAGACTCGAAGACGACGCGGTTAAGATGGGAGACTGGGCGACTCTAACGTTGGCCGCCAATCGAGCACTTTCAATTGGACGATGCGGCGGCCGTTGTAATCGTTGATTTGCGGGGTGAAGGCGAGGTCGAAGCGGTCAGTGGGCAGGGATTGGTTTCCGGCCCCCCACCAGACGGCCTCGTGGGTGGTGGTGCCGTCGGTGATCCACAGTTTTAGGTGCTTTTTTTCCGCGCCCATCCGCAGGGGCGGACGCTGGTGGGAGAGGTTGCGGGCGAAGCATTGGACGGGCGGATTTCCCTGGCCGGTGGGCTTCAATTGATCGAGGCTGGCCAGAGAGTCCAAAGTCATTTCTTGCAGGGCGATTTCAGCATCGAGCCGCAGAGGCGCTTGCAATTGCCCGGGTTTGAGGGTGCATCGAGCGAGTTCGTTGAGGCGGGCACGGAAGGCGTCCAGGTTGGCGGGAAGGATGGAGAGGCCCGCTGCCATTGCGTGGCCGCCGTGGCGAAGCAGGAGGTCGTCGCACTGGCACAAAGCCGCCGCCAAATCAAAACCCGCGATACTGCGGCCCGACCCGCGAAATTGACCGTCATTGCCGCCAAGGATGATCGTCGGGCGATAAAACTGGTGAAGGACGCGGGAGGCGACAATGCCGACGACGCCGACGTGCCAGGGTAATTGGCCCTGGACGATGGCGAAGTCGGTTTCCGGGTTGAATGTGGCGCGCAGCGCGCCAATGACTTCCTCGGCGATGGCGCGTTCGATGGTCTGCCGCTCGCGGTTGCAGGAATCGAGCGTCTGCGCGATGGGCATCGCCGCGGCCATGTCCGGTGCCAGCAGGAGGCGCAAGGCTTCCTCGGCGGTTTCGAGACGGCCAGCGGCATTGAGGCGGGGCGCGAGCTGGAAGCCGACTTCGTAAGTGCCGAGCAGTGGCGGGGACTGCGCGATTCGTTTGAGCGCAACCAAACCGGGCCGCCGGGTTGTGTTCAAACGTTCCAGGCCGGTGGCAACCAGCGCGCGATTCTCGCCGGTCAGAGGGACGATGTCAGCGATCGTGCCAAGCGCAACCAAGTCGAGCAAGGGGCGCAGGTCGAAATCGGCAGCGCCGGGCAGGTTGGCCTCGCGCGCGCGTTTAAGGAGGGCGTGCGCGAGTTTGAAAGCGAGGCCGACGGAGCAGAGTTCGGTGAATGGTGGGGATGGGCTGGATGAGTCAAATGAGTTACCAGGAGCACCTGAGGTGGACGATTGCCATCTGGGGGCTGGGGACGAGTTTGTGAGATGGGGGTTGACGAGGGCAGTCGCTGCGGGGGCTGGGGAGGAGACCTGGTGATGGTCCAGGACGATGACGTCCACACCGCGATTGCGGAGCCATGCGATGGAGGCAACGGTGGTGGAGCCGCAATCCACCGCGAGCATCAAGGGGACAGGAAACTGTTTCAGGCAATTCTCCACCGCGTCCTGGCTGAGGCCGTAGCCTTCGTCCATGCGGTGCGGGAGATAGTAATGG
>Ga0194053_10001237_pt1 | contig 16774 bp, 5 predicted proteins | sample SepL228m_MetaG_FD_161684 | JGI IMG/M metagenome (GOLD analysis project Ga0194053, IMG submission 161684) | Anoxic zone freshwater microbial communities from boreal shield lake in IISD Experimental Lakes Area, Ontario, Canada - Sep2016-L227-8m | ecosystem: Environmental > Aquatic > Freshwater >... | reverse complement strand
AATATATAGGCACATTAAATTATAAAAACATTCCGGTTTGAAGCGATTATTGGTGATAAAATTCGATAAGAAATGATTATTGGGGAGAAAAATTTGTTCGAGTGCCTAAAAAGTTCGGGAGCTTAGGCTCAAGGGTCAGTAGAGTGGATTTATAAGAAAGACCCGGTGGTGAAGAGCGGGGGCATCTCATCACACCCCTTTATTTTACTTCTTTGTGCGATACGCCTGATTCGGGTGATGTGGATTTTGAGGCAGGGTATACTCAAGTATCCCATCGCGAATCATGGGAGTGATGTAGCTTCGATACACCCATTGTTTATTCCGGTTTAGAATCTCCGCGAGTTCATCTGCAGTAAATGCCCGAATGGCGCAGAGCTCAGCGATAATTTTCTGCACGTAACCCGGGGGACTCCGCTGCCCTAATTTCCTGATCTCTTCAAGGAGGTTAGTAGGTAAGGGTTTGAGGTTAGTAGGTAAGGGTTTGAGGTTAGTAGGTAAGGGTTTGAGGTTAGTAGGTAAGGGTTTGAGGTTAGTAGGTAACGAGCCGGGCATTGCAGGTAAGGCAGGCAGGTTGGCAGCTAAGCCTTCGGACCTGACAGGTACTTGCCCTGATAACTGATCTGTTATCTCCTTCGAATAATCTGCAAGAGTTGTATTAAGGATGTGATTTTTTAGATCTGAAGATTTCTGTTCAGCGATTTCCGGACTGAGCAGCTTCGGAGTGGATGTGTAATAGGTCATCGATGCATGGGGATGCTGCTGGAGAAGTCCGAGATCCCGCAATCTCCGCAGGATCCCGCTCGCACCAAGCGTATCAAGTTTGGTGTAATACCGGCAGATCCCATTGTTCACCCAGCCATTCTCCCTCGCATGAATAAGGATACGTGCCTCATCGTCACTCAGGCCGGCATCTTTGAAATGCGCGAGCCATGCAATATCCTCCTTGTCAAGGAAGTGATGCATAAGGAATGTTGCAGTAAACTGATCGTTCTCCCGGTCGGATTCAAATGTTGGCGGTGAGAGGTTTGCACATTCCATTAACTGCTGCATAACACGAATCCCGCTGCCTTTGGTTTCCGCATAGTTTGTCTCGTGTAGCACGCTGGCAATATTCGGATTCCGTGTCTTTGAACCCGGCTCGCCGAGATTTTCAACCGGTTTTAGTGAATGACCGGGATTACGGATTTCGAGCCGGTTTGCAAACCGCACCACCTGTACGGGCCCATAAATCTGATAACTCCGGTGCATCAGGGAATTGACAAGCGCCTCACGAATCACACGCGGGGGAATCCGTGGGGATTCCTGACGTGTGAGTCCATCAGCAGTAAAGGTAAATGATACAGGGATATCATCCATGATCGCAGCTTGTCCTCGCGGGATCATACGGAATAATGAATCACGCATCTCAATTGTATCGAATGGATGTTCGGGATCGTCAACCCATTCCCGACCGGGAACCCGGATATAATCGAGCCGCATCATCGGAAAATATTTACGCAGTGTCTTTTTGGATCCAAAAAGAATCAGGCATGCAACCGTAGGTCGCAGGACCTTATCGTGTTTCAGGAGACAGTTTAAGGATTCAAGAAGACCGAAGTCATCCAGGCGCAATTCTTCTGCATTTGGATCGATCTCTGTTCGTAAACGACGATATTCTTTGATAGCACCCGGATCAAGATCGTCAATTGTTGTATCGGGGATTATGGTGTCATCATATGGCCGCGTTTTTCCTTCCTGATTGAGTATTAACAAGTCATCATCGGTACAGTGCTGGTTGGTGGAGCCAATTCGCCGGAAGGCACCTTTGGGCAAACCCATTTTTTTAAAATAGATTGGTTTATCCCCGGGTTGTGCCTCCGGGACGAATACACCGATAACAGTCTTTCCTTTTACGATCTCAACAAAACATTCCGGGCGGAGCACACGGTTGAAACGGGTTGCGCACTGATTCGCAATATCCTGCTGAATTTTATCGGGGTTCTCTATACCTGCGACACAATATTTCTGCGCCTCTGTGGGATCGCATTCCTTTACACCGAGCAGCAGATATCCGCCGTTTAGTCCGGGTTCATTTACGTATGCACAGATAGTCTCCATTACCCCGCTGCCGATTTCACTTGCAGTTTTGGCATCAACACGCGGGTGCTCATCAAGGGCATTGAGCTGGTCAAAGAGTTCCTGACATCTCATTGTCCCACTCCATTGATTTGTTGTGAGATTGACCATATGAAATTGATTTTATCGTTGAAGTTGTTCATTGTAATCCCCGGAAATTATATGGAGCATCTGCGAAGTCGTGATGATCATTGATGTATGGTTATAACCGATTAAGATTGCGAAAAAGAAATTCAATCTCAATGATGACATATATCGCACAACATCAAGGTTGTTTGGCGTCAATCCACTCCGCTTCCATCAGACCACGAGACCGGGCACTTCAAAAAAATTCCCGCCGTCACCCGCTCGCACCGGGAAACATTGGCGGTGCCCGGTAAAGGAACAGCAGCCTCCCGGTTAGCCTAGCACGCTTGACAAAACCGCCGGGCGTCCTGTTCCGAGTCCGTGACCAGCGTTAAGCAATTAGATTTTTTGTATTTGTTTACATTTCTAAAAAAGGCCAAAACGGCGAGGGACAGGCCCCGTTGATTGTCAAATCCCACCCCCGTAGAACACAAATATCGGGTAATATACCCAATTTTCCCAACCCCCAAAAAAAACGACCTCGCTAATGACCCTTTGCAGGGCAGATCTCTCCTAAAACAGGCAAACCCCCGGGAAAAACCAAACGCGCTTTAAGGGGCCTTGGCGCCCCTCGTTTTTAAAGCCTAATACAGCCGTATTTTGGTAAACAGAGCAAGATTAAGGCACTTATTTTCATGTTCCGGAACCAGACCGTTTTAGAGGGGGTCTCCGGACCGGGAACCGGCAATCGGAGCCCAATTTGGGCTTGTTTTTCCTATGTTCCACCGCCCGTGATACCAGATAATCTAACCTACTTAAGAGATCCAAAGAAGAACACCCACCCATCAGAATCATTAAAGCAGTAGACGCCCATTCATCACTTACCGATCCCCAAGATGAAATAAAAATGGGATCCTGAATAAAAATCCGCGATGATACGTGATGTTTCATCGTGTGTCCGCTCCTGTGATATCGAGCGCATAAAAAAAATATGTTGTTATCGTTTGTCGGAATTATTGCACACAGGATACACGAACTGCCAATGTCCGCATAAAAAAATCCAAAAGGTGTGAGACGATGAAAAAAACCAAGACGACTCCTCTGCCAGAAAAAAATTTGGACCGGATAGAACAGGACAAGTCAAGTCAAGTCAAGTCAAGTCAAGTCAAGTCAAGTCAAGTCAAGTCAAGTCAAGTCCAGATATTCTTTTTTAATAGAGAGTATCACTTCGCGCAGCACTTCGAGAGCGATACACATTCCCGGCAAGAGGGATAGGATTGGTGCATGATGGCAGCAGCAATCCGGGTCCTCTACGTTGATGACGAACCCGACCTTCTCAATATCGGCAAGATGTTTTTAGAGCAGTCCGGAGATTTCACCGTAACGACAGCAATTAGCGCACCCGAAGCGCTCCGGTTGCTCGAACAGGAAAAATTCGATGCCATCATCTCCGATTACCAGATGCCGGGAATGGACGGCATCCAGTTCCTTGTCGAAGTTCGGACACGCTTTGGACCAACCCCGTTCATCCTGTTCACCGGCAGGGGGAGGGAAGAGATAGTCATCCAGGCAATCAACAGCGGAGTGGACTTCTATCTCCAGAAAGGCGGCGAACCCAGCGCACAGTTTGCCGAACTCTCGCACAAGGTCAAGTCAGCAGCATCCAGCAAAAGAGCAGATGATGCACTGCGGGAGAGTGAGGAAAAATATCGCACTTTAGTCTTGAACATGCAAATCGGCATGGTGGTGCATGGTCCCGATACCGGCATCCTTTTTTCCAATCCAAGGGCAACGCAAATTCTCGGTTTGACACCCGACCAGATGCGCGGCAAAACAGCCATGGACCCTGCCTGGCGCTTCATTCGGGAAGATGGAATGCAATTGGCGCTGGAGGAATATCCTGTCAACCGGGGGATGGCCTCATCTGAGCCGCTCTCAAACCTGATCCTGGGCATCCTCCGGCCTGACCGGGAAGGCCCAACCTGGGTGCAATGCGATACACATACGATCCGGAGTTCGGACGGCAAACTTCAACAGATTGTCATCACGTTCATTGACATCACCGAACGCAAAGTGGCAGAAGTGGCACTAAAAGAAAGCGAGGAACGTTTCAAAAGTTACATTGATAATTCTCCTGATGGTGTTTTTATTACCGACGAAATGGGTCGCTATCTTGAAGTCAATCCTGCTGCCTGCAGGATTACCGGGTACGAAAAGGAAGAACTTTTGGTAATGCATATACCCGACCTGCTGCCGCCAGAATCCCATAAAGCAGGTGTAAAGCATTTTAAAGAAGTCATCGAATACGGTCATGGATTTGGTGAACTACTCTTCAGGCATAAGGATGGCTCCCTGCGCTACTGGTCGGTTGATGCCATCAGACTAACGCCCACTCGCTTTATTGGGTTTGTAAAAGACATCACCGAACGCAAAGTGGCAGAAGAAGCGTTGCGGGAAAACCAACAGCAACTGGCAGACATTATTGATTTTTACCCGGACGCCACACTGGCAGTGGACAAGGAAAAACGTGTCATCATCTGGAACAGGGCAATTGAGAAGATGACTGGGGTTATGGCTGGCGAGATTCTCGGTAAAGGCGATCATGTGTACAGCATTCCGTTTTATGGAGAAGCGCGACCGCAGTTAATGGATCTGGTCTTTGAGGATCACAAAGAAATTGCCGCCCGGTATCCCCAAATAGTCCGACATGGAAATACTCTCATAGCCGAAGTATTTTGTAACGCGCTTTACGGCAACAGGGGCGCATGGGTTATTGCCAAGGCATCACCCCTGCACGATTATTCCGGTAACGTTATCGGAGCAATTGAGGGTATCCGGGATATCACTGACAGGAAAATGGCAGAGGAAGCGCTGCTCAAAAATACCGAAGAACTCCATGCATCCTATGAACAACTGACCGCATCTGAAGAGGAACTGCGGCAGAATGTTGATGACCTCGCCAAAAGCGAGCGGGCGCTCCGGGAAAGCGAGACCCGTTACCGGTTGATCGATGATGCCAGCCTCGATTACATCTACAGCTACGATTTGGGCGGCCACTTTACCAGCGCTAACCGGAGTCTGTGCACAGCAATGATGCTGCGTAGCGATCAGATCCTTGGCAGGACACATGCTGAACTGGGTTTTCCGGATGCCCAGTGCCGGGACTGGGATGTGCTGCACAGGAAGGTTTACGATACCGGTACCACAGTCACCTCCCTCACTTCTACACCGATGCCTGATGGCACAATCCGCCATTACGAGGTTGTATTAAACCCTCTTCACGATAATGCAGGCACGATTACAGGAATCGCCGGGACCACCCGGGACATTACCGAACGCAAACGGGCAGAAGAGGCAATGCACGAGAGTGAAGCCAGATACAGAACGCTTGTTGAGCACATTCCACAAAAGATCTTCATGAAGGATCGTAATTCCCGGTATGTCTCGATTAATGAAAATTTTGCCAATGATCTGGGTATCCCTCCTGACGGAATTGTGGGTAAATCGGATGCCGATTTATTCCCGGCTAAACTTGCCGCCAAGTATCGTGCGGACGATGTCAGGATCATGGAAACCGGAAAGACCGAGGAGTTTGAAGAACGATACCTCAATGAAGGGAAAGAGACGTGGGTTCACACGATAAAGACCGTAGTAAAGGATAAGAACGGCGAAATATCCGGGGTGTGTGGTGTTTTCCGGGATATCACCGTGAGTAAACTTGCACAAGTGGAACTCCAAAAGAAAAGTGAGGAACTGGCTGCGGCTGGGGAGGAATTACAATCTCAGTTCGATGCACTTGCAGAGAATGGGCGGGCGATGCACGAGAGTGAAGCACAAAAAATCGCCATATTAAACGGCATTACCACAAACATTGCCTTTGTAGACAAGGATTTGAAGATCCTCTGGGCGAACAAGATCGCTGCAGAATCTGTTAATAAATCGCCAGCCGAAATGGCTGGCCACACCTGTCACTCCTTTTGGGGGGATCCGGCCAGACCCTGCGAGAACTGCCCGACCTTAAAAGTCTTTGAGACAAAACAATCAGCGCATATCATTCAGCACACCCCGGACGGCAGGATTTGGGATGAGAAGGGAGAGCCGGTATTTGACGAAAACGGGAATTTGATCGGTGTTGTGGAAATCGCAGAGGACATTACCGAGCGCAAAAAGGCAGAGGAAGCGCTGAAGGTGAGCGAGGAACGCTTCCGCAATGTGATCGATGCTACCGGTGAATATGTTTTCGAGATCAATGCACACGGCGTTATCACGTTCATCAGTGACCGGGTTAAAGATATTCTTGGGTTTGAACCGCAGGAACTGATAGGAAAAACACCCTTTGATTTTATGATCTCATCAGAAGAAGTCGCAAGGGTGAGTGTGATATTTGGAGAATACATCCGGAACAAACTTCCCATTCGTCGCATGGAACACAACTGCCTCTCAAAAGACGGGCGCGAACTCATGCTGACAGTCACTGCGTTACCCATTCTGGATGCTGGCGGGGAGGTAAAATGCTATCAGGGCACGGTAGAAGACATCACCGAACGCAAAGTGGCTGAAGAAAATATCAGACAACAGACCGATGCCATGGAAGCGGCGATAGATGGTCTGGCTATCCTTGACGCGGATCAGAATTATGTATACATGAACAGGGCTCATACCGCAATCTATGGATATGATAATGCCAGTGAACTCATCGGCACGTCATGGCGCGTTCTTTATGATTCCGATGAATTGCAAAGATTTGAACAAGAGATCATGCCAGAACTTGGCAAAAAAGGGCATTACCAGGGACGAGCTACAGGAAAGAAAAAAGATGGAAGCACATTCCCGCAGGAGATATCGTTAACCGCTCTTGAGAATGGCAAGTTGATCTGTGTTGTGCGTGACATCACCGAGCGCAAGCTGGCAGAAGAACGGTTGAAGGAGAGCGAGGAGCGGTATCTGTCACTCTTTGACCGCTCTCTTGACTGTATCTATATCCATGATCTTGAAGGGAACTTTATCGATGCAAATCCGGCTGCCCTAAAACTTCTGGGGTACACAAAAGAGGATATTCCACACGTTTCATTTACTTCCCTGATAAGCGGGGAACAACTCAATAAAGCCCGGGAAACAATCAGAGCCATAGTTGAAACCGGTTCCCATTCGGTTGTGGTGGAGTACCGGTTACAGGCAAAAAATGGAGACTTTGTTGACATTGAGACCAAAGGATCGCTCATCTACCACAACAAAAAACCCTATGCGATCTTTGGGATAGCACGGGATATCACCGAACGAAAGAAGACAGATGAAGCGCTGATGGAGAGCGAGGAGAAGTTCCGGGCTACCATCGGACAATCGATCGATGGAATCCTGATAGCAGATGGGGATTTCCGGATCATCGAATGGAACATATCCCAGACTGTCATTTACGGGTATACCCGGGATGAGATGCTCGGTAAACCTTTGTGGGAATTCCAGTTTACCAGCCTGCCCAAAGAAAAAAGATCGCCCGTATTACTCGAAAAGATGAAGCAGAGTATGCTCAATCTCCGTACCTCTTCGGATCCCGCCTGGATGAATTCGCTTCATGATTTTGAAGTGCAGAGTAAGGATGGCCGGGCCAAAACTGTCCAGATATCCACCTTCCCGATCGTTTTTAGAGACCGTATTTATTTTGGTTCTTTCAGCAGGGATATCACGGATCTGAAGAGGGTGGAGAAAAAGTTGCGCGAGAGCGAGGAACAACTGCAGAACTTCATCAGTAATCTTCCCGTGGGGCTGTACCGGAATACGGCAGGGCCACTGGGGAAGTACCTCATGGCAAATCCTAACATTGCCCGTATGCATGGCTACGATACCCTTGAAGAGTTTTTACAGAAACCCACTGCGGACATGTACGCAAAACCCGAAGAACGGGTCGCCTTTTCAGATCAGCTTATCAGCAAAGGAAGTATTTTTGGCAGGGAAATCCATCTGAAACGTAAGAATAACGAGATTTTCTGGGGACGAATTTCTGCTATTGCGGTCCGGAATCAACAAGGGGATGTCCAATATTTTGACGGGTTCATTGAGGACATCACCGATAAGAAGCGGGCGGAAGAAGCACTCCAGCTGGCAAACAAAAAACTCACCTTGCTCTCCTCCATCACCAGGCACGATATCAATAACCAGCTTACGGTGTTGATGGGCTACCTCACCATTCTAAAAAAGAAGCAGCCCGATCCCACACTCAATGAGTATTTCCAGAATACCACAACCGCCGCACGGCGGATCTCGTCCATGATCCAGTTTACCAGAGAATACGAGAACATCGGCGTCAAGGCTCCCGCATGGCAGGACTGCCGCACACTCGTGGACTCTGAGGCAAAGCAAGCCCCGCTCGGAAAGGTTGTGGTGAAGAACGATCTCCCTGCCGGTGCGGAAGTGTTCGCTGATCCGCTGATTGTCAAGGTCTTCTATAACCTGATGGACAACGCGGTGCGATACGGTGGGAAGATCACGACCATCTGGTTCTCTGTTGAGGAAGCCGGTGATGATCATCTTATCATCTGTGAAGATGATGGCGACGGTGTCATTGCAGGGGAGAAAGAAAAGATCTTTGAGCAGGGATTTGGGAAGAACACGGGGCTTGGTCTGGCACTTTCCCGGGAGATTCTTGACATCACCGGCATCACGATCAAAGAGACCGGTGAACCGGGCAAGGGAGCACGGTTCGAGATGGCGGTGCCAAAAGGGTCGTGGCGGATAACAGGAAATGGTGCATAATGACAGAAAAAATCCGTGTCCTCTACGTTGATGACGAACCCACTCTGCTGGATATTGGCAAAATCTACCTTGAGAGAGACGGGACGTTTGATGTCGATACGCTCACATCCGCTGGTGAAGCACTCACACGTCTGAACACGGAGCGGTATGATGCCATTGTTTCCGATTACCAGATGCCGGAGATGGACGGCATCACATTTCTAAAGCGGCTCAAAGACTCGGGAAATACCACACCGTTCATCATCTTCACCGGCAGGGGAAGAGAAGAAGTTGTCATTGATGCGCTCAACAGCGGCGCTGATTTTTATCTCCAGAAAGGCGGCGATCCAAAGTCGCAGTTTGCTGAACTCGCGCACAAGATCAAAACGGCAGTCGACCGCAAAAGAACAGAAAAACTGGCAAAAGATACCGAGAGACGGCTCTATGATATCATCAACTTCCTGCCCGATGCCACCTTTGCCATTGACACGGTGGGAACCGTCATCGCATGGAACCGTGCAATGGAGGAGATGACCAGCGCAAAATCCTCTGAAATTGTCGGAAAAAACAATTACGAATATGCTCTCGCGTTTTATAACGAACGTCGCCCGATGCTCATCGATCTTGTCCTTGCCCCCGACAAGCAGTTCGAGAAAGACAAGTATCTGTACACCTCCCACGATAGCACAATACTCACTGCCGAGACCACCCTTGAAAAACCGGACGGACAACATATCCATCTCTGGGGAAAAGCCAGCCTCCTTTTTGATGAGAACGGGAACCTCACAGGTGCTATCGAATCCATACGGAACATCTCCGATCGCAAGAACGTGGATGAGCAAATTCTTCTCGCCAAGGAAGAATGGGAACGCACGTTCAATGCCGTACCAGACCTGATCAGCATTATCGATACAGAGCACACGATCCGCCGGGTGAACCGGGCAATGGCCGCAAAACTTGGTGTGATGCCGGAGCAGGCTGTGGGTCTGACCTGCTATCAATGCGTCCATGGTACGCAGAGTCCGCCCGATTTCTGTCCGCACTCCCGGTTGTTAAAAGACCCGCAGGAACACACCGCTGAGATTCACGAGGACCGCCTCGGTGGCCATTTCCTTGTTACCTGCACGCCGTTGCGGGACAATGACGGCAAGTTGATCGGCAGTGTCCATGTTGCCCGTGACATCACTGAGCGCAAAAAGGCAGAGGAAGCTCTGCGGGAAAGTGAAGAGAATTATCGTCTGATTATGGAAAATAGTTCGGATGGAATTATATTTTTCAATGGGGATAACCGGGTCCAATATGTTTCGCCGGCTTACATTAACCAGCTTGGATATAGTGAAGCAGAAGAACTCAATCGAACGAGTGAAAGTATTTATTCAATTATCCATGCGGATGACCGCGATGCCGTATTTTCCAATATATATGAAGCGATTGCTCAAAAAAATAGTAAGTTAACGTATTCCTACCGGGTTAAACATAAGAAAGGACATTATATCTGGCGGGAAGATAATGCAAAATTCTTATACGAAAATCTGGGTAAATATTGCGGAGCTTATGTAGTCTGTCGGGACATCACCGAACGCAAAGTAGCAGAAGAGGCATTGCGGCAGAATATTGACAAACTTGGCAGGAGCGAGCGGGCACTCCGTGAGAGCGAGGGGCGTGTTCGGAAAAAACTTGAAAGTCTTCTCTCCCCGGAAGGTGATATTGGTACACTGGGTCTTGCTGACATCATCGACGTTCCGGCAATCCAGTCAATGATGGACGATTATTATACCCTTACCGGTATCAGCATCGGGATCGTCGATATCAAAGGCGAGGTGCAGGTCGTAGCCGGAATGCAGGATATCTGTGCTAAATTCCACAGGGCAGTTCCGGAGTCATGCAAATTCTGCATAGAAAGCGACATATCTCTCACTAGCGGTGTTTTACCGGGAAAATTCAAGGAATCTCGCTGCAAAAACAACATGTGGGATATGGTCACCCCGATCATGCTTGCGGACAAACATATCGGAAACCTCTTTCTGGCGCAGTTCCTGTATGACGATGAAGAACTGGATTATGATCTGTTTCGCCTCCAGGCAAGGCGTTTCGGATATGATGAAACAACTTACATTGCGGCACTTGAACGCGTCCCACGATTCAGCAGGGAACAAGTCAACACGGCCATGTGCTTCTGTTCAAAGCTTGCACAGATACTCTCTACGTTAAGTCATAGTAATATCACGCTGGCCCGGACCGTAACCGAGCGGGATACAACTCTTACTTCTCTCCAGCGGGTAAACCAGAAGCTCAATGTCCTCTCCCAGCTGACACGAAAAGATTTAACCAGCCAGATCTTTGTCCTGAACAGCTACCTCGAGCTGGCAAAAAAACAATTAGCCGGGCAGGATCTCATCATCGAAACCGTACAAAAAAGTGTTCATGCGATCCAGTCAATCCACGAGACCATTGAATATTCGAAAGATTATCAGGACATGGGGGCTAAACCTCCGAAATGGCAGAACGTGAAGATGGCGTTGCTGTTCGGACTTTCGCATATCTCGATTGGAAAGATCCAGCACAGCCTTGAAACAGAAAACCTCGAAATCTTTGCCGATCCCCTGCTGGAGAAAGTGTGCCAGCGTCTCTTTGAGAACTCGATGAAACACGGTGAACATATCACCCATATCCGGGTCTGGCACACGATCACTCCGGAGGGGGCCACGATTTTCTTTGAAGACAACGGCATTGGCATCTCTGCGGAGAATAAGGAGCAGATCTTTTTACGCGATGTGAGTACCGGTCGTGCCTCGATGCGGAGTCTCATCTTTGTGCGGGAAATTTTGGATATCACCGGCATCACCATCCGCGAAACCGGCGAGCCGGGCAAGGGTGCACGGTTTGAGATGATGGTTCCGAAAGGCGCCTATCGCGTGAACCCGGATACAAAAGATGTGTGCGGAGGGAAACCATGACGAACCAGCTGACGATTCCTGCCCCCAAGAACCGATGGCTTCCCCTTGTCCTCATAACCCTCCTGACTATTGTCATCTTTATTATCAGCATCATCTCGCTGCTCTCCGGCTGGCAGACGATCTTCCAGAACCTCTTTTATTTCCCCATCATCCTCGCATGCGTGTATTATGTAAAGCGGGGTTTTATCTTCTCGGTACTTCTCGCGTGCGGCTATTTTTTCCTGATGGCAATCTTCTCACAAGACTTTGTTGTGCTTGAAGGTGCCTTCATACGTGTGCTGATCTTTATTCTCGTTGCCGGGGTGATTACCTACCTGTCCATAGTCAGGATACGGGCGGAGAACGCATTAAAGGAGAGCGAGGAGTTTAACCGGGGACTGGTGGAGAATATGCCGAACCTGGTTCTGGTCTATGATCATGACCGAAAGATACGGTACGTGAACCCGACAGCCACCACTATCCTTGGGTACTCCAACGAAGAGATGGTAGGGACTGATATCATAACGTATGTGGTTCCCCACCAGCATGCGGAGATTGCGGCAGCCATAGAAGAACGGTTCTCTTCAGGCAGGGGAGAATCTTTGGAGGTTGAGTTCATCACAAAAGCCGGGCTGCATCTGACGGTCATATCAAAAGGTGCTCCACTGCACTTCCGGAATCAACCGGCAGTCCTTATCCTGCTCGCCGATATCTCTGAACGCAAACGAGCGGAGGAGGCGCTCCGACAGGCAAATAAAAAGCTCAACCTCCTCTCTTCCATCACCCGGCATGACATCAATAATCAGTTAACGGTGCTGATGGGATTTCTCACCCTCCTCAAAAAGAAGCAGCCTGATACCACTCACAACGAATATTTCCAGAAGATTTCGACTGCTGCACAGCGCATTGCTGTTATGATCCAGTTCACGAGTGAATATGAGAAGATTGGCGTGAGTACCCCGGTCTGGCAGGATGTGCGGACCGTTCTTAACACTGCGGCTAAGGATGCACCCCTCGGACAGGTCGTGGTAAAGAACGATCTCCCTGCTGAAACAGAAGTGTTTGCCGACCCGCTGGTTGTAAAGGTTTTCTATAACCTGATGGACAACGCGGTGCGATATGGCGGGAAGATCACGACAATCCGGTTCTCTGTTGAGGAAGCCGGCGATGATCGTCTTATCGTGTGCGAAGATGATGGTGATGGTGTCATTGCAGGGGAGAAAGAAAAGATCTTTGAGCGCGGGTTCGGGAAGAACACCGGGCTGGGTCTGGCACTTTCCCGCGAGATTCTTGCAATCACCGGCATCACCATCCGGGAGACCGGCGAACCCGGCAAAGGAGCACGGTTCGAGATGGTGGTGCCGAAGGGGTCATGGCGAAAAAACCCGGATACTGATAACAGACAGGGTGAAAAGATATGAAATCAGCGAAAAACAGACCGGTCCCCCATCTCCTCATCCTTGCAATGTTAGGGATGTTCGTTGTCCTGCTCGCCCTTGGGTGGTGGGCAGGTGAATCCCGTGCAGCAAACGAGGATGCGCAAATGCGGGGACAACTGCTCTTGCAGGCATCTCACGTTGCCCAGACCATGAACCCCGAACTGGTCAGACAACTCTCCTTTACTTCCGCTGACAACGGCGCTCCATCCTTTGAATATCTCCGGGAACAGATGCTGGTCTACGGCCACTACATCAGCCAGAAAAGTATCTGGAGCCTTGCCATCCGTAACGGCGTACTGGTCTTTGGGCCGGATAACATTGACATAAACGACCCGCTCTCAACGCCCCCCGGGACCATTTATGAAAAACCTCTGCCGGGGATTTTGGAAATTTTCAAAACCGGTAAACCCTATGTCATTGGTCCCTACACCGATGAGTACGGAACTTTTGTCAGCGCAATTGCCCCAGTCACCGACCCGCAAAGCGGAAAAGTCCTGATGGTAGTTGCCGTTGATGTAATGGCTGACGACTGGCAGGCCCGGGTTAATGCGGCCCGGTGGGAACCGTTCTTTCTCATACTTTTCTTAATGCTGATGCTTTTAGCAGGACTCATCGCAATCCGCTGGTGCGAACAGCATATGAGTGTGGAAACACCGAAACTGAAATTCTGGATTATCGGTCCCGTTTTTTTTGCCATGCTGGTCGGACTGATCTTCTTTGGGATTTATCAGTACCAGCAGGGAATTGAAGAATCCAGGCTCGATATGCAGCAGGTTACGGAACGGGCTGACGGAGAATGGAACCGCATTATCGATTCGGATGTCCAGATGTTAAAGGCGCAGATGGATTACATTTCTACAGATCCTGCGATGCTTAAGGCTTGGCAGGAGCATAACCTTACTGCGATTGCAGCGCTGGTGCAGCCTGTATCAGACCATCTGAAATCAGAATATAAGATCACCCATTTCTATTTCGTTGAGCCCAACAGAACTGTCTTTTTCCGGGGGCATCAGCCGGAACGACGCAGTGACCGGATCGACCGGGTCACCATGCTTATGGCGGAACGTACCGGTGATGACACATGGGGAGTTGAACTCGGTCCTCTGGGAACTTTTACCCTGCGTTATGTCAGGCCGGTGATCAAGGATGGCAGGATAATTGGCTATATGGAACTGGGAGAGGAGGTCAATTACATTGCTGACGAGATTGCACGGCAGCAGTCTTTAGATACAATATCCATACTACGGAAAGAATATCTCACCCGGGAAAATTTCGAAGCGGGGCGTCTGGCATTTGGCTTTACCGGGCAGTGGGACACATACCCGGATTTTGTGATCGCCCACCAGACAACTTCACAGATTCCGGCAGAGATCGAACGCTGGCTCAAAAGCAGTCACGCCCCTTACGATAAAACACCAGAATTTATCTCGCAGATGGATGGACATCGATATTCCACCGGCATCCTCTACCTGCCGGATGCTACGGGCAGAAATGCCGGTGACATTATCCTCATGCAGGACGTAACTGCCCAGAGCCAAAAGACAGAAAGCGACCTGCTCCTCACCATGGGTTTTGTAATGATTCTGTTCGGCTGTATCCTTGTTCTGCTCTGGACAGTGACAGATACTGCGGAACGACAACTCACTGGTGCATTTACCCAATTAGACGAGAGCGAGAAGGCATCTCATCTGGCAAATAAGAAACTCAATCTTATCTCTTCTATCACAAGGCACGACATCAACAATCTGCTGACGGCGCTGATGGCATACATTTCAATGCTGGAAATGGAGCAGTCCAATCCTGTGCTCACTGAGTATTGCCGGAAAGCTGCAATTGCTGCAGAACGAATCGCCTCCATGATCCAGTTCATGAAAGGATACGAAGAGATTGGAGTTGCCGCTCCTGTATGGCAAGAGATTTGCACACTCGCAGACACGGCGGCAAAGCAAGCTCCGCTCGGTAAAATCATCGTGCAGAACGATCTCCCTGCCGGCGCGGAATTATTTGCCGACCCGCTGGTTGTCAAGGTCTTTTACAACCTGATGGACAACGCGGTGCGATACGGCGGGAAGATCACGACAATCCGGTTCTCTGTTGAGGAAGCCGGCGATGATCGTCTTATCGTGTGCGAGGATGATGGCGACGGTGTCATTGCAGGGGAGAAAGAAAAGATCTTTGAGCGCGGGTTCGGGAAGAACACCGGGCTGGGTCTGGCACTTTCCCGCGAGATTCTTGCAATCACCGGCATCACGATCAAAGAGACCGGCGAACCCGGCAAAGGAGCACGGTTCGAGATGGTGGTGCCGAAGGGGATTTGGCGCATTACTGTGGCGGAGAGGAGCGGGAACTAAATGGTGGCAAAAAAGAAGAAATTACCGGAGAAAAACGATGCGGGTACCCCCGGTTCAGAACTCTCGTTAAGGGGCGGTGCAGAAAAGCAGCTCGCACACTCCTCGAAACCTTCTCCCGATCTCGCGGGTAAAACTCCTGAACAACTGGTTCATGAACTCCAAGTACACCAGATCGAGCTTGAGACTCAGGCAGAAGAACTCAGGAAATCGAAGATCGCGCTCGAAGAATCGCGGGACAAGTACCTTGACCTCTACGATTTTGCCCCAATAGGTTATCTCACGCTCAATGACAAAGCGTTGATTACCGAAGTGAACTTAACTGGTGCAACGCTCCTTGGGATTGAGCGGAGCAAACTGGTCAATGCACGGTTCAGGAAATTCATTGCAGAAAAAGATTCTGAACAGTGGATTTTGTATTTCATGCAAGTATCGAACCAGGACAACAAACAGACCTGCACCCTCACGCTCAAGCGGGGTGATGATTCACGGTTCCCTGCCCGGCTGGAAAGTATCCGGCTCACCGACAGCGATGGGACGATCACAGTACGGGTGGCAATCAGTGACATCACTGACCGGAAACAGGCTGAGAAAGCTCTTTTACAAGAACAACAATTTTCAAAATCCGTTTTAGACAGCCTCCCCGGCATCTTCTATCTCTACACCTACCCCGAATGTCAATTGATTCTCTGGAACAGGCAACACGAAACGATCTTTGGATTTACTCCCGAAGAAATGAAAGGTCGTCATGTAACAAAGTGGCATGTACCAGAAGGCAAAGAAGCAGTAATGCAGGCCATAGAAACGGTGATGAAAACAGGTCAGGGCTCTATGGACGCCTCCCTGATTACGAAAGATGGGCGACCGGTACCCTTCTCCCTCTCCGGAATCAGATTTGAGGCAAAGGGTCAATCATACCTGATGGGGATCGGAATCGACATTACGGAGCGCAAACGGGCCGAAGAGTTGCTCCAGGAAAGCGAGGAGATGTTCCGCACCCTGCTCGAACAGGTGCCGTCAATTGCCGTGCAGGGATACCGCCCGGATCATACGGTAGTTTACTGGAATGAGGCAAATACCCGCATATACGGGTACACGGCAGAAGAAGCGATAGGCCGGGATATTCGTGACCTCCTTGTTC
>Ga0194053_10001236_pt1 | contig 16799 bp, 16 predicted proteins | sample SepL228m_MetaG_FD_161684 | JGI IMG/M metagenome (GOLD analysis project Ga0194053, IMG submission 161684) | Anoxic zone freshwater microbial communities from boreal shield lake in IISD Experimental Lakes Area, Ontario, Canada - Sep2016-L227-8m | ecosystem: Environmental > Aquatic > Freshwater >... | reverse complement strand
TTTTGAGCGTTCATCCGTTTGAAAAGACACCTCTCCATCAACTACTTACAGATCCAGACTTCAGAGATTTGGATCCCTTATCTTCTAACCAGTTGATGTTGTGGTAGTTAAAACCGGACACTTGTGGTTTGAATTATGTTCCCGCTCATCTCCGCTCATCTCCGCTGATACCAGTCAAACCCAGTGCCTCCCACATTGGGTTTAGGATTCTTTTAGCGGCTCTCCTTTTTTTCCTCGCTGGTAATCTGTCACCGGTCGCTGCCGCCACATTTGGCAACTTCGTCTATACCGACACAGGAACGTCGATCACTATCACGGGATACGTTACAAAACCTACTGGCGCATTGGACATTCCTTCGGCAATCACCGGAAAGCCCGTTACGACTATTGGTGACTCCGCGTTCAAATCCTGCGGTGGACTGACAAGTTTGACGATTCCGTACGGTGTCACCAGCATTGGAAATTACGCATTCCAATCTTGTTCGGGTCTGCCGAGCCTAACAATCCCATCAAGTGTCACCAGCATTGGGAATTCCGCATTCGCGCTTTGTCCCGGTTTGCAGAGTGTGACAATCCCATCAAGTGTCACCAGTATCGGTTCGAGAGCCTTCTACTACTGCAATACGCTCAAGAGTGTGACAATCCCATCTAGCGTCCAGAGCATCGGCAACTACGCTTTCCAATTTTGCACTGCGATGACAAGTTTGACGATATCTTCTGGCGTCACCAGTGTCGGAACCAACGCATTTGAAAACTGCTATGCGCTGACGAACGTGACAATTCCCTCAAGCCTTACCAGCATATCAGACTGGATGTTCTCAGGTTGTAGCAATCTTACCAGCGTGACCATTCCTCCCACAATCACCAGCATCGGCAACTGGGCGTTTATAAATTGCATCAAGCTGCCAAGCGTGACCATTCCGTTCGGTGTCACCAGTATTGGAAATTCTGCGTTTAGCCATTGCAATGCTCTTACAACCGTGGTGATTCCCTCAAGCGTAACCAGCATCGGGAGTTGGGCTTTTACCACATGTCCTATACTGACAAGTTTGGCGATTCCCTCAAGCGTGACGAGCATTGGATTAGGCGCGTTCCAAAGTTGCTGGGCGCTGACGAGCGTTGTAATTCCGAACATCGCCAGCATTGCAGATTCCACGTTCCAAGACTGCATCAAGCTGACGAACGTGACGATTCCTTCCAGCGTCACCAGCATTGGGAGCAACGCTTTCTCCGGTTCTGGGCTGAAGAGCGCAATTTTCGCAGGCAACGCTCCTACGGTGGGTTCGAGCGCCTTTTATTCCAACTCCGCTGGTTTCGCGGTCTATTACTTCAATAGTGCAACTGGATTCACCTCGCCGACTTGGAAGGACAGTTCGGGTGATAGCTACCCGGCTGTAAATATGGGGGAAGCTACTTCGGTCTCACCTTGGTTGCTCTCAAAAGGATTTGAATACAATACGGATTTGCTGAGCACTCCGAACAGCGATGGAGTTTCTCTTTTGATGGCATACGCGCTCAATCTTGATCCAAACCAAAACCAAAGCAGCAACATTCCAAAGCCTGTGGTTACTGCGAATCTGATGAGCCTTTCCTACTATGCCGGAACTGCAGGAATCACCTACACCGTCGAGACGAGCACCGACTTGCTGTCTTGGGACACAAATCGAGTGACGACCTCAGCCCCGGACGCAAACAATTTTTGCACGGCAACCTTTCCCATCACTGCACCCCGTTCTTTCATGCGCCTCAAAGTGACTCATTGAATAGACCCGCGCAGATGGAGGCGCCCCTCCAATCTCACTTCAGTCTTTCTGCGGCGGAAAGAATCCATGCTGACCGATGCGCATCAAAACCGATTTTCGGATAATATCCTTCCGCCTTCGGGGCCGCCAGCAGGATGATCTTGGCTTGCCTCCCAAGCCTCGATTGGGTCAGGCGGATCAGCCCGGTTCCAACCCCCTTCTTCTGGTAGGCCACATCGACGGCGAGATCCGACAGGTAGCAACAAAACTCGAAGTCGGTAACGGACCGTGCGACGCCGACCAGCTTCTCCCCGTCCCACGCGGTGCAAAGCAGGTTCGCGTGATCGAGCATTGCCTGGATGCACCCAGGGTCATCGATGGGCCGTCGCTCCGCGAGTGTCGAGCGCTTCAGAAGATCGACAAACTGGTGCTCGTCGATCTTTCGCGTAGATTCGTAACGTATGTTCATTCGTTCATCGCCAGATCCCGAGGAAAACAGCGCGTTACAAGCAGAGTCAGAAAATACTTTCCCACGAGATTTCTCATCTGCGGGTTCGCTCGCGAATCGCTTCGAGCTCCAAGACGGCATGCAGGTCGCGCGGCCGGCCCATCGCACGCTTGGCTTCGATCAGGGCGTCGAGCGTGAGGACCCGGATCTCGCAGCCGTCGAGGTCCAACGCCTCGCTTCGGGCAAAGCATTCGGCATAACCGCCGATGCCCTTGATTTCGCCGAGGCAATCGAGCTGTCCCCAATCTGTCGAAAGGTAGAGATTGTTCAGCCCGCCCTTCACCGCCTGCTCGCGCGTGAACGGCAACCGCTGAGGGGTCATGCGATGCACGGGCCGCAGGCTTTCAAGCGCATCGAAGAGACGGAGCAAGTTGTCCTGCTCCATCCGGCAGGCGACATCCACATCCCTGGTCATCAGCGAACTGCCGTGAATGAAGGTCCCAAGCCCTCCGGCAATCACAAACTCAACTTGATATTCAGCGAGCCGCCTGGTGATGCGCGTCAGTTCCTTCATGGGATTTTAAATAGGCTGCACGAAGGGATTCGGCTTCGTTGACAATCGCATCATTCCTGGCCAATCGTTCGGACGGGGTAAGGCGCAGGTTGTCATCGATCAAAGACAGATCAATCCCGTAAGCCTCCGCGCGCTCGCTGGCAGTGAGGCCGTCGTCGGTTTTCCAGAATTTTTCCAGTTCCGGAGGCAGGGATTCGCTGACGTCCATCCTGACATCCTACCCCGGGCGACCGTGCTGTCGAGCCGGGTCTTCGGAGGCAAAGTTCAGCGGGCCGCGCGCAGGCGGGCGAGGACATCGCGGGCTGCACCGTTGTCGACGGCCTCGCCCGCAAGCTTCATCCCGGCGGCAAGGTCCGGCGCGGATCCTGAAACCACCAGCGCGGCCCCGGCATTGAGTTGGACGATTGTTCGTGCACCGTTGCGGAGATTTCCGGCGAGCACATCGGAAATGATTCCCGCGTTGAAGGCGGCGTTGCCGCCGGCGAGATCTTCCACGCGGAAGTGGCCGATGCCTAGCTCGTCCGGGTGGATGAGAAATTCGCGACCGGCCCCCTCCTCCCATGCGGAGACCTTTGTGACGTCCAGCGGTGAAACTTCGTCCAAGGAAATCGGACCTGTCCCGTGAACCGCCCAGGCCCTCCGCCGTCCGAGAAGGGCGAACGCCCGCGAATAGACGCCGAGCAGGCGTTCGTCAAAAACCCCGGCCAACTGGAACGAAGGCCGGGCGGGATTCAACAGCGGCCCCAGCATATTGAAGATGCTGGTTTCGCCATTTTCCGCGAGAAACTTTCGCACGGGAGCGGCGGCCTGAAATGCCGGGTGGTAGTGGGGGGCGAAGAGAAAGCAACAACCTGCGGAGTCCAGGGCCGCCGCCGCTCGATCGGGAGGAAGGTCGATCCGGACGCCCAATGCCTCGAGGACATCGGCTCCGCCGGATTTTGATGTAATTCCCCGGTTGCCGTGTTTGACCACGCGGACCCCGCACGCCGCCGCGACCAGCATGACCGCCGTCGAGACATTGAAAAAACCGGCCTTGTCGCCCCCGGTTCCGCAGACGTCCAGACAGGCTTCGCCAGAAAACGGCACCGGACGGGCGCGGTCCAGGAGAGCCTCCACGAATCCCGCGACTTCCTCCGCGGTCTCCCCCCTCTTGTGAAGCCGGCTTAAAAATTCCGCGCGGGATTCGACCGGCACACCTTCATCGAGGAGAACCTCGCAGGCCCGGCGGATCTCCTCCGCTGCCAGCGGAGATCCGGAAAGAAGCGCGGGAAAAATGGCGTCCATATCGGCGGACAATGGAGAAAACGATAGCGAAGATCAAGAGCGTGCGCCGCGACGGCGTCACTTGGAATTCAGAAGCCGTTTCAACTCCAAAGCTGACCACTGGCCAGGAACATTCGGGCGGTGGAGCCATCCGTAATTGAGAACGGAACCGCACTGGGCAAAGAGAATTCGCGAGCCGAAGCCAAGGCCGCCCATCCCCATGACCGCCAATGGAAGCGGTGAGACTTGAAACAAATCCAGAAGCCTGCAGACATCAGCCGGAGATTCCGTGCGCGTCGCCAGCTTGAAGATATCCGCGCCCGCATCGCTGGCCCGCGCGGCCAAATCGCGGAGCTTTCCGCACGGCGGGGTTTTTTTGAAATCGTGAAACGAAGCGATCACCCGGATGTTCCGGCTCCGGGCGGAATCCGTCATCCCGGCAAGCGATACGAAGGACCTGAGTTCAATATCCACGGCCTGGGCCGCGGGCAGAAGAGCGGCGAATATCTCCCGCCTCTGCGTCGCGGACAATTTTCGTTTCCCTCCCTCCAGAGCATGCCTGACGGTCAAAATCCAAGGGAACCGGACCGGCGGGATCTGGAGGTCGGCGGGCAGGCAGTCGGCCCTCCATTCCAAGTAATCCAGAGCACCCGCAGGGAGTCCGAGGGCTGCGGAAAGCGCCACATGGGAGTCCACGATCCCGACCACGGGTGATTTTGAAAGTTTATTTTTTTGACGCATGGTGTAATGTATATTAACCGTTCATCCCCCATTCCAACACCGGTTGCATGGTGCCAAGACAATGAGCGCACGCAGACACGAAATCAACCTCCAGCTCAACCAGTTCATTGATGCGCTTCTCCTGGGCGTGGTGTTCTGGGCTGCTCACTTCATCCGGTTCAATGGCATTGTCATCCTCGACAACCTCTGGATGATCGACGGTTTTGGAAAGTTTATTTGGATTCTTGCGGTGATCATGCCGTTCGGCCCGTTCCTTCTCGAGATGCAGGGCTTCTACAACTACCCGCTGGAAAAGTCAGTCTGGAAATCGCTGCGGCAGATGGCGGCTGCGGGATTCTGGCTGTTCGTGCTTCTCGGATCCGCTGTCATTTTCATGCGGCTCGACGTGCCGAGCCGGTCGGTTTTGATGCTCTTCGCGCTCATGGCCCCTGCTGTGCTGCTGCTGAGGGAGCGCCTCTCTGTCTGGCGTTATGTGCAGAGGCTGCGGCAGGGGGCGGTCGGGGAAAGGATCATCGTCGCCGGCGAGCGCGCGAGCATGCAGGAGCTGATGAACTCCTTCTCTCCCGCACAGGTGTTGGAAGTCCAGGTCGTTGCCTTAATCGACCTCGAGACGAATGGGATCGAGACTCTGGTCGAGGCTCTCCACCGCCATGCGGTGGGTCGCGTCGTGCTGTCTTTTCACCGCATGGAATTGGACAAGGTTCAAAGGGCGATCGAAGCCTGCGAAATCGAGGGGGTCGAGGCATGGCTGAATGCGGATTTCATCCACACTTCGGTCGCCCGCCCTTCCTACGATGTCCTTGCAAAGAAGCCGATGCTGGTCTTCCGGGCTTCTCCGGAACTCTCATGGGCGATGCTTGTCAAGTCGTGGATGGACCGAGTTCTGGCGGCAATCGGAATCGTGGTTCTTCTTCCGGTTTTCGGCATCATAGCCGTCGTGATTCGCTGCACATCTCCGGGGCCGGCGTTCTTCCGTCAACGGCGTGCCGGGCTTCATGGCGACCCCTTTGAAATGTGGAAATTCCGCACCATGTGCGCAGATGCCGAGCAACTCCGCGACGAACTGGCGTCCCTGAATGTCATGCAGGGACCGGTCTTCAAGGTGGAGGATGATCCGCGGGTGACCAAGTTCGGGAAATGGCTGAGATTCACAAGCATGGATGAGCTGCCCCAGTTGATCAATGTGTTGAAGGGGGAAATGAGCCTTGTCGGACCCCGCCCGCTCCCGATTTATGAGGTGGAGAAGTTCGAGCGCACCGCCCACCGACGGAGGCTGAGCATGAAGCCCGGACTCACGTGCCTCTGGCAGATCCGGGGCAGGAACAAAGTGACGGACTTCCGCGACTGGGTCCGGATGGATTTGGAGTATATCGACAACTGGTCGGTCTTTCTGGATTTGTATATTCTCATCCGCACAATCCCCGTCGTGCTGGCGGGAAGCGGAGCGAAATAGATCCGGATTCATCACGCGCGGTTGACTCGCGCCAGCTTCGCGCGATGATGAACGTATGGAGCCACCACGAGCAGTCAGCATCGAGATCACCGGACCATTCGAATCCGGGAAGGTCGAAGAGGCCGCCTTCCGCATTCGGGAGGCTCTCGGGCTCACCGCGCAAGTGGCTGTGACGTTTGTCAGCCCGGACTACCTCCCGGATCTTCCGGAATTTGTCGAGACGTTGAGAGTGGACGGACACGTTTCGAACATCATCGGCTCCACATCCGTCGGGCGGATTGTTGACAGGCACGAGGTGGAAAATGGCTCTGGCTGTTCGATTCTGGCTCTTTGCTGCGATGTCGGGGAACCCGTGGTTTTGGAGGCGCTTGGTCCCGCGTTCCCTTTTTCTGGTCTCCATCCGCATGCTTCCATTCTGTTGGCGAACCCTCACCGGTTCGAAGCGGACGCCTGGCTTCGGCAGTGGAATATGGAACACCCGGGCGTTGCTGTCGTGGGGGGGCTGGCCAGTGGAGGTGACGAGTCAGATGTCGCGGTCTTCCTCAACGACCATCTGGCGGACGCTGTTTGCCTGCCGCTCGCGGGTCGAACCACGATACTTCCCCTGGTCAGCCAGGGGTGCCGTCCGATCGGAGAGCCGCTGACTGTCACAAAGGCCGAGCACAACATTGTTTACGCCCTTGGTGGCCAGCCGGCATACGAGGTGCTGGAAACCGCGTTCGAATCCCTGACGGATTCCGAAAAATCCCTGGCCAAAGGCAACCTTTTCGCCGGGTTGGCGGGAACGGAATATCTGGATGATTTCAAACCGGGAGATTTCCTGATCCGCAACATCATCGGAGCGGATCCGGGTTCGGGAGCGGTGGTCATCGGAGGAATCCCGCGCACCGGGCAGACATTGCAATACCAACTCCGGGACCGCGACATCGCCAAGGCGGACCTTAAACGCGTGCTCGCCACGGGAGCACTTCACGGCGTCCGCCCATTTGCGACCCTGCTTTTTTCGTGCCTGGGCAGGGGAGAACGGTTTTTCGGTAGCCCGAACCACGATGCTTCCAGCTTTCACGCGGCGGCGGGGAAAAGTCCTCTTGCGGGATTTTTCTGCAACGGGGAGATCGCTCCCGTGGCCGGACGAAATGCCGTGCATGGCTACACGGCAGCCGCCGCGCTGTGGATTGAAAAATCCGATTGATTTTATCGTAAAAAGTCCGGCTTCGACACAGGGGGGAGTGCCGCCGGCGCAAACAAGAACCTTGGCTGGGGAGGTTCGGACCCGGGATTCAGCCGGAGAAGCGCTTTGACAAAGGCTCCGAACGGTGTCGGCGTTGACCAATCCGGCCGGAGCATGGCCGGACCAATCGAACTGTGCCAGCACCATGCCACCCAGTGGAGGTCCCGGCCCTCGAGCCAGTTCGTCGCGAATTTGGCGCCGAAATCTCCCACTCCGCCCCTGAAATACGGGGCTCCCATTTCTTCAAATCCCCACTCGCTGACAATGACCGGATAATCTTTGGAGAGGTTGTCGAATGCCGCGGCCCACCGGGCTTCGTCGTTGTTCTCCTTGCCCGCATAGACATGCCAGGAGAACGCGACATTCGGATCGGATGGCGGCAGTTCCCGGATGCCCTTCAGCGAATACGCCCAACTCCCGCCCGACACGATGACCAGGTTGTCAGAATGCCGCCGGATGGTGGCGATCAACCGCTCCCAGTAGGGATGGAGCAACCTCCACTCCCCGGCATCAGGCTGCCAGCTGGCGGGGCCCCTCACCGGCTCGTTCCAGATTTCAAACGCCACGGCACCATTCTTTCCGAAAACCCGTGACGCCTCGTCCCAAAAATCGCTGGCCAGCGAAAAACTCGAGTCGTGCAGGCCGCGGGGTTCGCCGGGATCCGAAGGTCTGGAAAATCCGTCCGGCCAGCCGGTGATGTGCCAGTCGAGAATGACGAAATGTCCGGCGCTCGTTGCAGCATCAACCTCCTGTCGGATTCGTTCCATGACGCCGGAACGGCCGCCGAAAAGCTGAGCGTTGCGCCAGACATACGAGTGGAGGCTGATCCTCACGACATTCGCATTCCATTTCTGGCGCAGGACCTCGTAGTGCGACAGCGGCTGGTCCCTGCGGTCCAACACCGGATCGCCGATGCCCACGCCACGGAGCCGGACGGGGCGGTCCTGGTGAACGAGCTGGTTTCCCTCGCGGTGCAGCCCGGTCGCATACTGGAACTCTTGTGCACCGGCATCCATCCCGAGCCCGGCTCTCCTCGGCCTGCCGGAAAAATCGGTTTCTCCGGGAAATGGCTGGATGGGAGAGATGTCGATCGCAGGCGAGGATCGGTGCAGCGAGGCCAAGGCATCGGAGAAAACCGGATCCGCAAACATCGCCCCCGGATCCCGTGTCGCCAAACGGATCATCAGGAATCCGGTTTCCATTTTCCCGGCCCGGCAGAACATCGCGCCTTCGCCGCCGCTCGGGGAAAAGTAGAGGTTGTGGAGAAACCGGTCGCCTGTGCCATCGAGTTCTGTGGAAAACAGCCGTCGTCCCGGCCCCGAAACGATGATGTTGTTTTCGATGGTGGAGTTGGAGGCATAGCGGATCCAGATTCCTCCCGCCGAAAACGGCGACTCTCCGTTTGCCACGATGGTGTTGTTGCGGACGAGGGCATCCCGTGCGGGATGGAGATTGCCCAGGACGATGCCCGATCGGGAATTGTTTCGCACGATATTGTTGCGAACAATGCAGCCCGAGCCGGCAACGACCATGCCCTGCTCGAATCCGGAGACCATGTTCCTCTCGATCAAAGCGCCGCAGGCATTGGCCAGGCGGAGGCCGCATCCCGTCCCCTCACCCTGCAGCGTGTTGGCGCGCACGATAATTCCTTCCGGGACGCCGGTGACAGCCATTTCCCCGGCGATGGAAAACCCTTCCCATGTGATCCAAGAAGCCCCCGAAACCACGATAGACGGGGCATCGGGCGCGGATTTGATCCATGTGCCTTCTAGTCCCCGGATCACGATCCGCTGTTTCCCGGTCCCGGATCTTCGGACCTCCACCGGCCCTTGATACGTGCCGGAGTGGACCACGAGCGTGTCTCCGGGGTTCACACGATCAAGCCCGAATTGGATCGTTCGCCAGGGCGCCTTCTCGTTTCCCGCCCCGCAGTCGCTTCCCTCCGGGGTGATATGATGGACTGCCGCCTGCAGACCGGGCACCGCGATGACGGAGCACGCGACGATCAAATTTTTTTTCAGGGAATACATCCTGCCTGGCATGGGGTTCCCGCAATTCTAGCGGACAATGGGCCGGCTTGTCAGTTCCGGATCGGAATATTTTCGCTTTCGGAGACCGGCTTGCGCTTCGGGCGCTGACGGCGGACCGGTTCGCGGGTGAGGAGTTCCCACAGCGGCCCGGAGTGGTTCCCCATCCTTTTGAGCATCAGGATCGTGCTTTCGCAGGCGTCAGGCGGGAAGATGATGTAATGGATCGCGCGGAAGGCTTCCTCCAACGCTTCATGCAGCCAGGCCTGTTCGACGGCTGGCGAGATGTAATAGGCCGGAGTGATGAGATCGTGATCCTGCGCGATGATCCCTTCGCGAAGCGCCAGGTTGAGCAACGGGGTGCCCGGCAGAATGCGTATGCCCAAAAAGACGAAGACCGGGGCCTTTCGGAGCGCCTTGATGTTAGCGACCCCCTCCGCGACGGTTTCGCGGGTCTCGCCCGGACCGCCGAACATGATGTAATGCGCGACGGGGATACCGTGATCAAGGAGCAGGTTGTTGGTCGCATCCACTTCGGACCACTCGAAGCTTTTGCCCATGCGTTTGAGCGTGGTGTTAGTGGAAGCGTCGGTCCCGAGTTCGACCGCCTGAAGCCCGGTGGACTTCATCAGCCGGACGATGTCCGTATCGAGGTTGCCGGGCTTGAAAAATGCAGTCCACGGCGTGTGGAGGTTGCGTCGGGCCATCTCCGCCACCACCGCCCGGTAGTGGCTCTCGTCATCGTTGAAGACCGAATCGGTGAAGTGGAATTGCGGCGCATGAAAATCGCGGACCAGCGATTCGATCTCGTCTACGACATCTCCGGGATTGCGCGGGCGCAACTGGCGGCCCTCGAGGTAGGGATAAGTGCAGTAGACGCAGTGGTGGATGCATCCCCGCTTGCTCTGGATCCCGGCAAGGCTGCCGCCCTCGCGGTAGAATTCCATCAGCTCCGGCTGATACCAGGCCGACCGGATGGCCCCGCCATCGAGCAGGGTTTCCGATCGGATACAGCGGGTTTCCGGGAAGCGACCTGCCCCGGCATTGGCCGCAAATTCTACAACGCTCCGCTCCCCCTCGCCGACGATCCCGTAATCCGCCCCGGTCTCTTCAAGAATCCGCTCCGGAAGGATCGAGAAGCCGGCCCCGCCAAGCAGGATTGTCGCGTCGCTCACGTCGCGCAACGCGGCGACGAGCGCCGTCACGGCGGGGAGGTAGCGCTTTTCGTTGAGGAGGTTGACATTGTCAATGTTGCGGATCGAGATGCCGATGAGTAGCGGATTTTCTGCGGCAACGATCCCGAGAACCTCCGACTGCGATTGGTGCAGGAGGTCGAGGGAAATCACGTCGTGCCCCGCATCGCGCAGCGCAGCGGCCACCATGCTCATCCCGAGCGGATAGACCGGGTAGGGCGAGGTGGCGGTGTTCGAGGAAATCAGAACGATTTTCATGCAGGGGTTGTCGGAGGTTTCCAGCCGCGGTTGCGGGTGGGGCGGATCCGCCTGTAGGTGCCGTCGGCCCGCTCTTTGTCCAGCACATCGATGTAGAGTTTGGCCATGCGGAGCTCCTTGCTCTGGTCGCGGTAAAATTCCTCCCAGGCCCATTCGTTGAGTTCCTCGAGTTTTTCCACGCTCATTTTCGCGGGCTGGAAGACAACGTTATCGCCGGTATAGCGGATCCAGTCGTTGTGGAGGATACGCCCGTCGCGCTCCATGCCCGCACGCACCGGGGTGTGCGGGAAGGGGGTCATGATCGTGAACTCGGCGAGGTTGAGATCGATCTCCAACAGAAAATCCAGAAGCCTCCGCGTGTAGTCCTCATCGTGTTCGTCACAGCCGAGAATCACCGTCCCCTCGACGCCGATCCCGCGTTCTTTGAGTCGCCTGACACGTTTGCGCATGAAGTCGGAAGTATCGACGATCGCCTGATAAACATACCAGCATCCGGCCTCGGCGGCGAGGTCGAGGATTTCATCGTCGTCCTTGATCGGATGCGAAATCCACTTTTTTTTGAGCGGGGCGATAGCCTTGAAGAGCTCTTTTTCCCACTCGTCATCCTGGGCCAGCGAGTTGTCCACGAAGAACAGGCGGTTGTTGTCGATCTTTGAGATTTCCTCCGCCACAGCATCCACGTCGCGGAACCGGAACTGGCGGCCGCCGAGGAACTGCGCGCAACAGGGGAAACAGTTGAACCGGCACCCGCGCGAGGCGTGGATCAAATCGACCATCTGCACACCGCGGAAATTGTAGCGCGGACGGTCGAGGATCTCGCGCCGTGCGGGGCCGATTTTGTCCATGCCCGGATGGTCGTGAAAATGGTCGTAGAGCGGCTTGAGGCGGCCGGCACGAAAGTCGTCGAGCACCTCATCGAACCGCCCTTCCACTTCGCCGAGGTAAACCGCGTCGGCATGTTCCATCGTCTCCTCGTGGTGAAGCATCGTGCCGATGCCACCGAAAATCACAGGGACGCCGAGCGCGCGGTATTGGTCGGCGATTTCCCATGCGCGCGGCATCTGGCACGTGAGCATGGCGGAGATCGCCACCAAGTCGGTATCGGCGGCAATTTTCAGAGGCTGGACATGTTCGTCCACAAACGTCAGCTCCACGTCGCGAGGGACGGCGGCGGCGAAGCAGATGGGCCCATGCGGCGGAAGATGAAACTCGGGCTGGTGGCGCAGCTTCGGCCATTTCGGGTAGATGAGTTTTATTTTCATGGGCCTGTTTTCTCCATGTGGGCTGTGAGTTTCGGGATGAGTTGGGAAAGGCGGGGAGTCTCGGCGGCCAGCGTGGCAAGCAGGGAGAGGGCCGGCGATATCTCCGCGGTCACAAAAGCGGCCACGGCGGAATCGGCTTCGGCCTGGACGACGAGCATGGCGGGAGCGTCCCCGTTTTGTATCAGCAGCGAAGCGGTTTCCAAGGCATCGGCAAGCGGCGTCCCCGTGCTGATCAGGCTGAAGAGCGGGCCCTGAAAACCAAAATGGATCGCAGCTTCTCCGAGCGGGGCAGTTGGAAGCGTGTAAACAAAGAGGTTTCCGCGGGCGAGGATGCGGCCGGATTCGACGTAGTCCTTGAAGTAAACAGCGTTGGCCGCGAGCGAACCCTCAAACCCCGCGCCGAGGATGCCGAACTCCCGCAGGGTGCCCTGCGAACACTCGACGCCTGCGTCGCGCAAGGCGAGTTCGCAAACCGAACAGGTCATCCGGGAAACCGGATCGAAGCGGCCGAAGCGCTCGATCTTGCGCCGGATGAGGGTGCGCACGGAACCGGAGGCCTCTGGATTGGAGGGATCCGAGCGGCAGCAGGTTTCGTTGTGCCGAATAAGGCCGTAGGAGGTGCCAGTGATCCAGCCGATGCCGGAAGACAGGCCCGAGGCAACAGATGGAGCGGGTCGGCACGTGCCGGATGGGACGAGGGCCAGAACGAGGGCGGCGTTGATGCCGCCAAATCCGGAGTTCGTGGTGAGGGCTGCGCGAAAGGCCGCCTGCGGGAGTCGGGCGGGACATTCCGTGACCCACCCATCCGCGCAGGGGTCGGGCTGACGGAGCCCGATTGTCGGGGGAACGATGCCTTCGGAAAGCGCCCGGAGGCAGAGCAGGATTTCCACAAGGCCCGCCGCACCGAGCGTATGCCCGATCGCGCCTTTCACCGAGAAAACCGGCCGGGCGGAAAAGAGGCTCTGAAAGGCCGCCATCTCCATGGCGTCGTTGTAGCCGGTGCCGGTGCCATGGGCGCAGATGAAGGCGATCTGCTCTGGCAATACTCCCGCGCGTTCCATGGCCAGTCGGCTTGCGCACGCAAGCTGGGCGCCGGTCGTGTCGGGCCGGGTCACGTGCGAGGCGTCGTTGGAAGCGGCCCAACCCGCGATGCATCCCAGCATGGGCCGGCGTTCGCGGGCGGCACAAGTTTCCGACATGAGAAGCGCGACGGCAGCCGCTTCGCCGAGATTGAGGCCCTGGCGGTCGATGTCAAACGGACGGGCCGAGGCAGGATCCAGCGCATTCATCGTCGCAAAGCCGGCATAGACAAATTCGGAAACAGCGTCGCATGCGATCACAAGCACGGATGCCTCGGTGCCCGAGGCGATCAGGGCAGCGGCCTGCGCCACGGCGAGCGTGGAGGAAGCGCACGCGGCGGAGAGAATCCGTCCGCGTTTCAGGCCGCAGAGCGCGAGCAGTTTTTCGAGGAGGCGGCCCGGGTCGGAGGCGCCGATGTCCGGCGCGCCGGGCTGCCCGAGCGCCGCCGCTTCGAGGTATTCAATCTCGCCGGTGGTCGTGGCAAGCAGGATGAGGGTGTCCGCTGGAAGTTGAGGGCGAAGATGATCCAGCATCGGTCCCAGCATTTGGATGACGGCTGCGACGGAGCGGAGATCAACGTCGTGCACAAGGCCGAGCGGGGTTTGGGTTGCGCCTGCAGGGAACACGATGCGATCCGAAAACGCCAGCGCCGTGCGTCCGGAGAGAAGCCCCCGCCAGGTGGCATCGATGCCCCGGCCGTAGGCGGTCACCAGATCTGCAGCGACGACGACGGCATTCATTGGAGTGCGGCGAATCGACCGCTGCGCCAGGCTCGCCGCGAAGCTTCGACAAAAGCGGGAGGAGTGAGGAGCGGCTCCGCAGTGAGAGCGCTTGTGAAGAGTTGGACGGTGTAGCCTCGCGCGACGAGGTCCCCGTCTTTTCTGAGGATCGTGTATTCAGTGTCGATGCGAGCGGCGTCGTTCCAGTGGAGCGAGACTTGAATGGTCACCTCCTCTTCGAGCCGGGCCGGAGCGATGTAGTCGACGTGCAATTGCACGATGGGAGCTTGGATGCCGGCGTTGTGGAAATCAAGGTAGCCGAGGCCGCATGTGCGATGGAGTTCGGCGGCGGCGGATTCAAAAAACGCGGGATAGCGGCCGTGCCAGAGGACACCCATCGGATCAGCGTCGCTGAAGAGCACGCGCCGGGAGACGCGGATCGTGAGCGGGGTGGGGTCGCCGGGCTGCGATTCAAAATACGGCTCGCGGCGGCGGTGCTTGCGGGGATTTTGGTTCATAAGGGTGGCGGTGGCTCGAGTTTGACGGCTGCCCGAGCGTTAACGGGAGCCGTCCGGAGTTTGTCTTCGATCATCGGGCAATCCTCATCTCCCTGAGAAAAAGCGTGATCGCATAGTGGCGATTGCGATGTTTGAAGCGGATAATGCGAGGGTAAGACTGATGCCCGACCGCGGCGTAATCCTCATACAGGACCCGCCAGACCACGCTGCTTCCGGGGAAGAATTTGCGGGGCGCGGCGAACTGCTTTTCGAGGAGGCGCCCGGTTTTTTTGTCAAATCGGTATTCCAGCATGCCACCCTCGGCTGGTTGCTGAAAGACCGCTGCTTTGTCGCGGGGGCCCCGGACCTGGCGGGCACTGCGAGCCGGATCAAGATCGAAAAACATCTGTCGCACATCGGCGGCGGCTCCGGTTGCGATTTCCGGATGGCGCTTCAGAAGCTCTCCAGGCATCCGGCTTTGTAGGCGGCCGTTAGTTTCGCTGAGTTCAAAGACATTGATACCGACCTGGCTCAGGCCGACGAGCGCGAAGCGGCGCCTGGGGGCATCGACGGTGATGACGCCGAGCGCAGGAAACTTGAACCACCGGTATTGCATCACCGCGCTGCTGACTGCCGAGTAACGGGCGGGGGTGGCGGCCCCGAACGGGTATGACTCCACCGCTGCGCGGCCCGTGCCCGCATGGGCGGCGAGCACTGGGATGGCGACGAAGGAAATGAAGAGGAGTCTCGATTTCATGGGCTCAGGCATTCTGCGGAACGAGCGCCTGCTTTTTTGCGTGGGGCCGCCCCCAGAGCGCGAAGAGGCCGGGGACAGCCCAGACGGCGAGAACATGCCCGACGAGCATACCGGTGGTCAATGTCAGGCCGATCGCGAACAGCACCGGGTGATCGGTCAGGAGCAACACTCCGGCACCGATGATGGAGGTGGCGGTCGTCAGGATGATTGTGGTCTTGCTCCGGCGCTCGATGCCGTGGGTGAGGCCGTGGGTCATGTAGATCCCGTAATCCACGCAGAGGCCGAAAACCACGGCGGCGGCGGTGACGTGGCAGAGGTTTATTGTTTGATGCAGCATGGCCGGGACGCCCAGCGCCCAGAGCACCGCGACCCCGGCCGGGATCAGCGCGATAAGCGCGATCCGCCAGTTGGGCGAGAGCAGGAGGGTCAGGCCCAGCACGAGCGCCGAAGAAATGACGGTGATGAGGAGCAGGGTGCGCCCGATCGAGGCGGCTAGCGATGCAGTGAGAAGCCCGCGTGAAACACAGAACGCACCGGGGACGGTTTCCGCAATCCGGGTCATCGTATCAGTAAACTCAGGAGTGGCAGGAAAAAAAGAGAAGACGGTGAATCCGTCGGCGGACTTGTGAACGAACCGGTCCTTGATGAGCTGGAAAAGCTTGTTGTCGGCTGGTTCGCGGAGGTCGGGCGGATTGTGAAGCAGCTCGAAAAACGGCTGAAATGCGGTGGCAGCGAAACCGTATCGCCGGCCGCTTTCGAGAAGTTGCGCCTGCACGGAGGCGACGCGGGCGGGCGTCCAAAATGCCTGCCATCGGGCGAGGTTCGCGGCGCGGCTGGACTCCGAGCGCCAGAGCGCGGAGAAGCTCAGCAAGCGGTTGCCAAGGGGTTCGGAAGCCCGGTCGTAAATTATTTCGCTGCGGCGGAGCGCGTCTTCGTATGTCGGGGCGGTGACGGCCAGAATCCCCTGCTCGCCTCCTCCCGCACTCCAGGTTTTTTCAAAGCGCTTTTCGGAATCCAGCACCTTGCCGTCAGTCCCGTCGAGCTGGGTGATGTCCGTGTTGAAAACCCCCTGCGAAATCATGGCGGCCCCGACAACCAACGCGAGTCCAGCGGTGATCGCCCGAACAAGCGGATGCGTGACAGGAGGAGTCTCCGGAGCGGCCTCCGCCTCGGCATCGAGCCCCAGCGAGTGGCGGTCTCCGAAAATATGGGGCAGAAGAAATACGGCGGCGAGGTAGGCAAGGCCGATGCTGAAAATGGCAAACGTGGCGAGCTGGCGGTAGCCCTCGATTCCGCAGAAGTAGAATGCGACAAAGACGGCGAGCGTCGTCAGCATTCCGAGCCCCATCGGGCGGACAATCCGACGCACCGCCCGGGCAGGCCGGCCGCTGTGCCGGGTCATGACGTAAACGTAGATCCCGTAGTCGGAAGAAATGCCGACGATCACCATGCCGAAGCCGATCACGATGTAGGAGAGCTGGGAATGGCAGAGCGCGGCGAGCGGCAGCGCCAGAAACGCTGCGCAGACCGGAATGCCGAGCATGGCCACGGATC
>Ga0194053_10001235_pt1 | contig 16817 bp, 3 predicted proteins | sample SepL228m_MetaG_FD_161684 | JGI IMG/M metagenome (GOLD analysis project Ga0194053, IMG submission 161684) | Anoxic zone freshwater microbial communities from boreal shield lake in IISD Experimental Lakes Area, Ontario, Canada - Sep2016-L227-8m | ecosystem: Environmental > Aquatic > Freshwater >... | reverse complement strand
ATATAAGGGAAAATCATACTTGTATGTTCCAAGGGGACCCCAATGTTCAGTTCAGGGTTGGCATGTATTTCTAAAAAAAGCCAAAGAGATCGCCAGAAGCGAAAATTGTGTTTTTATGAGAGTTGAACCCTTCAAAGTTCCAAATGGGACATTAAAAAAACTTGGTTTTAGCAAAGTCAAAAAAAACTCACCCCTCTCACGACAATATTCACCGATGGATACTTTGTTATTGGATTTAAGAAATGACGAAGGTCAAATACAGGCCGAGATGAAGCCTAAAGGCCGTTATAATATTAGGGTGGCAGAACGGAAGGGGATATCGATACGACAGAGTCAGAAAAGAGAAGATCTAAAAGCTTTTTACGATTTGTCTGTCGGCATGAAGGAACGTGGCTTTACCTCATTTGGTTACGATCATTATGAAAAATTGTTAGAGGGCCTTACACAAACAAAAAACATCTCACTATTTGTCGCTGAGTATGAGAAAGAAATATTATCGGTTATTATGGTCTGTTTTTATGGTAAAACAGCGATTTATTTGCATGGTGCCTCGAGTGATCACAAAAGGGAGTTCATGCCCAATCACCTTGCACAGTGGGCCGCGATTGTCGAGGCAAAAAAACGTGGCTGCCAGGTATATGATTTTTGGGGGATAGCACCTGATGATAATCCAGAACATCCATGGGCAGGGATAACCAGGTTTAAAAAAAGTTTAGGCGGAGAGCCAGTTCATTTATTGGGAGCGTTTGACTATACTTTTGAACCGCTTTGGTATAGAATGTTTTCCTTAATAAACATTGTCAGGAAAGGATTATTTAGGAAATGAAATTAGAGTCAATTTTGAGCCTTGGACGAAAAATAATACCGAAGTCACTTTTTAGATTTTTCCAGCCATATTACCATTTGCTGTTAGCAATAACAGGCAATATTAAATATGGTTTTCCTGGGAAAAAGATGATTATGATTGGAATTACTGGCACAAATGGAAAATCAACCACCGCTGATTTAGTCACGGCTGTTCTAAAAAATAGCGGTCTTAAAACCGGGATGACCTCCTCGGTGGCCTTTGAGATCGCAGGCAAAAGGATCGAAAACGATACTAGCAGAACAACCCTTGGTCGCTGGAAACTCCAAAAACTATTGAGACAAATGGTAGACGCCGGCTGTACTCATGCAGTTGTGGAGGTGGCGAGTGAGGGCATAGCCTGGCATCGTGTTTGGGGAATTGCTTTTGATCTGGCAATCTTCACCAATCTCTCTCCAGAGCACCTGAACTTCCATAAAACAATGGAAAATTACCGCGCCGCCAAAGGCAAGCTCTTTTCAGGACTGTCCAAATCAAAGAAAAAGGGCTTTCCAAAAACAATAATTGTAAACAGCGACGACAAGGAATGGAAATATTTTTATAACTTCTCCGCAGACAAAAAGTATACTTATGGACTTGAAAATGGTGAGATCTGGGCTACCAATATGATTTTTGGCGAGAAATGTGAATTTGAAATAGTTGAGAATGATAAAAAATACCCAGTCAAGTCAGCCCTACCAGCTAAGTTTAATATCTATAATATGCTGGCCGCTTATACGTGTGGTCGAGCGCTTGAGATTGAACCAGAGACTATTATAAGAGGATTAGAGTCTGTGAAGCTGGTCAAAGGACGGATGGAAGAGATCTCAAATAAAAGAGACATCAAGATATTTGTTGATTATGCGGTAACGCCAGAGTCATTTGAACTCCTATTTCGTGAGTTAAAAAGGATTACCCCAGGACGAATAATCTCAGTGTTTGGAGCAACGGGAGATCGAGACAAAACAAAAAGACCAAAATTAGGCGCAGTTGCAGCCAAATTAACAGATGAAGTCATTATAACAGACGAAGAATCTTATAGTGAAAATCCCGCATTAATAGTCGACTCAATCGCAGAGGGTGCATTTACAGTTCGGAAAAAAGGTATAGAAATAATCTTAGATCGACGCGAAGCGATCAAAAAAGCCTTAGAGATAGCAACAGCCGGAGATACGGTTGTTATCACCGGTATGGGTCATGAAAAATTTAGAAATATGGGTGGAAACAAGAAGATTCAGTGGGATGAGCCAGAGATAATCGAAGAAATTTTAAGCGAACTAGAATAATTACGAAAACATATAAAAGAATGCGGCCGGTGCCGCATTTTCTATGATGCAACACCGGCCGTGACTTTCTACCCTAGGGGTGATAAATGCGATTTCTCCATCCGCTCCTTTGTGCTTTTGTGCGGATAGTTTGAGGGGGGTTAGCCCCCACGAATGTCGATTGCATATGACACCCGGTCACAATCCCCGGTCAAAGGGATCGTTTGTTAGATCACCCCCTCCCGCTTGGGTTTGCTCGGGAACTTACGTCTCCGGGACAGAACCATAGCGGGCTCCTTTCGGTAGTCTTGACGTCAGCCGTCAGTTCTCTTTCGCCTTATGCTCACGATTCCCCCGATTGGGCGGAATGACTTCCACCCAGAACCTGGTTGGTTGATCTACGCAACCTCCTCTTGGTTTTCTTCTACCCTTAGGCAGAGAATCCCGAGCACCGAGACGGCCGAACCTATATCCTGGCGTCAAACTTCCTCCCCTCTAGAGGAAATGAGGACTGTGGTACTAAGAATAATATAGTTTAGATGGATGGATTTTTCAAGAAAAACATCGTAATAATGGTGACTGATAGAAAAATGAAACCGTAAATAATTATATAAAATTGAGGCAGTAAATTCTTGACAATCAGATGGCTAAATATTATTCTTAAGCTGTTCGATATAGAAACAAAAGCGAGGGGAATGATTCACAACCTTATTATGCTAGTAAGCAGTTTCTTTCTTGAAAAAGGAAGGGAACTACCGGCAGAAGGAAGTAAATCCCAGACGAGGGAGCTTATTGTAATTTAAGCTGTCCTTTTTTATTTGTGGTTATATCAGATAGAAAAGGAGCCAACGGTTGTCAAAATAACAACGGTTGGACAAAGACAAAAAGAAAAATTTCGCAAAAACAAAAAGATCAAACCAAAACAAAAGCTAGACAAAAAGACAATGGGTGGAAACCAAAAGCTAACGCTTAGAAATTGTATTAAGCCGATCGTTTAACCTCTTTTGCATTATGGAAAGGAGGTATAAGGCTAAATATAGATTTTTAGGAAACGTAAAACAGGAACGATGATTAAAAAATTTCTTAAGCCAACTAGACTCCTCTTTCTAAAGAATGGAAGGAAGAAAACGGCCGAAAGTAAATCCTTGTATGAGGGACTTATACGACTTTGTATTGTCTCTTTTTTTGTCCTTATTATTTCCCTAACAGTCGGATTAGTGTCAGCCAATAAAGCCTTTGCGGCCTCACCCCCTGATATTTCATTGACTGACATTCAAGGAGTAACGGCGCCATCAGTCGGAGCAACACCGGTTTCGGCTATCACACCAACGCCGGAATATACTGGAACTGTGGCATGGTCGACTACTAATGGTCCACTTGAAGGGACGTTTTATGCAGGATGGGAATACACGGCCACAATTACACTTACACCTGAGCAAGGTTATTCATTAGACAATGTGACCCAGAATTATTTCTCTCTTTCTGGAGCTACTTCAACAAATAATCCTCAATCGGGTGTTGTTACAGCAGTATTCCCGTCAATAGTCGCATATACATGGATCGATGGTGTTGGGATCCCAGCAATTGGGGGAACTCCAACGTCAACAATTACCGAGACTGATCAATTTACAGGCTTGGTTACCTGGTCGCCATTACCGCCAAGCGGGAAATTTACAACTGGCACACCATATATCGCGACTATTACCCTTACAGCGAAAGCAGGCTATACATTAAATGGAGCAACTCAAAACTATTTCACAGTGGATGGGACAGCAGTCCCTGCAACTAATCCTGCAAATTCTGGTGTAATAACGGCTAGATTTCTAGAAACATTTGCGGGAGGCAATGGCAGTGTTAGCGCCCCCTACCAGGTGTCTACTGTTTCGCAGCTTCAATCAATCGGGATTACGGACCAGTATAATCAGCATCCATACATAAATCAAAATTTTGAGCTCATTAAAAACATAGATGCATCCGATACTCAACTTTGGAATTGGATAGATAAAGATCCTGAAAATGGTGACCCAATTCCGGGTTACTACCAAGGGTTTGTGCCCTTGGGCCTTAGTGGGGGGATATTCGATGGAAAAGGATACTCCATTAATAACCTCTATATAGACGGAGGAACAAACCCTATCGGGATGACCGGCTTATTTGGGTATGTGGATGGGGGAGAAATTAAAAATCTGACCATTGGGAATGCCACTATCAAAGCCGTTGGGGGGCTAAACGGTGTTTTGGCGGGATGGATCACGGCTAATTCAACAATCACAAACGTCCACACGAGCGGGAGCATTACACCAGTTGAAGCTGGGAGCTTTCACATTGAGAGGCTAGCCAATGGTGTTTTTACAGAAGTTTATGATCAGGGATTTGCCGTAGATTATACGACGAAGAACTTTATATTCAGTAATATTGATGGCTCATTTACATTGAGGATAAATCAAAATGGTCGTTATGAATTTGCTGGGATAGATGCAGCGATATTAAGCGTCGGTGGAGTAGACCTCGCTCCTGTCTCGGCTATTTACTCCGGAACCACACAAAGCGTTCTCGAAGATATTTTAAAGATTGATAATAATGTAGTCGTTTCCCACAATAAGCCTATTAATATTACCTGGTTTTTGCCCCAAGGCGCTTCTAGGGCTACCCTAAAATTGACGGCCAATGAATACGGTCGTGGCGTACCGATACAATTTCCGGAAAATGGGACGGTTAGCTATACTTTAGGATCAAACGTAAAAACGATTATTCCTGATGGAAATATTGGCGAAACTGATGGCTCTACACCTTCATATACCACCTATCTTATGCCCTCTACGGGCCATCCATGGGGGAATGTATATTTGTATTTCTCAGATGATAGCACTAATCTCTATATTACGGCAGACGTCACTGTTGATAATACCAATGATTACAATAAAGATTGGTTTGCCGTAACCGTTGGAAACAAAAGATTTGTAATCAGTGCCATGGATAATACTTATGGGGTATGTGGCTTTGGGCTGACGAGTAAAGTGGGATATAACCATGCGACTTGCGAAATGGTTATCCCCAAGAGTCAATTTGTTCAAACCCCAGTTGTTGCTCTCGGTTTTGAATATTATGGAACAGCGGCGTATTCTGCCTATGGTGGAATAGCCGGTAGGTTGAGCAATTCAACAATGTCGAACAGTTCCTCAAGCGTCAATATTACTGGTAGTGACGCTTTTGCTGGGTTTAATTGGTTTTCTGGGACGGCTGGAGGTTTAGTCGGTGAAAGCAACGGATCAACAGTTATTACTACTTCATATGCGACGGGGAATGTCTCGGCAACCAATGCTGGCGGACTGGTTGGTGGAAACAGAGGAACGATTACACAATCATATGCTGAGGGTGATGTCTCTGGTAAATACAACATTGGCGGGCTAGTCGGATATGCTGTAGACGGCAGTTATATTTCTGATACATATTCTTGGGGCAATGTAGGCAGTATATACAATTTGAACTATAGCCCAACTGTTGGAGGCTTAATCGGCTCAAACGAGGGAGTGGTTAGAAACTCATACTCGTCTGGTGACGTGACAAACGTAGCAGGCTCATTTGGATATTCTTATACGGGGGGATTGATTGGGCTAGATACCGCTCCTTGGTCGGGAGATTATGGAGTTTCAAATTGCTTTAGTGCGGGGAATATTACTGTAGGCGAAAATGCAGGCCGGGTTGGTGGATTAATAGGTTTTGGAAGCGACTTTAATTATAGTACGGCTAATAATTATTGGTACGGCAGCCAAATAACTGCTTATGTCTTAAATTACACACCAGGAACAAATGGCAATATTAGCGGAACTATACCCCAAATAATTATTCAGGGTTCAAATGGTTCAGGGGTGACGGCTATCCCTGATGTTGGTTATCTGTTTGTTCGGTGGAGCGATGGAGTCCTTACCGCTACGAGGACTGATTTAAATGTTATTACAAATATAAACGTAACGGCAGTTTTTGCGATTGACCCGTTGTTATCCCGAACCTTAACCTATAGTTCTGCTGGGAATGGGAGCATCTCTGGGGTGACTTCTCAAGCCGTTTACCAAGGTGCAGACGGGTTAAAGGTCACAGCAGTTCCAGCTGCTGGTTATCAATTTGTTAGTTGGAGTGATGGGGTCCTTACTGCAGAGAGAAATGACCTAGACATTCAAACCGACATGACAGTCACCGCTACTTTTGAGGTCAATCCTTCCACAACCTACACCTTAAATTATCTAGCAGGAGCAAATGGTAGTATTCAAGGTGACAATCCTCAACTAGCCAACGAGGGCTCAGATGGAGCAGAAGTAATTGCCATACCTAACCCTGGTTTTATGTTTATAGCCTGGAGTGATGGGGTAACCACAGCCGCAAGAATAGACTATGGGGTATGGTCAGATCTGACGGTAACAGCTAATTTTGCTATCAACAATTCCCCTGGTATTGGTGACGGGAGAAGTGGGAGCGATCAACCAATTTTAGAAGGTAGTACCAACTATTTTAAAGGTACTGACGTTAGTACAAGGCTTCCATTTACTTCCTGGGACTTTGTCAACATTTGGTATGCTCATGCAAATGGTTACCCAACCTTTATACCGAGTGTGACTTTTGGTTTGTCCTATACGGCTGGCGCTAATGGCTCAATTACAGGGACTACTTACCAATTAGTTGAACAAGGTGCAGATGGTTCGGTAGTTACGGCGGTCCCAAATACTGGTTATCATTTTCAAACTTGGAGCGACGGGGTTCTGACTGCCACTAGGAGTGATTTAAACGTTCAGAACGATATATTTGTTACAGCTCAATTTGATAATAATGTTTACACCCTGACTTATACAGCTGGGCCGAATAGTCACCTTCACGGCACAACTCCGCAAACAGTTAATTATGGCGCGGACGGAACTCAGGTCACAGCAGAACCAGATGTTATAAACGGTTATTATTTTCTTGGCTGGAGCGATGGGGTAATGACCCCCTCGAGGACTGATTTAAATATTCAAGGGGGCATAAACGTAACGGCTTTATTTGCTCAAGGCGATATCTATTACTGGTCTGGTCTTGGGATCACCAACAATTGGTCAGAGCCCGAAAATTGGTTAGTTAATGGAGCAACTGCTCTGGACACACCAGGAGTGGAGGATGCAGCAATATTTGATAACACGGGCTTAAAAGATGTGACAATAGATGTTCCGGTGAATGTTAATTTACTTTCCTTTTATCAAACATATACCGGGAGTAGTGTTGGGTACACGGGAGTCATAACTGTTAATGAAAATATCCGTGTCGTAGCTAATTTGTTTGTTGATAATGGTATCACTTTACCATTAGGGCCAGGGTCAGGCATCAATTGTCATACTCTAACAGTTAATGGCTATGTCGTAACTAATGGGTTTATCGTTCTAGCAAATGATATAAATATTGGTGGACTATTAATAATAGGCAATAACGGTGTCTTGTATAGCAGCACTGGCAGTATAGTTATCGGTGGGAAAACTGTTAATAGTGGAACTATTATGACCGATATTGGTGATATAACCATAAATGCTGATTTTGAAAACAGAGAGTTTATCAACGCCGACATTGGGAACTTAACAATAAATGGCTCATTAGATGCAACGGGCTCAGTATTTGCAGGGAATAACCTGATTATTACCGAAGACCTGTACACGGAAAGCGATATTCATAGCGTTTCATTGCAAGTTGGCGGTAATGTCTCAATAAATAATGGGGAATTATATATACATGGAAGCATAGACATTGATGGCAACCTTACTTCTGAAAAAGGATTTATCGATACTGGTATAGCTGGACAAAATAGGGGCGATGTCACAATCGGTGGCAATGTTGTATTAAATGGTGACGTTAATGGAGACTCCTCTATATACCCTGGAAATCTAAATATCACAGGGAGCTTGACCGGTACGCGTTTGTATATTCAAACATACCACTCGATTGTCACAGGGGGATTGGCTGATATACATGGGCAAGCATATATTGGCGAAAACTTAAATATCGGTGGATCTTTGGTAGTTGATAAATATGGAAATGGTCAATTCGAATACGGGTTTGTTACTGCCGCAAACATTACCGTGAATGGAAGTACGACAGTCATTAACGGCAGTTATTTGACATCAACCAATATCGCAACATTCAGTCAAGATGTCGATATCAATACGGCCAGCTTCCTTTTCGTAAAAGCGCTAACAGTTATAGGAAATTTTACTAATCAAGCCGGGGCTCAGCTGAGCGGGTCTACCGGCAACTGGGATTTTCGAGGTAATTTTACGAACGACGCAACATCAATAGTGACTGCCACATCTGGTGTTTGGAGGCTAGCTAAGAATTTTACGAATAATAATCCCAGCAATGTCCAAGGTGTCGGTTTCTATCACAATTATGGATCAATTGAATTTACTGGTATCGGCAGCCAACAAATTAATGGCTCAACAACATTTAATAATTTTAAAGTAGATAATCGTCAAAAAGTTTTAGGAGATTTTAGCAACACAACGTCTCTCGATATTGGTATCGAAGGCCACACGATTGAAATATATAACGGTTATATCTATGTTCTGGGTGGGTATGTTTCTGGAGGTGTCTATTTAGATGTTGTCCGTTATACAAAGATAAATAACGATGGAACAGTTGGCGATTGGACCATAAGCCCCAACCTATTGAATAAAGCAAGGGCGTACCATTCATCAGCAGTTTATAACGGGTATTTGTATGTAGTAGGCGGCTTTGATAACAATAATGATTATAGCGATGTTGAATATGCAAAGATTAATTCAGATGGCTCAATCGGAACTTGGACTATCGCAACCAACGAACTTAGTTCCTCTCGCAGGTATCAAGCTTCCTTAGCCTATAACGGATTTTTGTATGTAATTGGCGGGCAAGACGGGGCAGCGGATACAAACATAACTGAATATGCTACCCTTGATCCTGCTGATGGCTCTGTTGGAATTTTTACTATCTCAGGAAATTCGTTTGTAGGTGGCCGAGAAGAACTAGTATCCTTCGTCTATGATAATTATCTTTACATCGTTGGTGGATATGGGGTTGGGGATTATTCTGACACCCAATTTGCTGAAATAAATTTGGATGGAAGCTTAGGAGCCTGGTCAGCCTCAGCCAGATTGCTACCATTCCCGATATCCTATTCGACAGTGGCAGCAGATAATAATAAAGTTTATTTGATTGGTGGGCAAGATGACAATGAAAATTATATAAGCAATGTTTACTATACAACCATAAATGCAAATCATGACATTAATATTTGGCAAGAATTAGATGCCAAAATTTCGAAACCATTGATTGAGCATTGGGGGGCGGTCTGGAACGGGTATGTATATATTGTTGGCGGATATGAGCAGTCCGTGGGCGACGCTTCTGAAGTCCAATTTGCTCAGATAGATCCTCCTATTATTTCAGACAAAACTTTGATTTTTGAAGCCAACAAAACAACAACCATCCAAGGCGAATTGTTTGTAAAAGGCGACTCAAGCTATCAGATACTATTACGAAGTAGCAATACGGATACACAGTCATATATTGATCCCGAAGGTACAATCATGGTCGATTATTTGGATATAAAAGACAATAATAATTTAAGCGAGCAATATATTAATCCAACCAATAGCATTGATTCTGGGAATAACACTTATTGGTTTTCGCTTAAGCATACAATTACTTCCGTAACTGGAACAGGGGGCACTATCACTCCAGTGGGTAGGTTGGAGATAACCGAGGGGGGTAATAGCTTAGAATACACAATCACCACAAACCCAGGGTACTATCTAGCTTATCTTCTTATTGACGGTGTAAAAACCACCGCAACTGTTACTTATCAATTCACAAATGTTTTGTCTTCACATACGATTCAGCCTTTTTATTGCTCGGGAACTGGCCCTTGTATAGTAAAAAATATTGATGGAAGCTGGGAGAGTTATTTTGTAGGCGGCTCCCCTATTACTGTTATTGGGGAAAAGTTGTTTTTTAGCTCTGCCGAATCTGAGGAATCAAATACGCTTTGGTGCTCGGACGGGACTGATTCAGGAACCTACAGTTTGTCTGCTGGTCTACATAATATTAGCAGGCTAGTTAGTTTTGAAGATAAGCTTTATTTTACCGCTAATTACATGGGAGGACAGGAGTTGTGGACTTCAGATGGGACAGTTGGAGGTACACATTTGGTTGAAGACTTTTATCCAGTAGACCCTTTTCACCCAGAAGAATTGACTATTATTTGGAACCTTCACATTGGAAACAATATTATGTTTATGACAGTGAGCAAAGGCCTTGGAGGGGATGCTAGTCTATGGAAGTCTGATGGGACTTCGAGCGGAACCGTACTTGTAAAGGAACTTGAGGATGTCGGATATAGCATAGTGTTTGGTGATAATTTATTTTACACCACCTGCTCTGGTGGGGGTTGTGATCTTTGGATTAGCGACGGTAGCCCCGCGGGGACCAGAGTAGTAGAACATTTTGATGACACATATGAGATTAACAGTTTCATAGCTTTTAAAAATGAAGTGTATTTTGAAGTGCAAGATGGGATGGGATACAAAGCGAATTATAAGACGGACGGCAACGATACCACCTTCTTGTTTGAAAGCTCTAACTTCAGCGCTTTAAAAGTTGCTGGTGATTATATATTTGGTTCAGGATGGGATGCTCTCAATGGTTATGAGTTATGGGCGATGAATGGCGCTGTGGGGGGGTTAGTAATGGTTTTGGACATAAACCCTGGCTCAGACGGTTCTCATCCCAATGACTTTATTGAAATGAATGGGATTTTATATTTTACAGCTGACGATGGGTCTCATGGTCGGGAATTATGGAGAAGTGATGGAACTGTTGGCGGTACATACATGGTAAAAGAAATATTACCAGGTATGGGAGGAATTTTGGATTTTGAAAATGCTGGAAATGTGCTTTATTTTCGCGTGAGCGATGGCGAGGGCACAATAAGTCTCTGGACATCAGACGGTACAGCCGAGGGAACAGAACAAGACGGAATAATTGGTTCTGGAAATCACTTCAGCTTAATGGAGGACGTACTTTATTATTTTCACGATGATGAAATTAACGGAGAAGAGCTATGGTTTTACAACCCAAACTATGTTGCGCCTACCTACACGATTGTAGGGACAGCAGGTGCGAATGGCTCAATAATACCTTCTGGCGAAAATACCGTTACTCTAGGAGATAATCTCACATTTAATATCTCACCTTCATCTGGTTATCACATCTCGGACGTTCTTGTTGATGGAGTCTCTATCGGTGCAGCTAGTTCTTATGGATTCACTAATGTAGATTCCAACCATACGATTTCAGCCACTTTTGCATCAAACGATGGTCCAGTCGTTCCTCCTATTATTCCCCCAGTTGTTCCTCCAGTAGTCCCTCCAACTGTTTATCATTCTCTGGCCGCTTCAGTCAGTTACCTCTTGCCAGATAGGGTTATCGGCACCGGAACGCCATACGGCGAGGTTGCTTCTTGGCAATCATGGCAGAGCTTCTACTCTATTGATGGAGGGATGATAACCTTAAACCTAGCTCTCTCTCCTAATTCAAGAGTTAAAGATGTTCTAGTTGATGGGGTCTCTGTTGGACCAGTCAACACATATACTTTCTACAACATCCATGCCAACCACACTATTCAGGCGATTGTTGTTAAGTATGCAAATGTGACTACTCAAGTATTAGAGAACGGAACCATCACCCCAGAATCTCAAGAAACAGGGATAGAAGACGGACAAAGATATAATTTCACCGTTACTCCCAACAAAGGCTACAAAATCGAAGATGTTCTCGACAACAACGAATCAGTCAACGCAGATAATTGCTATATCGAGGACGGAGTCGCTTATTGTTCGATCGTTATTGGGGCTGAAACTACTCAAGGAAAAGATTTTGTGACCCAACACGACCTTTCTGCAAGCGTTAAAGTTCTGGGTGTTAGTAACTTTACTGAACCAGAAAAGAAAGAAGTAGAACTCGGTTTTTTTGCTCTAGTAGTTCAAGATTTCAAGCTTCTTCTTGAGGATTTTGGTGCAATTTTGGCAAATGTCTTTGATCGAGCGGAACAGTTTATAGCTAGTACTCCTCCACCAGTGGCCTACTTCTTCCCGTATTTACTCTTTATCCTGTTAGGTATATTAATCTGGCGGTTGGGTGCACAAGCCAAGAATGAGGCCTTCAACGCTCAAAAACTTGTTAAATTACTAGACTTTGAAAAAAACATAGCAACCCAGAAGGAAAGTTTTATGGTATTATCCTCGCATTATCTTAGAACGCCAATGACGATTATTAACTCAGGAGTAGACCTCTACCTTACGATAAATAAAGTTACGGCCGCGACGGCAGTATTGCTGCGAGGCTCAGTCCAGGCGATAGCGAATAAGGTTGAGTATATCTTTGGCGAGGTGGACAAAAATAGTTATTTGAAATCAATCAACATGCCAGAGGTTAAACAAGAAAAAATTAGAATATATACCTCGCCTTTACTGATCTTGCCGATCATCTTTGTCGCTTTAACGGTGGTAATAGCCAATTTCTTATTTGAGACGGTTGCTAGTATTAACATTAATGTAGTTAATTACCTTATCCAGGGTACTTTCTTTGTAATATTGGGAGTCGTTCTTTTCACTGCGCTTCGAAAGCGAGAAACGCAGAAAGCCAATAAAACAAAATTTGATTTATTGATTGCCCAACAAGTCGCTGTGGATGAAGCTAGAAATCGTTTTATAACAGAAGTCGCTAATGATTTGGAGAAGGAAGTAAATATTCTCGAAGGCGAAATTAGCGAAGTAAAAGATAAAACAGCTGTCAAAGAGATTCAAAAAGGAATTGCTGACATGAAATCGATGATAGCTAAATTTGCTTTCCTATCCAGCATTGAGGCAGGCAAAGCCGGTTTGCGAAATCAGAAACTCGATACCAGCACACTTATCAGCCAAAGCCTTAAAGCAGAAGAATCAGAGATTGCGGCCAAAGGAATAAAAGTAAATTTGCCAGAAAAAAACATTGGTGTCTCTGCTGATAAACAAAAATTATTCTTTATCCTATCCAGCCTGATAGACAATGCTGCCAAGTTTAATAAAGATAGCGGTCAGATCGATATCTCTGCCCACAATGGCGGGAAAGATGTGGAAATATCAATCGAAGACACAGGAATTGGTATTTCTGAAGAAGGACAAAAAATGCTTTTCCAGCCGTTTTCTCATACGACGGATTTGATGCAGTTTAACTATCAAGGGATGGGGACGAATCTATTTATTGCAAAATTAGTAGCTAACTATATGGGCGGCGATATCGCCATCAAGTCACAAGAAAACCAAGGAACCAAAGTCACAGTATTATTGCCAGTAGGATAAAAGAAAAACATAAATAGATACAAAAACAGGAATAAAAATAGAAAGAAAAACAACAAAATAGTAAAAACGGAGATAGCTATTAAGAATCATTTTCAGCCAATTAAGGCTCTCTTTCTCAAAAAGGGAAGGAGAGGAAAGACCGAAGGTAAAGCTTTGTATCGGGGCGTTATCCACTTTTGCTTTGTTTTCCTTTTCGTCCTTGCAGCAGCTGTAATCTCTAACTGTATGTTTGTAAATAAGTCATTTGCTGCGGGGAAGACCTGGGATGGCGGCGGCGGCGATTATGCTTGGGGCACTCCGGCAAACTGGTCTGACGACGTTGTCCCAACCTCGAGTGATGATGTCACGATTAACGGCGGGATTGTAAGAATAGATGACATTGCCGGAAACGTCGCTGGCAGTTTGACTTTGAACGGAGGCACAATATATGCCTATGGTCCAATAACAATATCTGGGGATTATTATCAGACAGGCGGGGCGGTAGACAATTCATTTACGTATAAAGCTTTTAATGTTGGCGGTAGCTTCAATCAAACAGACGGACGTTTTGGTTATAGTAATGGTCCAATGATACTAACCTTAAGTGGAATAGGTAAAACAATCACTCATTCACCAATTTTCTTTGCTCACCTGACCATGAATGGCACCTACACAGCTGGTTCGGCGATAAATGTTAATGATCTAACCGTGAATTTAAATAAATCCTTAACTTTAAATGCGTATGATCTTGTTGTTGGTGGTACTTTGTCAAACAGTGGCACAATTATTCTATCAAGTGGGGCCTTTACTTCCTCAAGCACAACCGCAATTACTAATGCTGGGGTTATGACTGGGGGAAGTGGGGCCTGGGATTTTAACGGCGCGCTTACAAATAATTTGGGAGCGACCATAAACGCCCCAACGAGTAATTGGTTTCAGTCGGCGCGCGGTTTTGCTAATCTGGGGACGACGAATATTTTTAGTGGAACCTTTACTCTAGATGGGAATGCTGGTGGAAACTTTAATCCTGGGGGAATTAGTTTTAGCAATTTCAATGATTACCATTGGGATGGGATTGTTACCCTCCAAAGTGCTTTTACTGTTTTAGGGGATGCCAATTTTAATATTGGTTGGGGTGGTTATCAAAGCTTACAATGCACTACTGGCGTCTACCCCATTACGATCTATGGCAATTTTAGTCATGCTCAGGGGGGCCTATATGGTATGACCTTTACCTTTCTCGGCAACAACAAAACAATTACCCATACCGGCGGTGACCTTAGCGCCCCACTTGTCATTGACGGAAATATGAATTTCTCCCAAACTGGAGCTTCTTTGGGCGGACAAACAGTGACAATCAATAGCACGAAAAGCCTTACTTTGTTAACAGGAGTTAGCGGTAGCGCCGTCTGGCAAAATAATGGGACTTTCAATCTTAGCACTGGCAATTTTGACAGCAATGGTACTTTTACAAGCAGCTCAACAGGGGCAGTCAATCAATCGGGGGGGAAATGGTATCAATCAGCCGCGTTCCTTAACCAGGGGTCATTTGTAGCAACTGCTGGGGACTTTATTATAGATGACAGATATTATAATAATTTTAATCCTGGTGGAGCGACTTTCTATAACTTTCTTTACAGCAAGAACGACGGCTATGCGACGCTGCAAAGTAATTTTGACGTCACAAACGATGTTACCATCAATAATACCTACTACTCACTTACGGGTCCATACACAGTCAACGTAGGTGGGAATTTTTACGTAAATAGCGGTGGAGTAACAAGCATCACCTTCAATCTGACTGGAAATAATAAAACATATTCTCATACTGGTGGGAGTATGGCTTCGACTATTAATTTTAAGGGGAACATAAGCGCAGACCAAACGGGAGGATCATTAAGCAGTACTTATACTGTAGATAGTGGAGTCGTAGTCACATTGACAAGTGACAATACGATTGCTGGCGTTACCTGGGTGAATAATGGAACAATTATTACGAATAGTTATGACATTGTAGGACTACTCTGACAAATAATTACACCTTCGATCCGGGGACAGGAACCTTTATTTTCACCGGAACATTTATTAATAACAAACTAATTGTTCTAAGCAGCAGTTTGATTTGGGACAATAACGGATCCTTTACAAATAATGCGGCTGGTGTTGCAAGCGGCAGTATTACCGCCTGGTATCAATCAAGCACCTTCACTGACTCTGGTACGTTTAACCTGACGACGGGTACTTTTACCGTTGACTCCGCAGGAACAATCTCTTTTACGGCCAAGGCTGACGGAACAACGAGTTTTAATGACTTCAATGTTAATGTCATTGCGGGAAGCCTCAATTTGGTTAATAATTTTACGGTTAACGGCAATTTAACCTTCAATTCAACTTCTGTTGCCAACGGCAGTGGTGGATACGTTTCTTGTCCAGCAAACGATTGTGTTATTACTTCGGCCGGAAACGTCACAGTCACAAAGGCTGGAACTAGCTCTAATGATCAAACCTGGGTGGGGAATCCTGGCCCAGCCCAAAACCTTACAATCAGAATGACAGGAGGCACTTCGGGTAGCCCAACAACATTTACTCTTTCTCAAACAGGAACAAACTATGTCGACGTTAGAATGTATGCCAGATTACTAATTGAAGGCTATACCAATATCAACTATTCATATAGCACAGGAAGTGCGCCAGCCTTTGGGGTGAATAACGCTAATTCAACTTTCGTAATCGCAAATGGGGGAACGGCAAACCTAGTAACTAACTTGCCGTCTAGCTATTATTCGTTTACTAATAATGGGACTTTTAATATTGGGACTATCAGCTTTGACAATAATAGTATTTTTACTAATGGTTCAACAGGGACTGTTCTGTCTTCATCGGGGTCAAACTGGTATCAATCAAGCACCTTCACTGATTCAGGTACGTTTAACCTTACTGCGGGCGCTTTTACCGTTGACTCCGCAGGAACAATCTCTTTTACAGCCAAAGCTGACGGAACAACGAGTTTTAATGACTTCAATGTTAATGTCATTGCGGGAAGCCTTAACTTGGTTAATAACTTTAATGTTAATGGCAATCTATCATTTAATTCGACGGCTATGGCTAACGGTAGTGGAGGATACGTTTCTTGTCCAGCAAACAATTGTGTTATTACTTCGGCGGGAAACGTCACAGTCACAAAGGATGGAACTGGCTCTAATGATCAAACATGGGTGGGGAATCCTGGCCCAGCCCAAAACCTTACAATCAGAATGACAGGAGGCACTTCGGGTAGCCCAACAACATTTACTCTTTCTCAAACAGGAACAAACTATGTCGACGTTAGAATGTATGCCA